>Ga0316605_10000020_pt1 | contig 294836 bp, 269 predicted proteins | sample OWC_soil_day20_n_FD_207666 | JGI IMG/M metagenome (GOLD analysis project Ga0316605, IMG submission 207666) | Wetland soil microbial communities from Old Woman Creek delta, Ohio, United States - OWC_soil_day20_noCT | ecosystem: Environmental > Terrestrial > Soil > Wetlands | place: USA: Ohio... | reverse complement strand
CAGCCACCGTTCGCCAAGAAAAAGCTCAGCAAACGACAGAAGCGAAAATTCGCCAATATGGAGGAATCCATCATGCTGAGCATCCTGGGCATTCAGCCGTTATGATGTTCGAGTGAAAACGCCCTGCTCTTGATTGCGATGTTCTAGGAATGTTCTATGCGGATCCAACAGATATGCGCCGATTGGCTTATTCAGGAGACGTAAACAACGTCGTAAGCGCACATCGATATAAGGTATTCTCGCCCGACGAAGCTATTTTGAAGCTGATCGTAAATGGAATGGTAAAGCCAGAGCAGCGCTTCGAAGTTGGGGTGCTACGTACGATGGAGTGCGGGCTGACGAGCAATGGTTCAACAGGCAATATACCTGTAAATATTTCCATCAGAGACTTTCGGGGTTGTCGGACTGCTATGTTTGGAAAAACGCGCCTCGGAAAATCAAACGTAGTTAAGCTAATAGCTAAAGGAGTCCTTGAAGCAACCAAGTCCGACAACAACATCGGCCAGTTAATTTTCGATATCAATGGTGAATACGCCAACGATAATCCCCAGGACGGTAACAAGTCGATTCGATCAGCTTACGCAGATCGATGCAACGTGTACGCGCTCACCAAAAGGCCTGGTACCCCATCACAACCATTGCGGCTGAACTTCTACGAACAGCCAGAGTCGTGCATGGAAGTGATTGCATCGATGTTGGCGCAAGATAACAAGACGTCTAACTACATTCGCAGTTTCTCGAATGTAAAAGTGCCATCTATCGAATTGATTGCATCTCTCGGAATGGACGAACGCACCCGCCCGATTCGAAAGATTCAAATGTACTGGGCAATATTGCACAAGGCTGGATTCTCCGCCGACGAGCGCCGGTTGAGATCCAAAGGACTAACATCCAAAAATACCAAACATTTTGATCCACACTTCAAGGCACCATTGAGAGTAGCTGCGTACCAGGCAGTTCGAAATACCACTCCACCAGCAGATCCGGGTGACTTGGATTCGTTGGTAGGGGAATTGGAGGTTGTTGCTCAATTCCGCCGAGATAATCCCAATGATGCTACGCTGATATCGTCTAGCAACAAGCCGATGTTTGACGCAGATGACGTAGCTATGTTGGAGTTCTTGAGCCCTGCCAGCGGTTCGGGGCCCACGATACTACGGGCTTACAAGGACTATCATGCGCCGGATGCGGGCGACTTCATTGTGGATGTCCTTTCCCTATTAGATGCAGGAAAGACTGTTATATTGGATTTGGGTAATGCTACAGACCAGATCCGCAGATATTTTTCGGACATGTTGTCCCGCGCAGTATTTGGTCATCAAGAAGAAAAGTTCGTCAGTAACAAGCTTTGTAGCCACTTTATTCAGCTTTATTTTGAAGAAGCTCACAACCTTTTTCCGCCGGAGTCAAAGGATCTGACCGGGGTCTACGCACGATTTGCAAAAGAGGGGGCTAAGTTTCACATTGGAATGGTTTACTCCACCCAGTCTCCGTCAACGATCAATAGTGAATTGCTGGCACAGACAGAAAATTTCTTTGTCGGCCATCTTTCTAGCCAAGATGAAACACGTAGCCTTTCCCGTGTTCAGGTAGCGTTTTCTGGCATTGAAGAAGATATTCTTAGGGCAAAAACCCCTGGCTATATGCGTATGCTGACAATGTCGCACCGGTTCGTAATCCCTGTCCAAGCGCATCGCTTTGAGGCAGTCTCAGCATAGGACACTGGAAATGGCCTACTCCTCTGGCGGACGACTACCTGGAGAATCTGCATCGAAACTTGGACACCTGTCAGTTATTAAGAGTGACTGGGTGAAATCTCTTGTTGCCGAGTTTGAACAAGCTAGCCCTCAAGAAATTGATCACACTAATACTATCTGGGAAAAATTCAATCCAGAGGGCGTAACTCCTCTCCGAAATGTCTGGGCTGTGGATGGCTCTTACGTGGCAATCCAGTCCGAGCAAAAGCCGCCTAGAGAGGTGGCATTTGTAAAGACGGCACTGCTTACCGTAGATCGGGCAAGGCTTGAGGCCATTGATAAGGAGCATCCACACCCGTTGTTACTGCAGGACGTCTTGACCGGTAGCGCTATTTTCCATGCGACCGTTTTTCCTTTAAAGAACATTCAAACTCAACTCGGAAACAATTACGAGGCCGTTAGAAATATCGTCAAGGATTCGATAAGGATTGACGAAAACGGGGCTTTCTATGAAACGTTGAAATGGCTTGCGTATCGGAAATGGCAAAGAGATCAGGTAAGCACGTCCCCTGGTTTTGAATGCCCGCATTGCCACGCAAATATTGGCCAGGGGCTACCACATGATGCCGATGAAGGGCAGTGCCCAGCGTGTGGAAAATTGGTTTTTCTAACGGATATGATCGGCTTCCATCTCGACATGGACGAAGAGAGCGCCCCCGATTCTGTGGCCTCTGCCTACATGTTGGTGATGGAGACCTTAATGCTGTTCACCGCTGTTAGGGTGCTCTGGAATCACTCTGATAAGTCTTTGGTCAGCGAAACGCTGTTTATTAAAGATGGTCCATTGACCCTTCGAAGCCAGTATTCAAAACTAGTCCCGAGCATTAGAGTCTTCTTGGAATACGCGAGAAACTCAGGGAGGCCGGTGCATATAATTGGTCAAGAGAAAAGTGGTGCATTCTTTGATCACTTGGCTTCTGTAGCTCGATTTGCTGCGCCACTTGAACGAGATCAGCCAGCATCGGTCGCCGTCCTTTCTCACGATTTCGTCCGCAGAGAAGTCCATCGATCTCCCGACTTGGCGAACCCATATGGCAAGAGAACAAATTGGGGAGAGAAGGTTTATTTCAAGATGGATCCTGGGACTTATCTAGTACTAAATGTCCCGACTGGTGAGTATCTTGATGACGTTTCGAAACCTACAAAAGACGACCTAATAGGCTTATCGAGAGTACTGGCAACCCTACCAAGTTTGATCAGCCATAAATTTGAGGGAGCACTCTTTCCGGTAGAGTTAGCTAACGGAATTGCGTCGATGTCGAGTTACCCCTCAGCCAGTATTCTGCAGCGGTTCCTGAACGATCAGAATCACAGTAGTTAGTGTGAGCCAATGGTTATACGGACATAGATCCTTGACCAGCACGTCGATCTCCGCCTGCTTCGGCAATCCAATGATCTGCCCTTCCGAAAACTGCGTCTTTAAGTCCATTCGCTTTGTTGGTAACAGACTTTGCTAAATTGCCGGTGGCGCTGTTTTTGGGGAACGCCTCCATTGTGCCTCGACGATAGTGTATTTGTGGCCCGCGTGCGCAAGGTTTTGGTCGGCCAGTTGCACAGCCTTGAGCGCGTGGTTGAATTGCTGCGGGTCTTTCAGGTTCCGGTTCACATAGGCGCTCATCATTTTCAGGCGGATCTCCTGCAGCCTGGTGCGCAGGCCGGCCAACTGTTCCGGGGAGACCCCTCCTTCGTTTGAGCTCCATTCCTTTTCGATCTCCATCACCTCTCGCATGTATTTCTCGACGCCCTCCTTCTTCCTGAGGACCTGTCGCAGGAGCTTCTGCAGCAGCATGTAGATCCCGATCACGATTCCCCACTTCTGCAGGACGTTCTGGAAGAAACCGAAGATGTCATCCAGGGTGAGGTGCTTGTCGGCGTTGAGGTACTGCGACACGCCCGGATGCGGCTTGAATTCGTAGGGCGTCAGCAAGAGGTCCCGTTGCAGCGGCGGGCTTGCGAGCTGCGCGACGTTCGGGCTGAGCACCACCTCGATGAGATGCCTGACGGCCCCGGCGTCCATGTTTTGTTGCGTGATGAAAGTCAGCCGTGCACCGAATGTCTTGAGCCTTGCCTGCGGCACGGGAGGTTGGATTCCATAGGTGAATGCAGGGATCGACGTTTCATGGAGGAATTGCTTGTTGAGACGGGACCGGGTGCCATCGACTGCGCTGGCCGATGCCAAGGTCTTGAATCGGTCGAGGGTCAACGCTTCATGGAATGGCAGGTCGAGCAGCCGATAGCCAAAATCGGTGACCAATTTTTGCACGTTGACCGAAGGGATGCCGGCGAGGAGAAAGATCGCATCCGGCAACTGGCGGCGATCCGTGGCGGCCGCCAACTCTTCCTGGTGAATATAGCTCGGCGTGAATTGCATGTGGTTCTGGGCATCGATCAGCCCGGCGAAGCGCAACAGCTCCCATGCCACGACATGGGTTCCGGTGAGCTGCCCGCCGAGATTGACGGTGTGGCCCTTGAGGTTCCAGAGGCTTTCCGAGGTTGCCTTGAAGATTTCGTTCTTTACGAGCAGATGCAGGGGCTCGACATAGATGGGCATCGCCTCGCGTATGGGTTGATCGCCGGCCTGGCTCGCCTCGACTCCGCCCACGATCAGTCCGAAGTCGAGTCTTCCGTCGGCGATCATCTGCACCGTTTCCTCCGTGCCCTGGGTGGAGATCAACTCGTAGTCGATTCCCCGCAGCTTCCCTTCCTCGGCAACGGCTTTCAGGAATCCTGCGCGCACCGGCCCTCCGCTCGTGAAACCGATTTTCAGCTTTTCGGCGTGGGTGGGGACGGCCTGGCCGGAATAATGCGTGACCAGGAAATATCCGATGCCCCCCAGAAACAGGATTCCAAAGGTGAATGAGTAGGCGATCTTGTTGCCGAGCCATATCACGATTGGTTTGATGCCCATTCCCAACTTACTAATCTCCGATCAAGGAGGCGCGCGTTTCGTCGTCGTAGTCTTCCTCTACGATCATCCCAATTTCTTCTATGATCTGTTCGGCCATCTTGTTTATTCTTGAAATGCCCGATTTGTCCTGTGTTGAAAGTACGCCGGATATTTCACCGGTATCGCCCGACAGTAGCTTCGATAGTTCCGTCTCGAATAATGTCTTCAGTTTCGGTCCGAAGCCTTGTATATGATCCATTCGTTGTAGTAGCTCGGAGACGGTATACATTTCTCCGTAATCGACCAGTTGTTTCATTACAGAGAACAGTTTCTCCGCAAACCCGTAAACTTTGGTATTGCTGCCCGACGACAGGAGTGGCAAATACACTGCCGCTTGCAAACCCTTCGGGGCGCGAAAACCCGAGTCCTGGGTTTTTTTGGCATCGTTGTCGTGCGCACTTCCAAGCTCCGACTTGATTGTGGCGCTGATCGTATTTTTTTTGCCCATGCCGTTGGTCGGATCGAGAATGCTGGCTTCGCACTTCAAGTCGGCGTCGACGTATTTATTCTTGCCGCCCTTGTTGAGGTTGTGATCGATATTTTGAACCTCCACCTTGTAATGCACCCATTGCTTATCGACATTAACCCAGTTTTTGACTTTGCTTTCGATCAGACTATGGTGCTGTGAATTGGCGTTTGCGGTTATCGGGAAAAGGTTGGCGGCTACGCCGGGGCCGCCCACGTTGTCGTTCAGCAGATGGCCGCGTATATATTTATTTTCATTGCTGTTGGTGGTGGCGGTCGGCAGCTTTCCCATCAAGGTGGCCTGCTCGCCGCTTTGCGGCGGCGATCCCTGAAGGTGTTCCGGCCCGAGCGGGCTGGCCTCCATATGAAGGCCTACAACATCGCCGCCAAGACTTCCGGTCGCCCAAGTCACATCGGTTTGCCTGCCGTCGAGCGCTTGGCGTGACCACGCCTGGAGCTGGACCGTGCCGCCGGACAGCTTTTCGAGTTGCTTGCGTTGCGCGGTGATATACGGGCTGTTGTGGATGCCTTCGGCGAGCTTGCGCTGCGCCGTAGTCCTCGGACTGGTATCGGCCATGGCCGTGAATTGAGCCTGCCTGAGCCGTTGCGGGCTGGTCGCGATCGCAGTCTCCAGTTGCGCGGCCTGTTCGCCTTGCGGCGACTCGAGCGCAGCGCCTTTGCCCCGCCACACGGGCGGAGTCTGCGTCTGAGCAGTTTGCGATTTCGGTTGTTTCATGGGCTATTTTGTCGGGTTCCCACGCGAATCCTGATTCGTCATCTTGGCTAGTGCTTCCCGGCGCGCAGGCCGACCAGGACAAAGATCACATCAGGCAACTGGCAGTGATTATTGACACTGTTTCCTCCGTGCCCTGGGTGGAGATCATCAACTCGTGGTCAATTTCCCCTGGCTTCCCTGCCTCGACAAATGCTTTCATGAATACTGTACGTACCGGTCGTCAACTCATTGAATAGATTTTCAGCTGTTTATCGATGCTTATGGTTTTCTTGATCGTTTAGATCCGTCTGGCATCTTGTTAGTCGGAATCATCCATCGAGTCATCTCTGTCGTCGTCCAGCTTCCCTGATCGCCATGGCTCTCGCCAAATGTCAATCAAATAACTGATCTCTTCGTCTTTTGCTCCCGCCTTTATCGCTTTTGCTGCACTGGTATATTCTTTTCCGTTATGGACAATTCGCACATGATTAAGCCTGTGTTTCGTATTGTTACCATAAAAATCCTTTCCTCTTGAGGAATTGTCGCTCGCATTTATTACTCGGCAGTTTCCAAGTAATCCACCACCACCCAATGCGGAAGGCACAATATGGTCAAGATTGCCAATGTATGGGGAAAATACCTTCTGACGGGACAAGAGCGCACCAGTCTCATCGTCACGGTCAGCCTTGCTGGAAGCTATATTGAAGGTGCCCGACGTGTTGTAAAAATAGTTTTTGTGAAAGTTTTTTGGCATGTCTGAATGTGGCGATTCGTTACCAACATCGTTATCGGGACCAGCCACCGAATAACATACCCGTTGTACGGGGCCATGGCCTTTCGTCGCTGTGTTCTCAACCGGCACGGAACCGTGGTCTGCTTGGTGCATCCCCAACTGCATCTGCAATGCCTTCGCCCCCATCACATCCGCCTCCCGCTCCAGCCCCCGGTCGTCATTGACCGGCACACCGGCCTTCATCTGCCTCGTCGGCTTCACCCGCCCCTGGGCCTGCTGCACCACATGCCAGGCCTCATGGGGCAGGTGCTGTTCCTGCCCCGGGGCGACGTGGATGTCGGTGCCCTGGGCATAGGCCAGGGCATTGAGCTGGGCGGGCTGGGAGGAGTTGTAGTGGACCCGGACGTGGTCCATGGACATGCCGGAAAGAGATTCGACGCCGGCCTTCAGATTGTCCGGCAGGCCGGTCTGGTTCTTCCCTGGCGCTTCCCGGCGCTGGGCGACCCCGAAGCGACCCTGGAGCGGCTCGTCCTCGTCGGTTGCCAATTGGGCGGCGACCCCCTTCCCCTGCGCCACCTCTTCCTCATCGGACTCCTGCCGTTGGGCGACGGCGAAGCGCCCCTGCAAGGGCTCATCTTCGTCGGTTGCCCGCTGCGCCGTGATCCCCTTTCCCTGCGCCACCTCATCCTCGTCGGCCTCCTGCCGCTGCACCGCCTCGAACCGGCCCTGAAGCGGCTCCTCGTCCTCCGGCTTGCTTTGGCGCTGGGCAGTGCCGCCTGATTGCGCCAACGCCATGAGCTGGGCCGCCGTCTGCACCCCGGGGCTGGCATCCGCCCGCTCCTGGATCGCCTTCAACTGGCCCGCCTGGGGGCCGGTCTGGGCCAGGTTCTGGAGCCGGTCCTGGGCCTGAGCCTCGGGGCGCTGGTCGGCGAACTGGAAGGCGCCCGCCGGGCGGTGCTCTTCGGAACGGGCCTGGACGGCCTTGGGCTTTTCGGCGCGGGTATGCATGGTGTCGATCCCCCTAGGGTTGGCGGAGCGCCTCGGAAGAGACGCAATGGGCGTGGATAGCGGTTACGGGTCGGGCTGGCGGGTGAATCAGGGCTTCTCCAGCTTCTTCTGCCGGTAATCCCATATGGCATAAATGATGATGCCAAGCAGGGTGAGGAAGAGCAAGCTGTTCCCCTCGGAGAATTTCTCCACGGACGGGTCGCAATAGAGGAGGCCCATGCCGGTGACGAAGCAGGGGACGACCGTGCCGGCCAGGTACCAGATGAAGTGGCGGCGGAAGTTGTTCCGGCACTCGCAGCACCACAGGAAGGCCGCCAGGAAGCCCCCGGAAGCAAGCAGGAAGAAGTCGAAGGCGAGGCGGAACAGCCAGCGGTTCGGGCAGACGATGCCGCAGACGGCATTGGCCTGGATGTTGGACTGGGGAAAATACTCGTCCTTCACGATGCCGCCGCTTTGCTCCGCTTGGGCGCCGGCGGGCAGGGGCCAGAAGCCGATGCCGCCGAAGTTGTCGCCCATGTAGATGACGTCATCCTTGATCGGGCTACGGCCGTCGGGGACGATGACGGGCACCATGGCGCGCAGGAAGTTGCGGCGCTGGGCGCCGTGGAAATGCTCTTCGACCTGGCGGCGCAGGGCCTTCTTGTCCAGGGTGGTGGGCTCCTGGAGGAGGACGAGGAGGAGCACGCGCCGGTCGTCCACCCCCTCGGCCTCGCTGTTGCGGTCGTCGATGTCGGCCCAGCGGGCCAGGTTGGGGTAGCTGTAGATCCCCTTGCCGAGGGCGTCGCCGGGCAGCATGAGATTGACCGAATGGCCGCTGGCGGCCAGGTCCTGGCGCAGCTTGGCCAGGAAGAGGCCGAAATCCTCGATGAATTCCGCCTCCTCCGGGTAGTGCTCGAAGAACAGGGTGACGCCGTCGCCCAGGGTCGGCCGGTGGCGGCCCAGGCTGAGGTAGCGCTTAAGGGCCGAGAGTGCGCCAGTGGGCTCAATGCCCAGCTGCAGGCCGATGTTGGCCGCCAGGTTGTCGAAGGCGGCCTTCCGTTTCTCCCGGCTCTGGGCCGCCCAGGGCGCCCAGTCGCTCTTGCTCACCACCAGGTCGAGCCCGGTGCGGTACTTGCCGGCGGTCTCGAAGGCCTGGCTGCTGCCGGCGTTCCAGTAACCGCCAGCCTGTATGGCGCCGCTTTCGTCGAAGCCGAGGGCGTAGTAGCCGATCCGGGTCAGGATGCTGAAATCCACGGTCTGGGCGTCACCGGCCAGCCAGAAGGGGTAGAAGCCATAGACCACGTGCTTGATCCGCTTGGGCTGGCATTTGCAGTCCGCTACCGGGGACCAGAGGACGGCCTTGGCCGCGTCCGGGGCGTGCTTCTTCTTCGCCAGGTGGGCCAGGAAATCCTGGTAGGCGGGGATGAGATCGATCTGGGCCTTGAAGAGGACGGCGATCTCGGCGTTCAGCTCCTGGCTTGAGGGGAATTCCTTGCCCTTGAGGGCGGCCAGCCGGCTCGCCAGTTCGGCCGGCACCTTGGCCTTCTTGAGCCCTTCCAGGAACTTGTCGTCCACCTGGGTCAGCTGCCGGCTGGCCACGTCGTCCTGGATGGATTTGGCGTACTCCCCCAGGCGGGCCTCGATCCGGCTCCGGGCGGCGGCGGCGAACAGGCTGCGCAGGGGGTAATCCACCTCCTGCATGCCCTCCAGTACCGGCAGGGCATAGGCGGGAATCGCCCCCGCCGCCGCCGACAGCTTGCTCCAGGCGCTGTCCGACAGGCGGTAGGCGGTGCTCTCCTCCACCTGGTCCAGGATGACGGGCAGCCACTTGCCGGTCTCGTCCAGCATTTCCTGGACGATCTGCTCCAGGGCGGCTCCTTGCCGGTTGGCGCCGACGAGGGACATGCTCTGCAGGCGCAGGGTGATCTCGCCGGCCAGCTCTCCCCCTTCCGGTGCCGCCCCGGCCGATGCCATGGCGACGGGAGGCGCGGACGGGTTGGCCGGGGGAGAATCCTGCTTGGCGGTGCCCTTCTGGTTCGCCAGCTGGTAATCCTTCAGTTCCTGGGCCAGCTGCACCGGAATGTTCTGCAGCGCCTTCTCCACCTCGGCCCGGCTGGGGTAGCCGGGGTCTTCCAGGTCCCCCAGCCGCTCCAGCAGGTAGGCGGGCACCCGGGCGGCCTTGAGGCGGGCCATGCCCTGGGGCCCCAGGGTCAGGACTGACATGGTGTCGGCGTACTCCTCCACCAGGTCGACGAGGGCGTCGGCCTCGCCCTTGAGGGCCTCCCGTACCTGGGCGGCGAAGGCGGCCTGGTCCTGAAAGCTCTTGCCCTTCAGCTTGGCCAGCTTGGTCAGGGCGCTCTGGCGGGCGGCCAGGGCCTTGAAGTCATCCCCCGTCAGCTGGTAGGAGATGCCATGGTCGTCCGGCCAGCGGGCCCGGGCCGGCTTGGCGGCCAGGGGCTTGTACTTGAGGAAGCGGTCGATGATGTCGATGATCTGGGCCGGGGTGCTGGACTTGAGCTGGACGGCGATCTGCTCCTTGTCCTTCTGCTCGGCTTCCCAGGGCGAGAAGGCCTTGCTGGCGAGGATCTCCCGCCAGCCGCGGTACACCCGGTCGATGGCGGAATCCAGCAGCAGTTCGTCGATCAGGGCCTGCTTGGAGGCGGCGTCCTGGCCGACCTTCATGCCCCGCTGGCGGCAGTAGGCGGCCAGGCCGGCCCGGGTGTCCCGGCCGACGATATTGTCGATGCGGTTGCCGTAGAGCCCGAAGTAGGCGAGCCCGTCCTGGATCTGCCGGATGGTCTCCGGCGGCAGCTTGCGGTAGGTCTCCGGGCCGATGTCGCAGCCCGCCTCGGCGGCCGGGGCTGCCGCCGGGGGCTTGGCCGGTGCCGTGCCCTCGGAGTGGGAGACGGACAGCGGCAGGTGCAGCAGGGCCGCCAGGGCGAGGGATCGGAGTAAGCGCTGGTTCGTCATGCGATGGCCTTTCCTTCCTTGAGGCGCTCCCGGGCGATGCCGGCATGGAGGTCTTCCCGGGCGACCCGGTCGCGGTTGCGCTGCAGGGCCCGCAGCACGGCGTAGCGGGCCACGTTGGCGATGGCACCGCCGGCCAGGGGGTATTCGTGGGCGATGTGCTCCAGGTCCACGTCGGGCGCCAGCCGCTGGCCGGGATCGAGGATGCCGCGCCAGAGCTGCAGGCGCTGCTCGGCATCGGGCAGGGGAAAGTAGATGGAGGACTGGAAGCGCCGGGCGAAGGCTTCGTCGATATTGGCCCGCAGGTTGGTGGCCAGGATGACCATGCCGGGGAAATCCTCGATGCGTTGCAGGAGATAGGCCACTTCCTGGTTGGCGTGGCGGTCGTTGGAACTGGAGGTCTGGGTGCGGCGGCCGAAGAGGGCGTCGGCCTCGTCGAAGAACAGCACCCAATTCTTGCTGGCCGCCTGGTCGAAGACCCCGGCCAGGTTCTTTTCCGTCTCGCCGATGTATTTGGAGACCACCATGGACAGGTCGATGCGATACACGTCCACGCCGGCGTTGGCGCCGATGAGGGTGGCGGTAAGGGTCTTGCCGGTGCCCGGCGGGCCGTAGAAGAGGGCTCGGTAGCCCGGCTTGACGGCCTTCTCCAGCCCCCAGTCCCGCATCAGGGCGGGGCCCTTCTCCAGCCAGAGCTGGATGTTGGCAATCTCCTCCAGCACTTCGGGGGCGAGAACCAGATCGTCCCAGGTGAGGGGCGTGGTGATGAGCTTGGCCGGGAAGGAGGCGCTGAAGTCGGGCTTCTGGCGGCTTCCCGAGGTGAGCAGGTGCAGGTATTCGCCGGACAGGGTGAGGGCGCCGCTGAACAGGGTCTCGGCCCGTTCGCCGTGCTCCAGTCGCAGGATGCCCCGGTGGGCGAAGAAATGGTCGTTCTCGAACAGGGGGATCATCCGGAAGCGCCGCTCCAGGTCGGCTCCGGCGGCGATGAAGACAGCCGTCTCACAGGTCGGCAGGAAGCCCCCGTGGGTCTTGCCCGGCCAGCCGCCGAACTCGGTGAAGGGGCGCTCGAAGGTCTTGTTGCGGGTGAACAAAGCGTCCAGGGCCTGGGGCCGGATGTGGGGGATAAGGGCGAGAAGCAGCACCAGGCGCTCCTCGGGGGCCATGGCGTGTTCCCGCACCAGTCCGGCGTAGGGCCCGCTTTCCCGGGCCAAGTCCGGTGGCGGCAGCTGGTCCAGCTGCCAGTCCCGGGCTTCGAAGTAGGCCGTCAGGCGCGCTTCCAGCACCAGGGCGAACCAGTCGAGCTCCCGGGCCAGGACGGCGGCGTTCATCGTGGATAGGCTTTGCATGCTTTCTTTTCCGTTCTTATCCCTTGTTCCTTGCCCTCACCGCCACTCCACCATGACGGGGTGTGCCATCCAGGGGTAGCGGATGACCGAGAAGCTCCAGGGCAGCCGGTCCAGGAGGACATCGACGCCCTTGCTCTCCACCTTGAGCTGCCAGGCGTCGTTTTCGAAATGGAGGACGCCCTGGCGTTGCAGGAAGGTTTCCCGCAGGCCGGCCACGGAGGTGTTCCCGAGGATGCTCCAGTTGGCGATCATGGATTTCAGCAGGCCCTCGATGGTCCCCCGCTCCCGGTCGCTGACCTCGATGCCGCCCTCCAGGGGTTGACGCAGGTCCATCCCGCAGAGCAGCTTGTTGAGGACCAGCTCGTGCTCCGGCGCGGCACTGCGGGTATCGACCATGAACTGCAGCAGGTGGCAGGCGCGCCCGGCCTTTTCCTCGTCGCCGAAGCGTCCCTCGGCCACCAGTTCCAGCATCCCGAAAAGGCGCTGCAGGTAGGGGGCGGCCAGCACCTGGCCGGCATTGGGGACGAAGAGGCCGACCCCCGGCAACAGGGGGGCCGGGTCGGCGGCCGCGGCGGCGGGCTGCGGCGCCGGGCCGCTGCCCTGGAGCCAGTAGCGGATGTGCTGGCGGAGAATTTTGCTTTCCGGCCGGTCGGGCAGCCTGGCGCATAGGTCGGCGCGGAAGGCGGCCTGGCCGGAGAAGCAGGCGGCGAGGTGATCGGCGTAGGCGGCGACGAAGGCGGCGGGGGAAGCGAAGCGGACCGCCGGGAAGAGGGCGGCGGCCAGGAACCGCCAGTGCCGGCGGCGGGTTTCCGTGCTTTCCCCGGGGCAGGCTGCGGTCAGGGCGTCGGCGTAGGGCTGGAGGCGGGCGAAGTCATCCTGCCGCAGGCGGGCCAGGAGCCGGGCCAGCAGGTCGTCGGGCCACGCCTCAACCAGGCGGGCGACCTGGGCCGGTTCCGCCAGCAGGGGCATGAGGACCAGCCCGAGGCCATTCCAGCCCACCGCCAGGGACTGCTCGACCCAGCCCTGGCTGGGCAGGTCGGCCAGAGGAGTGCCGGCGCCGGCCGGCTCGGCGGCGTCGGGCAGGGACTGGGGCGGGACCGGCCCGGCGGCCGCCGACGGGGCGGCTCCAGAGGTGGTTCCAGAGGTGGTTCCAGAGGCAGGTTCGGAGGCAGGTTCGGAGGCAGGTTCGGAGGCAGGTTCGGAGGCAGGTTCGGAGGCAGGTTCGGAGGCGATTTCCGGGCTGGTTTCCGTGGCGAGCTCCGGGATGGGCTCCGGGATGGGCTCCGGGATGGGCTCCGGCGCCGGGGTCGGGGAGGCGGACGGCATGGGACGGGGGTTCTCGTCGGTACTAATGGGTTGGGCTGTCTGGGACGGGTCTTCCGTCTCCGGCGGCGGGTCCCGTTCCGCTGCCAGGGCGGCCAGGTCGATGGGCTCTTCCCCGGCCAGGGCGGCCAGGACCCGGCGGTAGTAGCGGGCCGGCTGGGCCGCCTGCGCGGCATGGCGCTGGACGGCCTCGGCCAGGAGACCCTCGACCCGGGCCAGGACCTGGGCGCGCAGCTCTTCCTCTTCGTCCCCGGCAGCCGGGTCGGAAGGGGCGGCGGCATGGGATCGGGCTGCCGAAGGCGTGCTTGCCGCTGCCGGAAAATCCTCCCCGGCCGGGGTTGCGGCGGCCGGGTGGACAGCAGGAACAGGCGTCTCCGCTTCCACGCCCGGAATCCTGCCGTCCCGAAGGGGAGCAGAACCTGTCCCGCCGTCGGCCGTGCCCCCACCATCGGGGCCTGCCGCCGAAGCAGGAATGGGGGGCGCCGCCGGCGCTTTGGCCACGGTGCCCTGGACCCTGCCCTGGGGCGAATCCCCTTGGCCCTGACGGTCGTTGTCGGTGCCGACGGCCAAAGGCGAACCGCCCTCCGGGGATGGGATGCTCTCCGGGGGCGGGAGGGCGGTGGCTGAGGGGTTGGGCCCTTTCTCCCGCGACAGGGGGGGAAGCGTGTCCGGCAGGGCAAGTTCCAGGCGGCTGTCCGACGGGCCTTCCGGGTCGGACAGGCCCGGCGGGGAGGCCGGCATTGCCGGGGCGCGGCCGGGGGCTGCCGGCCCCCCGGGTTTCCTGGCGCTGTCAGCGGCGGCCATGCCCGGGCCGGCTTCCGGCGCTCTCCGTCCGGAAGGTCCCCAGGGCGGCAGGGGAGTGCCCGTCGGCTGGCCGCCGGGTCCCGAACCCTGTTCCGGCAGGGCAGCGGGCAGCTCTCCGGCCTCCTGGCGGATGGAGAGCGCCGGGCCGGCGGTAGGGGCGGCGCCGGAAGACGGCTCGGTCGTCCGGGCTGGCGAATTCGTTGTCCGTCCGAGGGCGGCACCCGGTCCCTCCGTGGTCCTCATTGAGGCCCCCGGCCCCGCCTCGGGGGCCAGCACTTCGCCAGCCTGGGCCGGCGTATCCGCTGCCGTCACTGCGGGGATTCCGCCGGCTTGCCGGCCTGGAGCGACCGAGGGATCGGGGGGCCGGGAAAGGCCAGGCACCGGATGGGAAGCGTCGGAAAGGTGTGCGGATTCCGGGGATGTGGGGGCCTGGAAGCTGTCGATTCCCGCCCGGGCACAGGCTTCCTCTTGCCGCCCCGCCGCCGGTGCGGCGCCGGGCTGGGTCGGAAGGATTCCATCCGCGGGACGGGACGGCTCTTGCACCGTCGGCACGGATTTCCGGGCTTCGGAAGGCGGTGCCGGGAGGGCGGGTTCCGCGCTTTCGGTCGCTGGCCGGCCGTGGGTAGCGGCAGGCGGCTGTCGGGACAGGCCGGGCGCCGGAGGGGCAGCGTCCGTAGCGTTTGCCGGGCCGAAGACGGTGGAAGCCAGCGGGCCGTCGATTCCGGCGGGGGCGGGATTTTTCTCTTGCCGCCCCGCCGCTGGTGCGGCGCCCGGCTGGGCCGACACGATTCCATCCACCGGACGGGGCCGTCCCGGCGCCATCGCCATGGTTTCCTCGACCCCGGAAGCAGGGCCAAGGGCCGGGGTGTCGGGTTCTGCGACCGCAGCCGGGGGCAAAGCGGCTGACAGGCGGGACAGTTCCGCCGCTGGCCGGGGGAGGGCGTCGGACGAAAGGGCCCGAAGCGGCCGCCGTTCCTCCCCATGGGCACCCTGTCCCGACACGGCCGCCGGTGTTGTTTCCCGGGTGGCGTTTGGGATGGGGGCCAGCGGGCAGGAGGCGGAAAGCACTTCGTCGCCGCCGGGGGCCACCTCGGCGGTCGCTTTCCCGTCCCGGGCGGCAGCAGGGGATGGCCGCCGGGAAGGGCTTGGCGCCGGACGGTCAGCGGTAGCGGGAAGCGTTGGGCCGGTGCCGGGGACGGGCAGGGGCGACGGCGGCGTGGCGGCGGGCGGCGGTTCGGTGACGGGGGGCAGAGGTTCGGAGGCGGGCGCAGGCGCGGCCGAACCCTTGATCCCGTCCGCGGCCGGGAGATCGTCCCGGCCCGGGGCCCCGTGCTCCGGCCCACGGTTCCCGGCCGGGCCTGGGGTCGTGGCCGGCGAGACGGCCCCGGAATCCTGGGCGGTGGAAGCCGGGCTGCCGGCTGCCTGGGGCGTCCGTAGAGCCTCGGGCTGGTCGGCCGCCGGGCGGGCCGGGGCGGGGAAAGGGGGGGCGGAGCGGTCTTCCTGGGCGGTTAGTCCATCCCTGTCGGCCTGAGGAGAAGGCGGGGAGGACTGGCCGGGCAATGGCCTGGAGTCTGCACCCGGTCGTCGTTCCTCAGATGCTTGGTCAGCGATCTCCGGCCGGGCGGCCGCTGTGCCGGAGATCGCCTCGCCAGACCGGCGTTCCGGCGCAGTTGCCGGTTCGGAGGGGAGCGCTGGGTCACGATCTCCGGCGTGGTTCGCGGGCGCCGGGCCTGTCCGCTTCTGAATCGACTCTGCCTCCGGCGCCTGGCCGCTGTGATCGACTGTCCCGACAACGGGCGGCTCTTCTCCGGTCACGAGCGCCCGCAGGAAAGCGGTCCGCCAGGCCTCGAACCTGGCCTTGGGGCGGGATTGCGACGCCGCCTGGCGCTGTACCCCGGCCAGCCACTCTCCGAAGCCGGCTTTCTCCCTTCTGGGGGCCAGGGCCGACAGGGTCCGGGCCAGGGCCGGGTCGGGCAATTGCCGGATGAGCCGTTCCAGGGCGGGGCCCTCCTGGGCGAGCAGGGCGGCCAGGAGGGGACCGTGCATTCCGGCCTGGCGCCCGACGGCTTGCTCCAGGTCCCAGGCGGCGGAAGTCCGGGTGTTCCAGGGCAGGAAGCCCTGCTCCAGGTAGAACGCCAGCTGCTCCAGTTCGGCCATGGCCGCCGGTACCGTTTCCGAGCGGACGGCATCGTCGCCGTCGCCGAGTCGGAAGCTGTCGGCGAGCTGCCGGCGCAGGACTTCCTCCAGGCGGGTCTCGAGGTCTTCCACCGTGGTGCTGTCGGGCAGGACGCCGAGATCGACCTCCAGCCGGTCCAGGCGGTGCACCATGGCGTCCCCCGGGCTGAATTGGTCGAAAACCCGGTCGATCACTGCCGCCAGCCGGTCCCGGCAGAGGCCGGGCCAGTCGTCCCAGGGGGGCTGCCGAGAAGCCTCCTGGTCCAGGTCGGTCTCGAACCGGAGTTCGTCGATCAGATGCCGGTCGCCCATGGTCCCTCCCTATACCCGCCGGGTCCCTTCCCCCGCCTTGTCCCGGCAGCGGCGCAGGAAGAGGGCGAGGAGGCGGGCAACGTCATCGGCGGCGCTGGCGGCCGGGGCACTCTTCTGGCGCAGCCACTGCCAGTACAGGCGTTCGAACATCGCCATCTGGTCGTAGTCGAGCCAGAGGACGTCCACCTGGACATGGGCCGGGCTGCACAGGAAGACGGTTTCCTCCACCACCTTGCGGAATTCCGGATTGGCGAGGCGGGAGGACCAGGCGGGAAAGACGGCGCTGGCCCGGCAGGCATGGAAGCCGTCATCGCTGCCCTGGAGGGAGGCGTCGCCGGGCCGCAGGAGGATGTGCTCGACCAGGTGAAAGCCAAGGGTTTCGGCCATGAGGGCCTCGATGGCCCGGCTCAGGCGGTTGGCTTCGGCCACCGCCTCCCGCTTGTCGCCGTGGCGGGAGAGGAGGCCGTAAGCCTGACCGTCCTCGAGGGCGAAGTAGAGCCGGAAGCCCTGGCCGTCGGCGACCACCCGGTAGCGGGCGGGATCGCCGCCGCCGCTCATGAGGGCCGGGCAGAGGACGCCCTTGGCGAGGAAGGCGGCCTCGCCCGCCGCCACTTCCGGGGGCAGGGGGACGGCCTCCTCGGCGCCGGGCAGGGCGGGGACGGACTCGATTCCCGCTTCCCGGCAGAAGTCCTGGTCGCGCACGATGCGGAAGCCCCGGGCCCGGATCTGGACGGTGACCGGGTGGCGGGCCTGGGGATTGAGGCGCAGGAGGAGGCCGAGCTTTTCGGCCAGGGCGGGGATATTGCCCGCTGCCGGTCCCCGCAGGTAGTCGAAGGCCGCCATCCGGCGGGCGTTGAGGTCGGGGGCGCGGCGCAGGTAGGCGATCTTGTCCCGGAGCAGTTCCTCGTCCAGGGGCCGGCCGGCGCCGGTGCTGAAATTGCGCAGGGTGTGCTGGCTGAATTTCTCGCCGTGGAGGGCGAGGAGGAAGTCCAGGGCCCGGGAGCGGCGGTCGCCGAAGTCGTCCACTTCATCCAGGATCCGGCGCAGTCCGGCCTCGATGCCGTCGCGGCCGGCGGGGTAGAGGGCTTCGATCCCGGGCAGGTCCCGGTTGTCGAGGACCCGGTGGAAATAGGTGCGGTCCAGGGTTTCGTCCAGGGAGAAGAGCCGGGGCAGCTCGTCGAGGCCCTGGAGGAAGTTTGCCATGATCTGGTCGAACAGCAGCAGGTAGGCCTGGAGCTGCCGGGCCTGCGCCCGGCGGAGCGCCGGCGCCGATTCCGGCAGGCCGTACTGGCCGAGGCCGTAGATCGGCGGCAGATGGTGCTGCACCGAGGTGTAGTCGGCGAAGACGGGGGCGCTGCCGGTGGGCAGGGGGGAGATGGGCTCGCTGGAGCTGCGGCCATGGCGGCGGGAATCGGCGGCGAAGGCCAGGCGTTCCAGCCGGTCCAGGAATTCCGGCAGGGCCACGGCGCGCTCCTGGCCGGCCAGCCGGAGTTTGAGGTGCAGTTCGGCAGGGCGCCTGGGAATGGCCAGCCGCGGCGCCCGCTTCGCTGTCGGGTCGCCGACGGCGGCCTGACAGGGCTGGCCGTCGCCGTCCAGGAGTTCGAGGGTGGCGATGCGCCTGACCCCGTCGACAGCGCCCACCGTCCGCACCAGTTCGGACAGGGTGGCGCCGTTCCAGGGACGGAAGGCTCGGGCGTCGATGTGGCCGTGCTGGCCGAGGGGGCCGTCGAAGAGTTGGTCCAGGTCGCCGTCCGCCAGGTCGTGGTAGGGGCGCTGGGGAATGGGGGGCGAGATGGCGGCCAGGCAGGCGAAGTAGATGTCCGCCAGGATGTCCCGGGCCGGCCGGCCGCTGGCGATCTCGATCTCGCCGGCCAGGCGGTAGTCCTGGTGGCCGGCCACGCCGATTTTCCCGATGTCCTCGCAGAGGTTGCGGTGGCGGTGGTAGAGGGCGGTGGCCCGGGCCAGCACCTCCCGCACCCGGTCCTCGTCGTCCTGGAGCTGCTCGGCGAGCTGGAAATGGATGTCCAGAAGCCCCGGCGGGGCGCCGTCCCCGGCCGGCTCGACCCAGACGTTGCGGACCTCCGGCAGGGCGTCGGCGAAGAGCTTCCGGTAATCCTCCGGGGTCAGGGGATGGCAGGAAAGCGCTTCCTCCGGCGGCAGGAGGGCCAGCCCGGGGCCGTCGATGCGTCCCTGGGGCCCGAACAGGTAGTCCTCGGTGGCGAAACCGGTCCGGTACACCAGATCGGTGAGGCCGTAGCACAGCTGCTCCAGCAGGGTGACGCCGGGGTCGTGCAGGTTGTAGTCCGTCCAGCCCTGGCCGCACAGGGCCTGCAGGAGGTCGATCCCGGCCCGGCGCAGGCCGTCGAAATCGAGCCCCGCCGGATCGCTCTGGCATTTTTCGATGGAGGGCAGGTCGGAAGGAGTCATCGCCGGACGGGAAAGGGGCGGATCTAGACGGCCCCGCCCTCGCCGCCGGGGGCGTTGCGGGCATCGCACTCCGCCATGCCGGTGTCGGGCCACAGGTCGGTGAGGTAATACTGGATCCGCACGTGGCTACCATAGGCGCAGCGGGTGCGGATCTGCAGGGTGTAGGCATGGGTCTCCCCCGTCCAACGCAGGTCGATCTGGTCGCAGCGGGAGCCGTAATAGGACTGGTGGGAAGTGACGTGGCCCTTGCGGTTAAAGGCATTGAGGGCGTAGGCATGGAGCAGTGCGTAGCGGCCCCCGTCCTTGTCCCCGACCCCGGCCATGACCTCGAAGGCCCGGCAGCCCTTGAGGGCCTCGGTGATGTCGTGCCACTCTCCGTCCGCCTGCACCGACTGGCCCCGGGCCCCGACCCGTCCCCGGGACGCCACCCAGCCATCCACGTCCAGCTCGTGGGCCGGATCGGTCTTGTTGATGCCGACCCGGGTGTATTCCTTCTCCCCCGCCGGGTCGGCGGCCAGGGTCAGGACCGGCTTGCCGCCCTCGCTCCCGAAGACGAGCTGCCGGGCGTTGTGGCCCAGGCGCACGAACCAGGCGGGCCGGCGCAGGGCGATGTTGTCGAAGAAGCTGAGGAGCCTGCCGCCCTTGCCCAGCTGGGCCACTTTGAAGCCGTCCTCGTCGGTCTTCTCGAAACCGTCGTCCAGGACGTTGAGGGAGGAGTCGATGAGGTCGCCGAAGGACTCCGCCGAGGGCTGGGCGCCGTTGCTGAAGGCGTTCTTGAGGGATTGCCTATTCTTTTTCGCCATGTTGTTCGCCGGAAAGGATGAAGGTGGCCCCCACCTGCAGTTGGGAAATGCCGGAAGGCCAGGGGCCGTTGGGATCGGAACGGCCATCGGTTTCCGTCTCGACCAGATGGTGGCGGAAGGGGATGGCGAGGCTCCAGGGATAGATCGGGGCGACGGCCGACAGCCCCTCGTCGCCCTGCCGGGCCGTGTCGTGGAGGGCGTAGCCCGCCGGGCCGTTGTCCACCACCCGCAGCAGGGAGAGGCCCCAGACCGATTGCACATAGGGCAGGCCCTGCAGGTACCCCTGCAGCTCCTGGCTGTGCAGGGACCAGCCGAAATTGGCCGTGTTGCCGGGGCCGCCCCAGGGGGAGATGAAATCGCAGATGGCCCGGTTGATCTCCTTGATGAGCTGGCCCCGGGCGCTGTCGTCCCGGAAGCGGACGGCGCATCGCACCTGGATGCGCTCGAACACCGGGTTGCGCACGTCGATGGCCGCGAAGGGGGAGGCGAAACGCTCCAGGTAGTCCTTGATGTCCTGGAGGACGAGGACATTCTCCCGCAGCCCCTCGCTGCTGTCCCGGAGGCCGGTGATGCGGGGGACGGCCACGACCAGGAGATGGCCGGGCTGGCGCCAGCCCTCCGGCCCGGCGGTGAAGCGGGTGTTGGGGAAGCACTTGACCTTGTGGAGATGGGGGAAGCGCTGCAGGACCAGGCGCTCGTAGTCCCAGGGGGTAACCGCCCGCTGCCGGTGCTTGAGGCGCTCGCTGGCCCGGACGGTCATGGCCTCCAGGCTTTCCCGGGGCTGGCCGCCGAAGGAGTCGCCGGGCTGCTCGATGGCGGCGATGCCCGGGATGGTGACCTTGGCGGCCTCGATGCTGCCCGCCGGCAGGACCGGGAGGGCGTCCGGGCCGGTGCCGGGGACCCGGGTCACCCGGACCCCGTGGGCCTGGACCCCATAGACGCTGCACAGGGCCGCGGCCGGGCCCCGGGCCGACAGGCGCAGCCAGTACAGGCCGCCGGGCATGACGGTGTTGTCCCGGACCATGTCCCGGGGCAGGTCGAGCTTGACGACCCCGGAAGTAAGGAAGCCCCGGGTGGAATCGGAGAGGACGCGGAAGCCCTCCAGCTGCTGCCAGCGGTCCGTCTTGAGGTGGTACCAGGTGAAGGCGGGGCGCTCCATCCCCAGGTCCATTTCCGAGTCGTTGCGCAGATGGAAATACAGGCTGATGACCCCGCCGAGCTCGGCGGCGGCGATGCCGATGCAGAGGTGGGCGTCCTCCGCCAGGGCGGGGATGAGGCGGGTATCCCCCCGAACGTCCAGGCGCAGCCGCTCGACCCCGGCCGGGTGCAGGTGGAAGACCCGGTCCCGATTGTCGCTGCCGCCGTGCTGGTGCAGGGAAATCCTGGCAAGGGCCGAGTAGTCCAGGGAAATGGAACCGATCTGGGGGGTGTAGGGCGGCTCGGGCAGGGGCACGGCGCCCCGGCGCCCGGCCAGGCGGCGCACCGCCCCCAGGGATTCCAGCCGGGCGTTGCGGGTCAGGGCCCGGGCCAGCAGGATCGGGTAGGCGGCGTGGCCGAAGGCCTCGGCGGGGGCCGCCAGGGTCAGGCGGATGAAACCGCCCCGGGCCTGGGGGCTGTATGCATAGGGGCTGCCGGGGGCGGCGACGCGGGTGTAGGGCAGGAGACGGGCGCAGTCGTAGCGGACCCAGCCGGCCTCGTCCATGTTGCCGAACAGGGAAAGGTCGATGCGCTCGGCCTTCCGGTCGGGCTGCCAGGTCCGTTCCCCGAGGGCGCCCAGCTCGGCCCGGAAGGAGGCGGGACCGAGGCCCAGGCCGTAGGCCCGGTAATTGTCCTCGAGTCCCCCGGCCGGCAGGTCGTCCCACTTGACCCGCAGCTCCAGGCCGGTCAGGTGCTTGGCGAAGGCCTCCCGGCTGCCGACGATGAAGGGGGCGCCCACCTTGGGCAGGGGGCCGAAGGGGCTGAAGGGAGTGGCGGCGCTTAACTCCCCGTGGTTGTTGTAGAGGAGCAGGTCCCGGCAGCCCGTCACCTGGACGGCGATGTCCACTTCCTTGACCGCCAGGCGGCTGAGGAAATCGTAGGGGTACAGGTAGGTGTCGGGCTCGATGGCGAAGCTGGCCACCGGGCTGTCGGTGTCGTAGGCCTCGCCGTGGATGGCGGGGTCGTAGGCCACCACCGGCGGGAAGTCCTCGGGCAGCTTGATCTGGATGGACAGGCTGTCGGCCGGGAGGCGGGGATCGATGAAGCTGCAGCCCGGGATGAAATCCGGCACTTGGCGCCAGCCGTCGGCCACCGTCACCCGGATGCGGAAAATTCCCGCGAAGGCCTTGAAGAAGGTGCCCTCCCGGGAGGCGGTGGGGATGATGGCGCGGAGCTTGTCCACCAGGCTTTCGATGCCCTCGCCGGTGGGCTGGCAGTGCAGGGTGACGGTGATTTCCCGCTGCCCCTCGCCGAGGAGCAGCACCGGGCTGGCCAGGGCGAAGCCCAGGCGGGCATGCTCCCCCGGCGCCCAGAGGCCGGCCTTGCGGGGGGCGCCGAAGAGGGGGTAGTACTGCTTGCCGGGGGCCGCCGGCAGGTTGGCCAGCCGGGCCGAGGTGGCGTAGCCCAGGTCCTTTTCCGGCGAATGGCGGGGGTCCCGGTCGAAATAGAGGGTCTGGAGGGCCGCTACTCGGGCGTCGGTGACCCGCAGGTCGTCGTCGGCGGCATAGAGCCGTTCGCTGCCGTCCTCCGCTTCGCCGCCGATGAACAGGGTGCCCCGGGGCACCAGGGATTCGGCGGTGGCGCCGTCGGCGGCAAGGACCAGGTAGGTGCTGTCGGGTTCCGCTTCCCGGGGCCGGAAGCGCAGCACCCGGTCGTAGTAGAAGCGCAGCTGGCGCTGGCTGAAATCGTCGATGCCGCCCTTGGCCTTCCGGTACAGGGCGGCGAAGGCCAGGTAGAGCCCCATGGCCGGGTCGTGGTCGCCGCTGGCGAGGGAGGCCGGGAACAGTTCCTCGGCGGCCTTTCTGATCACCGCCAGGGCGTTCAGGAAGGCGAGGCCGTGGTCGGCCATGAACTGGACGACTTCTCCCGGGGCAGCGTCGGGGGCCGGCAGGGGCACGGGGCCGTCGGCGCGCCAGTCGGGGAAGCGCTGGTCGAGGATCTCCTGGTGGCGCGGGTCGTGGCGGGCCAGGAAGGCGGCCAGGCCGGTGAGGGCGGGGGCCAGGGTGGCGGTAAGGAGGCCGTCCATGAGGTGGTGCAGGCGCCGGGCGGCCGGGCCGGCATTTCGTCGGCAGCCGGCCCGCCATTCCTGGATGCGTTCGGCCAGGCGATACGCCGGGACGTCCTCCGGCCCGGGGCAGGGGCCGACCCCCAGGGCCAGGGCCCGGACCCGGTCCAGGAAGCCCTGCAGTTCCAGGCGCCGGGCCTCGGCCCGGGAGGCCTCGAAGAGCATGGCGCCCATGAGGGCCGATTCGTCGCTGGCGAACAGGGACGACCAGTCGCCGGCCGGCCGGTTGGCCAGGTCGAAGTAGGAGAGCAGCCGGGCATGGCGGGCGCCCAGGAAAAGGAGCTCCGGCAGGGCCATCTCGTCGGGGCGGACGTAGTCCGGCCGCAGGGCCGGCAGCATCCGGTCCTCCTGGCTGGTGCCGTCCCTGATGATCGTCGCCATGTTCGGTTCCCCGGCGGCCGGTCAGGGCGCCAGATTGGTGCCTTCGAGGAAGTAGAAGGGATACACCATGTTGCTGCGGCTGTTGGTGGTCCGCACTCGGTAGACGAGGGTCAGGAACAGGACGCCCTCGAAGGCCCGCTCCTCGTTCACGTCGATGGTCTCCAGGTCGATCCGGGGTTCGAAGAACAGGATGGCGCGGCGGATCATGTCCCGCAGGGCGGTGATGGTGCTGGTGTCCATGCTGGCGAAGGCCAGGGAGCGCAGGTCGCAGCCGTAGTCGGGCTGCATCACCCGTTCGCCGGGGGTGGTGGCGAACAGGATGTGGAGGCTCTCCCGGATGTCGTCCTCCTCGGCGACCATGGCCGCCCCCCGGCTGGCATAGCCGAAGGTTGGCGGAAAGCGCCAGCCGGTCCCCAGGAAGGTGGTATCCGCAGCCATGGGCTAGCCTCCGATGATGACGGTGAAGCAGCCGACGGCGATCTGCCCGCCGTGGGCTGTCGGGTCGCCGATGCGGGCCGCCGGCCGGTTGTTGATGAGGACGGTGGTGGAGCCCATGATGATGGAGTCGGGCGGGCCGACGCAGACGCAGCTGTCGCCCACCACCGCGGCGGGGATGCTGCCGATCAGCACCGTCGGCACCCCGGGACCCGTCACCGGCCCTCCGACATGGGGGATGGGGGAGGGGAAGGCCGGCGTCTGCATCGGGCAGGTGTGCATGTCGGTGAGTCGGGCGGCGGGCGGCATGGCGGGTGGGTCCTCGGCGTCAGTTGATCATGACCAGGGCGCCCTTGACCGTGGTCTGGCCCGAGGCCGACAGCTCGGCGGTGGCATTGCCCTTGGCGGTGAAGCCGATCTGGGCCGAGTGGCTGACGTTCATGCCTTCCATCTTGGCGTCCTGGGTCGCCTTGATCTCGACGTTGGCCAGGGCGGAGAGGGAAATCTTGCCCTGGGCCGAGAGCTTGATGTCCTTGGGGCTGTCCAGGCTGATGCCGTCGGTGCCCAGCTTCACCGTGTTGCCGTTCTGGTCGGCCAGGAGGATGGACTTGTCGTCGTCGCTGATGACGATCTTGTTCTTGCCCGGGGTGACCAGGGTGATGACCTTCTTCTCGTCGTCGTATTCCAGGGTCAGCCCGGTGCGGGTGGTGATGGCCTTCTTGTAATTGTCGTTGGCCGGGGTGTAGGGGGGCTTGCGCTTGCTGCTGTAGAGGCTGCCCAGGATGACCGGGGCGGAGGGGTCGTTGTTGAAATAGCCGAGCACCACCTCGTCGCCGATTTCCGGCAGGAAGAAGGCCCCCTTGCCGCTGGTGGCGTGGAACTGCATGAGCCGGGCCCAGACGCCGTCGGTTTCCGCCTGCATGACGGGGGTCGATACCTGGACCTTGAATTGGCCGTCGGGGTCCTCCTCCAGCTTCATCACCACGCCGATGTGCAGCCCTTCGATGCCGGGCAGCAGGCCGGAGGCCGCCGGCGCTTCGAGGTCGCCGCCTTCCGCATACCACGTCGGGGAGAGGCCGAAGTCGGCCCGGGTCAGCCAGTCGCCGTCCCGGATCTCGTGGGTGACGGCGGTCACGTAGACGTTGCCGTTGAAGCGCTTGCCGACGCCAGCGAGTTCGATGAGCCCGCCTGCCTTGGCCTTGGCCGAGCCCTGGAAGCGCATGCTGCCCCGCAGGCGGGAGAGGCCGGACTTGACCTGCTGGGCCTTGGCCCAGGCCTTGAGGGCGCCGCTCTCCATGGTGGTGGAGGTCTGCAGCCCGAAGGTCCCGACGCCGAGCACCTTGGCCAGGGTCGAGGAGTCCAGGTTGCCCTGCACGTTCAGGCTTTGGGGCGGGGCCGTGGCCGCCATGACTTTCTGGTTCTTGATGTCCCAGGCCGTGGCTTTGACGTTGGCAAGCTGGTCCCGGGCTTCGAGGCTGGCCTGGAGATCCACCAGGTCGGTACCGAAAGTCACCTTCAAGGCGGCGGCCGCGGAGGTGTCCGGGGCCTTGAAGCTGACCTTGCCGTCATTGACGATGACTACGAAGCCGTTCACCTCTGCCCGGGCGATCAGGAAGTCCCAGTCGGTGCAGTAATACTGGACCAGCTCCTTCCACTGGGTGTCGGTGGCCCCCACGTCGGCGCTGAGGCCGCCGGCATCGCCGATGAGCTTGGTGGCGATGTCGCTGTCCTTCTTGTCCACGAAGTTGGCGTTCTTGCGGCCCACCGTCATGGCCGCCGCCTTGTCCCGGCAGTCCACGGTCAGGAGGCCCTGGTGCTCCCGGTCGATGCTCAGCCGTTGCCCGACCACCACCCCCGAAAAGATGAGGTCGGCATTCTGGCCATAGCCGGCGGAGATGGTGATTTCGCCCCCGGGTTTGAAGCTGTCCCCTTCGCTGGCGGGAAATGCGCCCGTCGGCATGTCGCCGTCCAGCAGGACGATCTCGGCCCGGGGCACCTTGTTGATCGCCTTCTGCACGGTGACGGAAAGCACCTGCAGGGTGTCGGCAATGGCCTGGCCGTTGGCCTTGATGACCAGCTTGACCGGGCCGTCGCTGTCGGCGTTGGGAGAGACGGGCATGGTTTATCTCAAGGGGGGAAAAAGGAGTTTCTGGCCGGGCTTGATGGCCCGGAAATTGGTGATGCGGTTGTAGCGGGCCACCGCCATGTAGTAGGCGCTGTCCTCGTAGATCCGGTAACACAGCAGGGGCAGGGAGTCACCGGCCTTGAACTCGACCACGTGGGTCAGGTCCGGCGAGGAGCGGTTGGCCTTCCGGGCCTCTTCCCGGCTTCCCATGGTGCCGATGAAGGTCAGGTTCACCTGGGCCCGCAGGGGTTCGCCGGAAGGCTTGAAGAGGTTGTAGTCGATACTCATCGACTGGAGCCGGCCGTAGAAAATGAAGGTCCCCCACAAAACCCTCACCACGTTGGGCTCATGTTTGTCCCCGACGTAGTCGTAGACGACCTCCCGCAGCTTCTGGACACGGTCGGTGACGCTGCCGGCCAGGGTGGCCGGTTCGACGACGCCGGTGCCGTCGAGGACGAACTTGAAGGTGAGCCTGTCCCCCTCGGCGGTGTTGAACTTCGCTTCCGAGGCTGATTTTCCCAGCGCCTTGGTCTTGCTGTAATCAATGCCGGCGGAATAGCTGTAGCTGGACGGGTTGAGCATCACCTCGAAGGCTTTTTCCTTCGAGGCCACCATCTGGCCGCCCTTGGTGTTGCAAGGGGCGATGGTCAGGCGGACTTTCTTGCCCGTCGGCATCTTCAGCGCTCCCGCCTTTCCTGCAGCATTTCGGACACCATGCGGCGGCATTGCTCCAGCACCTCGCGGAAATCCCGGGACGGAGCCCGCTCCCTGTCGCTGCGATGGCGTTCCCCGTCCTCCGGGGTGTGGTGGACTACGGTGGTCTTCACGATCATCTGGCGGATTTCTATGGCCATAACAAGCTCTAGTCGTCGCCCCGGGTAAAGCTCTGGAATGCGAACTCGATCTTTTCGATGGCCAGTTCGTTTTTCATGGCGTTGAAGCTCTCGGCCTGCCACTTGACCGGGTAGGCGCCGGTAAACGCCCAGGTCCTCAGGGGACGGCCGCCGGCATCCAGGAGCCAGACATCCAGGTCCTTGGTGACGATGGCGGTAGCAAGGCCGCCCTGGAGGGTTTCCCGGCACCACTTGACCAGGGCCGACGAGGTGGAGGCCAGGCCCCGCGACAGGACCAGGTTCTGGTGCTTGACTCCCTTCGGCAGCCGGTGGACGAAGCGGTTTTCGCCGCCCTCGACATAGGTCTCCGTTTCCATTTCCGCCCCAAGGCCCGAAACGTCCAGGAAGGACGCATCCTTCCCGATCCCCGAGTTGCCGATGCGGACCAGGAAATAGAAGGCGGTGGGAAAGATCTCGTCAGCCATGATGGAGACATGAGAACGGAAAAGAGGCGGACGCGGGTCCGCCTCTTCCGGCCGGCGTCGGCGCGTCAGCCATTGGCGATGGTGAGGCCTTCGTGGACGATCTCGATGGTCTCGATCGCCACCTCGTTGCCTTCCGACTTCAGATCGGTGCCCGTGATCTTGGTCGGCCAGGCGTTGGCCAGGGTCCACACCATGGTCGGCTTGCCGCCCTCGTCCAGCAGGCTGATGGTCACCGGCACCCGCTTGATGGTGTTCATCTTGATCTCGTTGAACCAGGCCCAGAACTTGTTATCGCCCTTGAAGATGCCCTTCTTCATGGTGACGTTGCCGTACTTCTTCATGCCGGGCATCTTGATCGGGGAGAAGACCTTGCTGTCCCCGTGGCGGTACTTGATCTCTTCCGATTGCACGTCCAGGCCGGACACTTCCTGGAACGACATTACATTGGAGTCCCACTTCACCTCGAAGTAGAACTTCGGCAACGGCCAATTAGTATCTTGCGCTTCACCAGCCATGATGAACCTCTCTTGATTTGCGAATTAGATGGGCGGGGATCACGACTTCTGCATCTGCTGCTGGAAGGTGATCTCGATGAACTCGGCCGGTCGGGTGATGGCCACCAGGACGGTCACCCGCAGGATGCCTTCCAGGATGTCCTCCGGCGTCATGGTCTCGCCCAGGCCGACGAAGACCGCGAAGGCGTCGTCCGGGACCGCGCCGGCCAGGCCGCCCCGCTTCCAGATGCCGGTCAGGAAGTTGCGGATCATGCTCTTGATGGTCACCCAGGTATTGGCCACGTTGGGCTCGAAGACATAGGCCTTGGTGGCGAGCCGGATGGACTCTTCCAGCATGATCATGGTGCGGCGCACGTTGATGTAGCGCCAGTCCAGGCTGTTGCCGTCCAGGGTGCGGGCGCCCCACACCAGCACGCCCTCGCCGACGAAGGGCCGGATGGCGTTGATGGACTTGCCCATGGGGGTGACGTTGAGATCTTCCTGATCCTGGTTGGAAAGGTTCAACGTCGGGGAGACGACCCCGGAAAGGCTGACGTTGGCCGGCGCCTTCCACACGCCCCGGGTGTTGTCCACCATGGTGTAAATCCCGGCCATGGCTGCGCTCGGCGGCAGCAGGTTGAGGGTGGCCGCCATCTGGTTGAGGATGCGGTTGTAGGCCGGGCTCATGGCCATCAGGGACTGGTTGAGCAGGGCCTTCAGGCTGGGGATATCCGCCGGAGTGACTTTGTCGTCGGCGCTCCAATCCTTGGTGATCTTCTCGACTTCCGTCTTTTGTTCTTCGTGCCGCTTGTCCAGCGTGCCGGTCAGGCCCAGTTCTTCCTCCACCAGGGAGATCAGCGTCGTCCGGCTTTCCGCGGACAGGTTTTCGTAGCTCAGGGCCCGCTCGCTGGTGATGGTGGTGTTCAGCCAGGGGTAGTAGGCCGCGGCATAGTTCAGGAAATTGATCCCGAGCTTGTCGCGGAACAACGCAACCGGGTCGCCCGCCGGGTCCTGGCGGCTCTTGTAGCCGTCGTGGATGTCGAGGATCGCTACCCGGTTCTTCATGGTCAGTCCGCAGTGCTGGAGCGCTACCTGCTGGACGCTGTTGCAGTCGGCGAAAGCCAGCCGCACGGCTTCGGGCACCACGACCATGGTCGGCTCCTGCTCCGTGATGAGCAGCTCGATGCCCTTGGTGAAGCGGGCCGCTTCCAGGGCATCCCCGTAGTTCCCCACCGAGACGATATAGCAGGGGCCGCCGCCGTTCTGGAAGAACAGGCGCAGGCTGTAGTAGAGGATGTAGGGGGTGGAATCCTGGGTCAGGTAATAGGCCTTGCCGGCGAAGGTCAGAGCCTCGCCACCCCCTTCGGGAGCCGTCGTGGACAGGTTGAATTCCGGGGTCGGCCCGAAGCCGAAATAGTTCTCGAATTCGGCCATGGACGTGATCCGCCACGGCTTGTTGGCCAACGAGGTGCCCTTGTTGTCGGCCTTCTGGGTATGCCCGATGAATGCCGGCACGGCGGTGGCGACCTCCACCACCGAGTTGGGAAAAGCGCTCTTTTCTACGATATATACACCGGGTGTCTTCATCTGACCCATGATCATTCCTCCGTTTGACTACGGATTAAACTTGCCGCGGCCCTCGGCCCGGCTCGGCGTGCTTCTAAAGATTGACGAATATCCGGGATGTCGGCACCTCCCCTCCCTCGGCGGTTTCCCTGGCCAGCGAGCTGGTCGAAGGCACCGGCAGTTTCCGGACCACGAGCCGCCCGTTGAAGCGCTCCCGCAGGGCGTAGTGGACCGGTTGGTCGTTCAGCAAGGGCAACAGCGTTCTTGATCGGTAAAGACTGGCCTGGCGTCCGTTGGGCAGGCCCACGTCGCCCTGGTAGTCGAATTCTTCCTCTCCGCCGGGGGCGGCTACATAAAGGTCGGTACCGACGACCCCCTTGCCGCTGACGTAGTACTGCCAGGCGGTGCGGCGGGTACGGAAGGGCACGAAGTAGGCGCGCCCGGCCAGGTCCCGGGCGCCGGCGGCGATGCGGACCAGGAAAAGGGCCGGCATTCCCCGTTGCCGGAATTCGTCGGGGATCTCGCTTTCCGGGCGCAGATCGGCTGCCGACACGTACTCGTTCCGGCTCAGGCGGCCGCCGTCATCGGCGTCGGCGCTGTCGAAATAGAGCATCCGGCCGGCGTCCATGAGGGGCGCATCGGTGTAGTTGTGGAAATCGCTATCCCGGCAGTAGGCCAGGAAATCGAAATGGGCTGTGTCGGGCAGGGCGCCTGCCCGATCCGTGTCGTAATAGGCGGCCAGCCTGGCGCCTTCCCGGCGCAAGAGCACTTCCCCGTTGGCGACGAGCCGCCGGCAGGCCGGGGTCGGTACAAAGTCGAAGGCCGGACAGGCCGCCCCGGAAAAAAACTCATGGGTGCCCTGCAGCGAGAACAGGGAAGAGAAGCCGCCCATGGTCAGGTAGCCACCCGGGATTCCGGCTGGCGAACCGTCGGCTCCAGGGCCTGGATGTCCTGGGAATCGAAGGTCACCATGCGTACCCGGTAGAGTACGGACGGCAGGTATTTTCCGCTCAGCACGCCCCATAGGCTGGCCAGATCCTGGGTGCCCAGGTTCTCGATGTCCAGGGTGAGCTTGTCGATGCGGCGGTCCAGTCCCGGGCTGGAGCGGCGGTCGAAGACCGGGTGCTTCTGGAAGAAGAGGATGGCCGCCGAAATCATTTTCAGGGCCTCGGGATAATTGCTGCCGCTGAAGCTGGCGGCCACCATCACGTAGAGGTTCAGATGCACCGGCGGATACCGTCGTCCTGAGGGCCCCTCTCCTTGGCTGGCGGCAGGCATGTTGCCGGGGGTGGTGTCCTTCTGGATGTTGGTCAGAAACAGCACCAGCTTGTTGGCTACACCCGGCGCTACGCTGCCGTCCGGGTCCAGGAGGTTGGATACCACCACCATATCCTCGGCCAATCCCAAGCCCCTCGTCAGGAACTCGTTCAGTTGCCCGGCGAGATGGAAAAGAGCCGCGTGAATCACTTGTGGAGCCCGGGATCAAATTGAGGATGGGGGCCCGGGCGCCTCGCCGCCGTTTTCATCCCCGCCCAGCAGAATTGCTTCCCCATTCCCATTTGTTCGACGACTTGACCTTGGCTTGCTACACAAAAACCCGCCGATTGGAAGCGGACTGTAAGAGTTCTATGGAAGTGCTACATGTAATTAACCCCGCATAATACCATGCATTTCGCATTGATAAACACGCATGTCCTATGGTCATTGCATATAGGTGCCGGCTGCGGCTGGCGCGTCTATCCGCCCTTGTGATCCGTCAAAATCTGTGGGATGCTTGAACAATGAAGTGAGTGCTGACTATGCATCGAGTCATCACCAGATTTAGAGACCGACACGGCAAGATCATCACGGAACACGGTCCATGGCATCCGACCCGGGCCGAGGCGGAGTATTGGGCGGATCTCCTCGAGGTGCTGGGCTATCACACTGAAGTCGAAACCCAGGGGGAGTACCGGGAGGGCGCAGGTGAAGACCAGGACCAGGACTTGGCCAAGGCGCTGTCCAGCATGGCCTAGATTTCCCAGTCCTGCCCGGCGGTGCCGGTTTAGATCTGGGTCATCACGATTGCTTCGCGATGGGTTCTTTTGTCTGAACTAGGCCACAGATTTCGGTTTCCAGGCTCCAAAATCACAGGTTGGTCCGGGCGGATTCGGCCATCCGTGGTAACCTCCCCCGCCCGAAACATAGAATCCAGAACCGTTGGCGATGAATACCTCCAGTCCCGCTCCCGCCCCGGCTGCAAGCAGCGTTGTCCCGGCCGCCCGCGCTCTCCTGAAGGAATTTCAGGAAAAATTCGCGGTATTCCGGGATTGCCAGCCCTTGGCCATCGGCATCGACAAGCAGCTCCTCGCCCGCTTGCCCGACCTGGATCGCAAGGTCCTGCGCACGGCGCTGCGCTTCCATACCAACTCCCTGCGCTACCTGAAGGCCATGGAAAAGGCGACGGTCCGCTTCGATCTCGACGGCAACCCGGCCGACGAGGTGACGGAAGCCCACCGCACCCATGCCTCCGAGACCATCCGCGAGCGCTTCAAGAAGGATGCCGAGCAGCGCAAGGCCCAGCGTCAGGCCGAGGAGGCCGAGCGCCGGCGGACCGAAAAGCTGGACCAGTTGGCTGCGAAATTCTCCCGCCGCAGCAAGTGACCGTCGCCGGTTAGAGTCGCTCGACCACCAGGATGACAGCGCCCCCCGGGGAAAGACGATCCCCCGGTGGCTGACTGCCGGATCCTCGCTGGCCGTGGCGTGCCTTCAGGCAGGGTGCGGGGTGCAGAAGGCGGCGACGCGGTCGGCGATCTCGTCCCGGCGCTTGTCCAGGGTCAGTACGTGATAGCTGTCGTCGACGAAATAAGTTTCCACCTGTTGGGACCCGATCCGCTGGGTGACGAAATGGGCATTCTTGATGCTGGCCATGTCGTCTTCCACCGAGTGGACCACCAGGGTGGGCCGGTGGACCCGCCGCAGGCAGGCCTTGGCCGCCCGGACCAGACGCTCGCTCTGGAGAATGACGGAAGCCGGTGTCTTGAAATGGCCGATCTTGTCGGCGGTATGGGCGTCTCGGCTTTCCAGCACGGAGGTCACCATGGCCCGGACCCGCTCGTCCTTGATGCCGTACGGGGGCGGTTCTTCCCAGGTGACGAAGTGGCGCAGAGGGCTGTAGATGACTAGGGGCATGAGCAGGCGGCGGCGCCACTTGGGCATGTTCCAGCCATCGTAGAAAAAGGTCGTGGAGAGCAGGGTGACGCCGGCCAGGCGCTCCTTTTTTCGGGCCGCCAGCAGCAGGCCGAGGAGGGCGCCCATGGAAAGGCCGGCCACATAGACCTGCCGGCATTCCCGGGCCAGGGCCTCGAAGGCCTCGTCGGCCGAGCGGTACCAGTCTTCCCAGGTGCTCGCCTTGAGGGCCTGGACCGAGTCGCAGTGGCCGGCCAGCTGCGGGCCGGCGACCGTCAGGCCCTTGCGGGCTAGCTGGCGGCCGAAATGGCGCATTTCGGCCGGCGTGCCGGTCAGGCCATGGATGAGCAGTACGCCGGTCTCGCCGCGCTTTTCGAAAAAGCCGTTGGGACCGAGGACTTCCCTGATGCCGTGCCCATCCATGCCGTGGTTTCTCCCTTGTCCCTACTGGGCGCCGCAGCGGCGAAGCAGCTGTTCGAAGAGGGCGATGCCCAGATCGATTTCCTCTTTGGTAATGGTGAAGCTGGGGGCCAGGGTGAAAACGTTCTTGTAATAGCCGCCCACATCCAGAACCAAGCCCATGGCCTTGCCATCCGCTTCGAGATCACCCTTCAGGCCTTCGTTGAAGATGCGGTCGGCCAGTTCCCGGTTGGGGGTGTAACCGTCCGCCTGGCACATCTCCATGCGCATGGCGAGGCCGAGGCCGCTCACGTCGCCCACCATTTTCCAGCGGCCTTTCAGTTCTTCCAGCCGCTGCAGGAAGTAGGCGCCCTTTTCCCGGATGCCCGGCTCCAGGTCGGCTTCCTGGGTCATGCGCAGCACTTCCAGCGCCGTGGCCGTGCCCAGCGGGTTGGACGAGAAGGTGGAGTGGGTCGAACCGGGCGGGAAAATCTCCGGGTTGATCAGCTCTTCCCGGGCCCAGATGCCGGAAATGGGATTGAGTCCGTTGGTGATGGCTTTGCCGAACACGAAGACGTCGGGAACGATGCCGAAGTTTTCCCAGGACCAGAGCTTGCCGGTGCGGTAGACGCCCATCTGGATTTCATCCACCACCAGCAGGATGTTGCGCTCCTTGAGGGTCTTGGCCAGCTTGGTGAAGTAATCGGCCGGGGGGATGACGTAGCCGCCGGTGCCCTGGATGGTCTCGACGTAGAAGGCGCCATACTCGCACTGCTTGGCCTTGTCGTCCCAGACGGCGTTGTATTCGGTCTCGAACAGCCGTTCGAATTCCTTGTGGCAGTACATGCCGCAGCTTTCTTCCTTCATGCCGTAGGGGCAGCGGAAGCAGTAGGGGAAGGGCACGAACTGGGCGCGGTCGGAAAAATGGCCGTAGCGGCGGCGATAGCGGTAGCTGGACGTGATGGCCGAGGCGCCCAGGGTGCGGCCGTGATAGCCGCCCATGAAGGCGAACATCAGGTTCTTGCCGGTGGCGTTGCGTACGATCTTGAGGGAATCCTCCACCGCCTGGGCGCCGCCGACGTTGAAGTGGACCCGGCCCTTGACGCCGTATTTTTCCTCGATATGGCTGCAAATGGTTTCCGCCAGCTCGACCTTTTCCGGATGCAGATACTGGCAGGCCAGCTGGGGCAGGGTGTCGATCTGGCGCTTGAGGGCGTCATTCAGACGCTGGTTGCGGTAGCCGAAATTGACCGCTGAATACCACATCTGCAGGTCGAGATAAGGCGTCTTCTGCTCGTCGTAGAGGTAAGAGCCCTCGCAGGAGGCGAAAACCTTGGGCGGATTGGCGTAATGCACCGTATCGCCCCAGGAGCAATAGCGGGCGTCTTTTTCGAGCAGCGTGATGACTTTCTTGTCCATGAAGGGGATGGGTCCTGTGGGGAGTGGTTAGAGGGTCGCGGAGAGAGGCTCTTCCAGGTCCCATGCCTGGACCGTACGGAGCACGTCGGCGAAATTTTCGAAAGGCGTGTATGCAATGCCTCGGCCCTGGCAGTGCCGGACGAGGGAGTCCTTGGCAAAGACCACATCCGCCAGGCCCGCCAGGCAGGCGTCCGACTTGCCGTCCCCGATCAGCACCACCGGGCCGCCATGCCGCGCCGCCAGTTGCCGGGCGATGGCGCACTTGCAGACGCCGTTGCCGCCGCCGCATTCGGCGTGGCGATGGGGGAAGGAAAGCTCCAGCCGATCGGGGGAAATGAATTGGAGCTGGTTGGCGAATACCGGCAGGGCTTCGATGTCGGCATGGCGCAGGGCAGTGTGGATGGCGAAGTCGAGACCGTCGCTCACCACGGCCAGGTGGGCGAAGGGGCCGACATGCCGGCGGAAGGCGGCGAAGTGGGGGTCAAGGCGGATTTGCCGGAAGAACTTCCCGAGGGTGATGTGATCGGCCCGTACCAAGCGTACCTGCTCCTGCATGCACTCCAAGGCACTGATGCGGCCTTCCAGCCAGTCCGCCTCGAGCTCCCGCCAGGCGGCGTCGGCATGGTGTTCCAGCAACTGGTCGACGGTGTCTTCCGTCGCCAGGGTGCCATCGAAGTCGATTACGAAGATCATTCGCTTCCCATCAAATGCAGTTGTGGGCGCCAGTGAGACACCGCAAGAAACGCTGGCATTATCCGACGGCCAGTCCGTCAGATACCTGACAGCTGCCGACATAATACTGGCCATGATGTGATCATGGATATATCCATTGGTGCTACAGGCGGCTTTTCCACTAAACTTGCAGCCCCGGGGCAGCAAGGACGCTTTCGATATGTCGTTGCCCTACTGCGGCCGGGCCGCCGGACCAGGACCGGCGTGCTTCCTCTCCTCGACACCATTTGCAGGCCGCAATCCATGAATTCCGCGCTGGTCCTTTCCATCTGGGTCTTGAATACCCTTCTCGACTCCGGTGGACAACTCGCCTTCAAGGCTGCCGCCATCGAGCCGGGGGATGCCGACGGACTTGCCCGCTGGCGCCATATGCTGGCCCGTCCGTGGATATGGGTCGGGATCGTCTGCTTCGTCGGGGAGTTTGTCGTCTGGCTGGCTTTCCTGTCGTTGATCCCCCTGGCCGAAGGGGTTCTTCTCGGCATGTTCAGCATCGTCGCGGTCATGCTCGGTGGCCGGGTCTGGTTCTATGAGCACTTCACCCGTCCGCGCCTGATCGGCATCGGCCTTATCATCGTCGGCGTGGTTGTGGTCGGAATATCCTGATGTCTCTCAAGCGGTTCTACTTGATCGGGTTCATCGCCCTCATCGCCTTCGACACCCTTTCCCAGGTCTGCTTCAAGCTGGCGGCCATCCATGCCGAACCTTTCGCCATCGAGTTCGACTGGCTGCTGCGGGTGGTCGGTGCGCCCTGGGTCTACGGCGCTGCCGTCGGTTACGTCGGCGCCTTCGTTACCTGGATGACGCTCCTGCGGCACGCCCCCATCGGGCCGGCCTTCGCCGCCTCCCATCTGGAGGTGATCGGGGTCATGGTCATTTCGGTGCCGGTCTTCGGCGAGTACCTGAGCGCCCAGCAGATTTTCGGAGCTGCCCTCATCATCGCCGGGGTCGTCTGCCTCGCCTTCGGCGAAACCTCGGATGCCCACGTCCAGCATTAGCGGCAGCCGGGAGATCCCTCCGACCGCCGGCCTGCCGCTGCATTTCGCAGACTTGCTAGCCCGGCGGCAAGGAGACTTCCCATCGGCGGTCGCCGCCTTCCTCGGGGTTCCGGAAGCGGCGGTGGAATGTTCGGGCACGGCCTGCCTGGTGGTCATCCTCAAGACCCTGCAGCGCCTGTCCGGGCGCAGCACCGTGGTGGTGCCCGCCTATACCTGCCCGTTGGTGGTGTTCGCCGTCGCCCACTGCGGCCTGCGCCTGAAAGTGTGCGATGTGGCGCCCGGAAGCTTGGAGCTTTGTCCCCAGACTCTCGAAAACCTGTGCGATGCCGATACCCTCGCCGTCATTCCCACCCACCTGGGCGGGCGGGTGGCGGCCATCGACCCCATTGTTGCCATCGCCCGGCGGCACGGCGCTTTCGTGGTCGAAGATGCGGCCCAGGCCCTGGGCGCCCGGGATCGGGGGGCCACCGTCGGCCTTGCCGGGGATGCGGCATTCTTCAGCCTGGCGGCGGGCAAGGGCCTCAGCCTTTACGAAGGCGGCATCTGGATCGCCCGGGATCCCGCCCTGCGGGCCGAGCTGGCGCGCACCAGCGCCGAGACCATTTCCTCCCGGCCCCTGATGGAAATCCGCCGCTGCCTGGAGCTCCTCGGTTACGCCGCCTTCTATCGTCCTCGGCCCTTGCGCCACGTGTACGGCGCGCCCCTGCGCCGGGCCCTGGGGCGTGGCGACCCGGTGGCAGCGGCCGGGGATGTTTTTTCGCCGGCCATCCCGCTTCATCGGGTCTCAGGCTGGCGCCAGTCCGTCGGCCGTGCCGGCCTCGCCCGCCTGCCCCGGTTCCAGGCCGCCCTCAAGCAGCGGGCCCTGGCCCGGCTGCCGCACCTATCCCGGCTGCCGGGGGTGAAGGTGTTCGGCGACGGCGACGGCGCCACGGGGACCTGGCCCCTGTTCATGCTGCTGATGCCCCACCAGGGAGTCCGGGATGCCGTCCTGGCGGAGTTGTGGGGCGCCGGCCTCGGCCTGGCGCGCATGTTCGCCCATGCCCTGCCCGACTACGACTATCTACGCCCCTGGGTGGCGCCCCAGGACTGCCCCAACGCCCGCGACTTCGCAGCCCATTCCCTGACCTTGTCCAACAGCCTGTGGCTGGACGATACCCGCTTCGACTTCGTCCTGCGGGCCCTGGAGCGTCATCTTCGGTAGGCGGCCCCGATCCGGGCCAGCAGGCGGCGGTTCACGTCGAGCTGCTGGCTCTGCCACCGGCCCAGGTCTTCCTCTGCCACCGGGGGCTGGTCGTCGAGGGCGCTCAGCCAGCGCTTCCACGGGGTGCGGTAACGGTGGATGGAAATTTCGCCGGTGATGTCGCTGCCCACCAGGCGGCCGGACAGGGCCATGATGACCCGCTCGATGTGGTCGAGCTGCAGGCAGCCCTGGTCCCAGTTGGTCCGTGCCACTTCCGGGGCCAGCACGTCCTTGTCGATGGAGAGGTAGACCGGGCCGTCCTGCTCGCCCAGGGCGGCGGTGAAGGCGTCGATCAGGTCGCCGGGGCCGGCGAAGCTGCGGCAGCTTCGGCCAAGCCCGACCAGGCCGGCCCAGCGGGTATCGACGCCGATGGTCCAGTAGCGCACTCGGCCCCGGTAAAGGGGCGGCAGGTGATTCTCCCAGGCATGGCGCCAGCCCACGTCCCCCGAGCAGATGCCGACCACGTGGATGGTCCGGATCCAGGGCAGGGCGGCGGCATGCCGCACCCAGGAACCGCAGTGGATGCCGAAGGGAAAACGCATGTTGTCGGGGTGGTTGTCGAAGACCACCACGTCGATGGGCTCCGCCAGGCGCAGCCGCTGCAGCAGCAGGTGGCTCAGGTGGTGATAGTCACCGCTGCCCAGGAAAACGGTGCCGTAGCGTTCCGGCAGGACCTCATCCAGGTGGCGCTGGAAGCGCCGCCACGGGGCGAGGCCGCAGCCGAAGCGGATTTCCTCCTGCCAGGCTGCCAGGGGAGCAACCCGGGCGCCCTCCAGGCCCCGCAGGGAACCGTCGAGGTCAAGGACGAGGGGCGGGTTGCTTGGCATGGGCATCGAACCAGGCGCGGTCGCTCTCGAAACGGCCGGATATCCTTTTCAGCAGGGAGCGCAGCAGGGGGTTGCGGACATAGACGGCATGGCGGGTGAAGGTGAATCGGGCTCCCAGGTAGGCCTTGATCTCGGGATCGGTCCATCCCGCCACGTAATGGCTCAGGCCCCGCTCCCGGGCGAAGGCCAGGTTCTCCATCCAGCTCACGAAATAGAGATTGTGCTGCCGGGCCGCCGGGTAGCGGAAGCCGACATACTTGTCGATCAACATGCCGTCATGGACGAAACACAGGTTGAAGCCGATCAGTTCCCCGTCGCCGTAATAGAGAAACAGGTGGCCGTCCAGGTTTCCGTCCTGAAGGATGGCGCGGAAGAAGTCGGGGGTGAGCAGGTCGAAATGGATTTCGCTCTGGGCATAGACTTCCCGGTAGAGGTCGTACAGGACCGCGAGGAAGTCCGGATCCCGCAGTGCCTCGCAACCCGTGGGCAGCACCTTGAGCTGCAGCCGCTCCCGGGCGCGCAGCTTGCGCCGAATGTCCTTGCGCCGGCCCGGCGACAGGCGGGCGAGGTAATCCTCCGGACAGGCGAAATCGATGGGCACATAGGCCAGGGCCTGGCCTTCGACCAGGATAAAGCCCCTTTCCACGCAGGCGGCGACGAAGGCGGCCGCATATTGCCGGTCGGCCGCGGGGAGCAGGGGAGAATCGTCGGGGATGTCCTTGACGATGAGGAGCCGGGAGCGCTTGCTCCAGGCCTCGAGCAGGGCCGGGGGCAGGGCCTCCGGCGCCACGCTGGCCGGCAGCGGGGCGTACTCGCTGGCGGTGGTCCCGAAGAAGCAGGTACGCCAATTCAGCAGTCGGCGCAGCCACCGGCTGCCGGGCAGGGAATTCACGAGGTCCAGGGTATCGCCGTCGGCCGTGGTCAGCAGGTCGAAATCGGCGAAGAAACCGGGCATGCCGGCCGGGGAGCAGAAGGCCTCGAACCCGGCGGGAGGGTGGGCGAGGAAATGCCGGATCAGGGCGGCCGGCTCCAGTCCATTGATGCAGCGGGTCGGCGCAGGAATTTGCAGGGAGGTCATTTCAGATAGGAGAGGGCCGGCAACGCCGGCATGACAATCCCCATTCCCGATGGGTCATGCCGGTGTCAATCCGCTATTATGGCCGATTTGAAAGGGCGCCTGCGAAGCCGTAGCGCCCATGGCCATCCCGGAGAACATCGACGTTTGCCATGAGAATATCCACCAAGCTGGCGGCACCCCTTCTACTCTTTTCCCTGGCCGCCGGCGCCGGCCAGGAGCCGACGGTGGCCCTGGCGACGCCCCTTTCCGAAGGCAGCACCCCGATTCCCGACCACGAAAAATCAGGCCAGGAAACCACGTACGCCTTCGGTGCCGGATGGGCCCAACTGCCCCGCTGGATGGGCGCGTCGCGCCAGAAGAATTTCGCCGTTCCCTACATCAACATCAACTGGCGGGATCGGGTCGAGTTTTCCACCAACAACGGGCTGATCGCGGACCTCATTCATGCCGGTCCCTGGCATGGCGGCCTGGTGGGCACGATGATGTGGGGACGTTCCTACAACGACCTGGGGTCCCTCTCCAATCGGATTCCAACCCTCAACAACACCCTGCAGGCAGGCGCTTACCTGGAGTACGCCCTGACCAAGGAATTTAACGTCGGGGTGCGCCTGCGCCATGACATCCAGGGGACCGGTGCCGCCTACGGCGACATTTACGCCAACCTGGACCTGCCGTCTCCCGGGCTCATCGAGCACAGCCTCCGGATCGCCAGCGAAGCCATGAACCGGGCGGCGATGCGCCGCTATTTCGGCATCTCGCCGGCCACTGCGGCGGCGCTCGGCACCTCACCCTATGAGCCCAAGGGCGGTTACAGCCAGCTGTCCCTGAGCTACGATGCTTTCGTGCCCACCAGCCAGTCCACCGGCGTGGCCCTGTCAGCCGGCTACAGCCGCCTGTCCGGCAGGGCGGCGGATAGTCCTCTGGTGCGCGATTTCGGGAGCCCCAACCAGCGCAGTTTCATGGCCGCCTTTGTTTACCACTTCTGAGCGCCGGCGCCGCCGCCGGTCTCTAGGATCGGAAGGTCGGCGCCGGGCAGCCGCTGGTGCCGACCAGGTCGGAAGGCTCGGCCATCATGGAAAAGGTCATGCTGTCCCGGACCGTGACCACGGCGATGACCGCCACGCTGATGGCGATCACAAGCTGGATGCAGAGTTTGGCGATGGGGATCGCGTCGCTGCCCTGAACCTCGACCTCCCGGGATACCAGAACGCCGGACTCATATTTTTCTCGGATGATTTTCGTCATGGCGCAATCTGTACCACAAATTCCCCCGGCAGGGCGAGGGTCCGGTGCTCCTTTCCTAATGCCTTTCCCAGTGTCCTCTTTGCTGCCGCCAGCCGGGACCTTCCTGGTGCCATTGGTGGGGCGCCCAGCGATAGCCGGGACGGGGAGCTTCCCAGTGGCCGGGATGCCAGTCATGGCCGCGTCCGTTCCAGCCCCAGAAGCCGTTGATCCAGATGTAACCCGGTACGGGCGCCACGCCTACCACTTCGACCCGAGGCGGAGGCGGCGCCACCATCACCGGTTCGCTGACGTAATAGGGCTGGGCGGGTGCGACGACGCAGCCGCCCAGGGCCATGGCTCCGATTGCGACGACGGAAGCCGCAATCCACTGTTTCGCCCTCATGTTCCTTCTCCTTTGAAGCCCGGAGAGAAGCGAGTCGCTCTCTCGCCTTCCCAATCTACACAAGCGCCACCGGTCCCGCTGTAAGCATGCGTAAGGATTTGTAAACGGGGTTCGGCAGCTGGGGAACGGCTTCCGGGGGCTTCGGCCTAAATGGACAAAGGGGCCGGAATGGAATGCGCCATGGAGATGGGAATCCCCTCACTCAACGATCTGTTTGCCCAGCTTGGCTTGCCGTCGGGACCGGCGGATATCGAGCGTTTCATCGCCACCCACAGCCCCCTGCCGGAAAGCCTCAAGCTCGATGAAGCCCCCTTCTGGTCCCCGTCTCAAGCCGCCTTCCTGCGGGAGGAGATTCTTGAAGACTCGGAGTGGGCAGAGTTGATCGAGGGCCTGAATGTCAGGTTGCGGACCAAGCCCGCCGCCTGAGGCCCGCGGTGCTCCGGCCTAGGGGGTGGGGCACTGGTGGATCGTATGGTCCCCGGCCCGGCCGCAGGGGGTGAGGGCGCCGGGCACGGGGCGGGGCGTGCCTTCCCCATCCATCCGGGCCGCCACCGTGTCCCAGGCCACGACGCCCCGGCGGTCCAGGGTGACCCGCAGCAGCCAGCCCAGGCGGGCATCCGAGTCCTCGAAGCCGTCGAAGACGAAGTTGCCCAGGCTGTAGATGATGGGCCGGCCCCGGTAATACTCGGCCCCCTGGGTGACGTGGGGATGGCCGCCGACCACCAGGTCGGCCCCGGCGTCGATCATGGCCCGGGCCAGCTGGCGCTGGCGTTCGTCCGGCTGCCTTTCCTTTTCCCAGCCCCAGTGCATGAAGGGGATCACCAGATCGGCTCCGGCGGCGCGGGCGGCGCGGATGTCGGCGATGACCTGGCTGTCCTCGCTCCAGGCGACGCCGGGCCAGTCCGGGCCGGCTTCGAAGGAGCGGGGCTTGTACTCGTCGTAGCCGAGCACGGCAATGCGCAGCCCCCCCTTTTCGATCCACAAGGGCGCATGGGCGGCAGCCAGGTCGCGGCCGCCACCGAAGGCCGGGATGCCGCTCCGTTTCAGGCGCTCCAGGGTCTCGACGAAAGCTTCCTTGCCGTAGTCGCCGGCGTGGTTGTTCGATACCGCCAGGGCATGGAAGCGCCCCTTCAGGATCTGGAGCACCCGGGGATGGGCGCGGAAGGTGTAGATCTTGTTTTCGATCGCCTGGCCGGTGGTGGCGATGGGGCATTCCAGGTTGCCGATGGTGTAGTCCGCCCCGGCCAGGAGGGGAGCGAAGGCGGCCAGGGGGTCGCGGCCGGCGGCAATGGTCCGCCCCGGGCCGTCGTCCAGCATGATATCGCCGGCGAAAACGAGCCGCACCGGCTCCGCCCGGCCGATGCCGGAGAGGCAGACCAAGGCGGCTGCCAGGCACAGGGCACGCCTCATCGGGCCCCTCCGCTTTCCGGCTGCAGCCGGCACCAGTACTGGAGTTCCCCGTCCCGCAGGGGCTCGTAGACGGACTGCAGGCCGGTGAAGCCGTAAGTCCCATCGGCGCGGCCGGCCGGCGGGTAGGGATAGGTGGCCTGGTGGATGGGGGAGGCGCCATCCTCCCGGTCGGCATAGGTGTAGATCTTGATCGACGACAGGTCGGCGGGCTCCTTCTGGAAGACCACCCGGAAACGGAAATAGGACCCCACCTTGATGGTCGGCACGCCATAGGGGGACTTCACCGGCCCGGCCAGCAGCACCTTGGTTTCTCCGCCGTAGATGTAGTGGCAGGCAACGCTTTCCGCCGCCAGGGCCGGGGCACAGCCCAGGACGAGAAGGGCGGGAGCGACCCGCCGCAGGGCGGCTAGAATCTCAGGGCTCCCACCAGGGATTGCACTTCCTCCGCCGATTCCTTCAGGATGCTGGCCAGGGTCTCCTGGCCCAGGGTGACGTCGATCACGGCCCCCAGCTCGGCCGCACCTTCCTTCGTCTGATGCAGGGGGGATTTGACCGGGGCCAGGTAGTCGGCGAGCAGCAGGGTGTCCGCGAGGCTCGCCGGGGGCAGGGCCAGGTAGCCGTGCCAGAAATCCTCCATGGCCGAGGTTACCGCCGCCGGCACCGACAGGGCCTTGAGGACGGCGCGGCCGACTTCGGCTTCGCTGTTCTCGTCGTCTTCCTGGGAGTTTCCCTCCAGGAGGCCGGGAAAATCCTCGACCCGGGAGAGCATGTAGAAGCTTCCCGCCTCGTGGACAATGCCGGCGAAAAGGGCAGTTTCCGGGTCCTGGTGGGTGATCCGGCGGGCGATGACGCGAGCCAGGGCGGCCACCTGGGTCGTGTGTTCCCAGAGCTGGTCCGCCATGGCCCGGTGCTCGGGCCGGGTCACGGGGCCGGCCATCTGGCGGGCGGCGAGGGCCGTCGCCAGGGAGCGCAGGGTACTGAACCCGAGGCGGGAGACGGCAGCTCCCACCTGGGCGATCTCGCGGCCGAGGGGATTGTAGGCGACGGAATTGGCGATGGCCACGACCCGCGCCGCCAGGAGCGGCTCAGACTGCACCAGGCGGGCAGCGGCGTCGATATGGCAGCCGGGATCGTCCAGGGCTTCCTTGACCTTCAGGGCGACCGCGAGGCTGGTCGGGAAGATCAATTCGCCGCGGGCGGCCTCGGCGGCAATGCTTTTGAGAGCCAGGGATCTATCCATGATGCGGGATCATAACCCTGGCCGGCAGGCTTAGGCCAGCCGCCGGCAAATCTCGGTGGTGAGGGCTGCCTGGTTCATGCAATAGAAGTGCAGGCCGGGCGCCCCCCCCGCCAGCAGGCGCTGGCAGAGCTCGGTGACCACGTCGAGGCCGAAGGCCCGGATGGAATCCGCATCGTCGCCGTAGCTCTCGAATTTCCTGCGCATCCAGCGCGGGATGTCGGCGCCGCAGGCATCGGAGAAGCGGGCCAGCTTGGAGAAGCTGGCAATGGGCATGATGCCGGGTACGATGGGAATCTCCACCCCGAGGGCGCGGATATCGTCCACAAAGTGGAAATAGGCGTCGGCGTTGTAGAAATACTGGGTGATGGCGGAATTGGCGCCGGCGTCCACCTTGCGCTTGAAGTTGATGAGGTCGTCCCGGGGGGACCTGGCCTGGGGATGCCATTCCGGGTAGGCGGCCACTTCGATGTCGAACCAGTCGCCGGTCTCGGCCCGGATGAATTCCACCAGTTCGTTGGCGTAGCGCAGTTCGCCCGGGTCTGCCATGCCGGAAGGGAGGTCGCCCCGCAGGGCGACGATGCGGCGGATGCCTTCGGCCCTGTATTCATTCAGGATTTCCCGGATGCCGGCCCGGGTGGAGCCGACGCAGGAAAGGTGGGGGGCTGCCGAGAGGCCCTCGGCGGCGATGTCCTTGACGATGGCGAAGGTCCGTTCCCGGGTGGAGCCGCCGGCACCGTAGGTGACCGAGAAGAAGGCCGGCCGCAGTTCGGCCAGCTTCTTCCGGGTTGCGGCGAGCTTGTCGATGCCTTCCGCCGTCTGGGGCGGGAAAAATTCGATGGAGAGTTCGATTGTCATGGTCTGAGCCAAATGAAGAATTCGCGATTGCCGTCGCCACCGGTGATGGGGCTGTCGAACCAGCCCAGGACCTGGAGGCCAGCTCCTGCTGCCGCCTGCCGCAATTTTGCCTCCACTTCGCCATAAAGGGCCGGGTCGCGCACGATGCCGCCCTTGGCGAGTCCCTGGGGGCCCACCTCGAACTGGGGCTTCACCAGCAGCAGCATGTTGCCGCCTGGTTTCAGCAGGGGCGGCAGCTGGGGCAGGACCAGGGTAAGGGAGATGAAGGAAACGTCGGCGACGGCCAAATCAAAGCCCGCCGCCGGCAGGTGGCTCCCCAGGTCGGAAGCCGCCAGGGCCCGGCAGTTCACGCCTTCGATGCAGATCACCCCCCCGTCATTCTGGAGCCGGGGATGGAGCTGGCCGTGGCCGACGTCGACGCCGACCACCCGGGCGGCACCGGCCTGGAGCAGGCAGTCGGTGAAGCCGCCGGTGGACTGGCCGACATCGAGGCAGACGAGGCCCTTCGGATCGATGCCGCTGGCGGCCAGGGCGCCGGCCAGCTTCAGGCCGCCGCGGGAAACGTAGCGGTCGGCGGTATCGGGTGCCACTGTCAGCTCCGCATCCCGGGGGATGTCCTGGGCCGGCTTCGCCACGGCTCCCCCCAGCCAGCTGACTCGCCCCGCCGCAATGAGCCGCTGGGCGGCGGTGCGGGAAGGGGCAAGGCCCGTTTCCACCAGGAGCTGGTCGGCCCGGGGCACGGTCAGCCGTCCTGCCGGGGCAGGAGGAGGGAGCTGAGTACCCAGGAAATCACGCTGTACACGATGGACCCCAGGAGGGCCGACCAGAAGCCGCCCACCTCGAAGCCTTCGATCAGCACGCCGGCCAGCTGGAAGAGGGCGGCGTTGATGACGAGGATGAAGAGCCCCAGGGTGAGGAGCGTCGCCGGCAGGGTCAGCAGGATGAGGAGAGGCCGCAGGAAGGTGTTGATGAGCCCCAGCACCAGGGCCACCAGGAAGGCGGTGCCAAGACTCGCCACCTGGATCGTCGGAACGACGTAGGGCAGTGCGAGCAGCGCTGCGGCGTTGACGATCCAGAGGACGAGAAGGCGCATGGCTTCTTAGTAGCGGTAGTGGTCAGCCTTGTAGGGGCCGTCCACGGAAACGCCGATGTAGGCTGCCTGCTGCTCGGTGAGCTGGGTAAGCTGGGCGTTCAGCTTCTTGAGCTGGAGCCGGGCCACCTTTTCGTCCAGGTGCTTGGGCAGGGTGTAGACCCCTACCGGATAGTCGGCGGTGCGGGTGAAAAGTTCGATCTGGGCGATGGTCTGGTTCGCGAAGGAAGAGGACATCACGTAGCTCGGGTGGCCGGTGGCGCAGCCGAGGTTAACCAGGCGCCCCTTGGCCAGCAGGATGATGCGCTTGCCGTCCGGGAAAATGACATGATCCACCTGGGGCTTGATCTCTTCCCACTGGTACTTCTCGATGGAGGCGACGTCGATTTCGTTATCGAAGTGGCCGATGTTGCAGACGATGGCCTGGTCCTTCATCTTGACCATGTGGTCGTGGGTGATGACGTGGAAGTTGCCGGTAGTGGTGACGAAAATGTCGGCCTTGTCGGCAGCGTATTCCATGGTCACCACGCGGTAGCCTTCCATGGCGGCCTGGAGGGCGCAGATGGGGTCGATCTCGGTGACCCAGACCTGAGCCGAGAGGGCGCGCAGGGCCTGGGCGGAGCCCTTGCCCACGTCGCCGTAGCCGCAGACCACGGCGACCTTGCCAGCCACCATGACATCGGTGGCGCGCTTGATGCCATCCACCAGGGATTCGCGGCAGCCGTAGAGGTTGTCGAACTTGGACTTGGTGACCGAGTCGTTCACGTTGATGGCCGGGAACTTGAGGTCGCCCCGCTGGTGCATCTGGTACAGACGATGGACGCCGGTGGTGGTTTCCTCGGTCACGCCCTTGATCTGGCCGAGGCGAACGGAATACCAGTTGGGGGCGGTGGCGAGCTTGGCCTTGATGGCGGCGAAGAGGATGGTCTCTTCCTCGGAACCCGGATTGGCGAGGACGGAAAGGTCCTTCTCGGCCTTGGCGCCCAGGTGCAGCAGCAGGGTGGCGTCGCCGCCGTCGTCCAGGATCATGTTGGAGTAGCCGCCGTCGGCCCACTCGAAAATGCGGTGGGTGTAGTCCCAGTACTCGGTCAGGCTCTCGCCCTTGACGGCGAAGACGGGGATGCCGTCGGCGGCGATGGCGGCGGCGGCGTGGTCCTGGGTGGAGAAGATGTTGCAGGAGGCCCAGCGCACTTCGGCGCCGAGGGCGGTCAGGGTCTCGATGAGGACCGCTGTCTGGATGGTCATGTGCAGGGACCCGGTGATGCGGGCGCCCTTCAGCGGCTTGGAAGCGGCGTATTCCTCGCGGATGGCCATGAGACCGGGCATTTCGGTCTCGGCGATCTTGATTTCCTTGCGGCCCCAAGCGGCGAGGCCCAGGTCGGCAATGACGTAGTCTTTGAATTCAGCCACAGTAAGCTCCTTCGTGAACTGTGGCCGGGCAGGATGCTCACCCGGCATCCCGTGCCCGGCACGGGTTAAATGGGTGAGCGCCGTTTTGAACCGAGCCTGGGGGAAAGATGTTGCCCCTGCAGCGCTCCTCGGTAAGTCGCGAATTGTACAGGATTCCAGGTTGTGAAAAAGGGGAGCCGTGGCTCCCCTTGCTGGTTCCCAAGCCCGGTTACAGGCCGGCGTCGGCCCACAGGGCCTCGGCCTTGTCGGTGGCTTCCCAGGTGAATTCCGGCTCGTCGCGGCCGAAGTGGCCATAGGCGGCGGTCTTCTGGTAGATGGGGCGCAGCAGGTCCAGCATCTGGACGATGCCCTTCGGCCGCAGGTCGAAGTGGCGGCGCACCAGTTCGGTGAGCTTCTCGTTGCTGATGCGGCCGGTGCCGTAGGTATCCACCATGATGGAGGTGGGCTGGGCGACGCCGATGGCGTAGGAGACCTGCACCAGGCACTTGGAGGCGAGGCCGGAGGCGACGATGTTCTTGGCCACGTAGCGGCCGGCGTAGGCGGCGGAGCGGTCCACCTTGGAGGGGTCCTTGCCGGAGAAGGCGCCGCCGCCGTGGGGCGCAGCACCGCCGTAGGTGTCCACGATGATCTTGCGGCCGGTGAGGCCGCAGTCGCCTTGGGGACCGCCGACCACGAAGCGGCCGGTGGGGTTCACGAAGTACTTGATGTCGCCCTTGATCAGTTCCTTGGGCAGCACCGGCTTGATGATCTCCTCGACGACCGCCTCCCGCAGGGCGGCGAGCTCGATGTCCGGGGCGTGCTGGGTGGACAGCACCACGGCGTCGATGGCGTAGGGCTTGCCGTCCACGTAGCGGATGGTGACCTGGGATTTGGCGTCGGGACGCAGCCAGGGCAGCCGGCCGTCCTTGCGCAGGGCGGCCTGGCGCTCCACCAGGCGGTGGGACAGGTAGATGGGCAGCGGCATCAGGGACGGAGTTTCGTCGCAGGCATAGCCGAACATCAGGCCCTGGTCGCCGGCGCCCTGGTCGAGGGTGTCGTCATAAGCCTTGTTCACGCCCTGGGCGATGTCGGGGGACTGCTTGTCGTAAGCCACCAGGACGGCACAGCCCTTGTAGTCGATGCCGTATTCGGTGTTGTCGTAGCCGATGCGCTTGATGGTGTCCCGGGCCACGTGGATGTAGTCCACGTTGGCGGACGTGGTGATTTCGCCGGCGAGCACCACCAGGCCCGTGTTGCACAGGGTCTCGGCGGCGATGCGGGCATGCTTGTCCTCGGCCAGGATGGCATCGACGATGGCATCGGAAATCTGGTCGGCGACTTTGTCGGGATGGCCTTCGGAAACCGATTCCGAAGTAAAGAGATAATCGCTGTGCGCGGTCATTGTTTTCTGCTCCATGTTGGCCCGATTTGTCCGGCGTTACCGGCTTCGGGCCACGAGCAGGCGACGCTTTAGCGGAATTTTTGGGAACCTCCCCGTCGCCCCGCAAGTTGTCTGATTAACTCGGCGACTCGATAATGTTAGCTTTTTCGCGGCGGCTTGCAACCCCCCGGGCTACATGGTTTTCCTATTCCGTCTGTTGAGTTGGCTGCCTCTAAGGCTGGTGCACACCGTAGGCGCCGGGCTCGGCTGGCTTGCCTACCTCGCATCCCCCACCTATCGGCGCCACCTGCGGGAAAACCTCGACCAGGCCGGAATTCCCCCGGCATGGCGGGGCCGGGCCGCGGCCGAGGCCGGCAAGCAGGTGCTGGAATTGCCCCGGATCTGGCTGCGCAGCGTCGAGGAAGCCAAGGCCCAGGTGGTCGAAGTGGTGGGGTGGGAACACGTGGAAGCGGCCCGCCAGGCGGGCAAGGGCGTTCTGTTCCTGACGCCCCACCTGGGCTGCTTCGAGATCACTGCCCAGTACTACGCGGCCTTCGGCGACATCACCGTCCTCTACCGCCCGCCCCGCCAGGCAACTCTTCAGGCCATGATCGAAAAGGGGCGCCAGCGCCAGCGCCTGCACCTGGCCCCGGCCGACCTTTCCGGGGTGCGCTCCCTGATCAAAGCCCTGAAGCGGGGCGAGGCCGTCGGCATGCTGCCGGACCAGGCTCCCAAGATGGGTGAAGGCGCCTGGATCGACTTTTTCGGCCGCCCGGCCTACACCATGACCCTGGCGGCGCGCCTGAGCGAGACCGGTGCCGCCGTCATCATGGCCTGGGGCGAGCGCCTGCCCGGTGGGCGCGGCTACCGCCTCCATCTGCGCCCCCCCCTTGAAGCCCTGGCCGGCGACACCCTCGCCCGGGCCGGGCAGATCAACCGGGAAATCGAATCCCTGGTGCGGGAATGCCCGGGCCAGTACCTGTGGGGCTACAACCGCTACAAGCGGCCGGCCGGGGCCGAGCCGCCTCCGGTGAAATCATGAAAACCTTCGCCTCCCGCCTGCTCCTGGGCTTTCTCTGGCTCCTGCACTGGTTGCCGCTGCCAGTGCTGCGCGCCATCGGCTGGCTGGTCGGCCAGCTCCTCTATGTCCTGGGCCGGGAGCGGCGGCAGGTGGCGCTCGTCAACCTGGGTCTGTGTTTCCCGGACCTGGGTGCGGCCGAGCGGGAACATCTGGCTCGCCGTCATTTCATCGCCTTCGCCCGGGCCTTCATCGACCGTACCCTGGGCTGGTGGGCGCCCCGCTGGCGGCTGCGGCGCCTGATCCGGCTGAAGGGGCTCGAGAACCTGCGGGATGCGGCCGGCCGGCCGGTCATCCTCCTGGCGCCCCATTTCGTCGGCCTCGACGCCGGCGGCACCCTGATGACCCTGACCACGCCCCTGGTGAGCGTCTATTCCAACCAGAAAAATCGGGTCTTCAACCAGGTGCTCCTCAGTGGCCGCCTGCGCTTCAACCAGCCCATCCTCATGTCCCGCCAGGACGGCCTGCGCAAGGCGGTCAAGGCCCTGAAGGACGGCTATCCCTTCTACTACCTGCCGGACATGGATTTCGGCCCCAAGGAATCCATCTTCGTCCCCTTCTTCGGCGTGCCGGCGGCCACCATCACCGGCGTCTCGCGGCTGGCCCGCCTCACCGGCGCCCGGGTGGTGCCCTGCATCACCCGCCAGGTCAGGGATGGCTACGAGGTGGAGCTGCAGCCGGCCTGGGAAAACTATCCCGGCGAGAGCGTCGAGGCGGATACCGAATTCATGAACCGCTATATCGAGACCCAGGTGCGGCGCATGCCGGAGCAGTACTTCTGGCTCCACAAGCGCTTCAAGACCCGGCCTCCCGGACAACCGAGGTACTACCCGTGAACGACCAGCTCAAGATCGACATCCGCCCGGTGACGCCCCCCGATGTCCCCGCCATCGCCGCTTTGGCGCGGGAAATCTGGCAGGCCACTTACCCGGGCATCATCACCCAGGCCCAGATCGATTTCATGCTCGAGCAGCGCTACGGAGTCGAGCGCCTTTACGACGACATCGAGCAGCCCGACAAATGGCTGGACCAGGCCTTTTGCGCCGGACGGCGCGTCGGTTTTGCCTTCTGCGAGATATGCCAGGGGGAATTCAAGCTCGACCGGCTCTATATCCACCCGGACATGCAGCGCCGGGGCGTCGGCGGGCAATTGGTCACCCATACGGCCGAGCGGGCCCGCCGGCTCGGCTACCTGGCCCTCGTCCTGACGGTGAATAAGCGCAACGACAAGGCCATCGCCTCCTACCGGAAATACGGCTTCGCCATCCGGGAAGAGGTGGTCGCCGACATCGGCGGCGGCTTCGTGATGGACGACTACGTTATGGAGAAGCGGCTTTAAGGTTTTGAGATAACTCTATGTCTCTGTTATTCTTTTTGTAATTCAAACCGGGGTTGGCAGTGAAGCTGAAATTTACCAAGATGCATGGGCTGGGCAATGACTTCGTCGTTCTCGACGGCGTTCGCCAGCATATCGACCTGACGCCGGAGCAGCTGCGCTTCCTGGCCGACCGCCACTTCGGCGTCGGCTGTGACCAGATACTGCTGGTCCAGGCGCCGACCCGGGCCGGGGTCGATTTCCGCTACCGCATCTTCAATGCCGACGGCGGCGAAGTGGAGCAGTGCGGTAACGGCGCCCGCTGCTTCGCCCGCTTCGTCCACGACGCCGGGCTTACCGACAAGCGGGAAATCCGGGTCGAGACCCAGCGGGGCATCATCGCCCCCCGCCTGGAAGAGAGCGGCGAAGTGACCGTGGATATGGGCGAGCCCCGCTTCCGGCCCGAGGAGATTCCCTTCGTCAGTGATTCCGATGCCGTCATCCAGCCACTGCAAGCGGGGGCGGAGACGGTCGATGTCACCGTCGTCTCCATGGGCAATCCCCACGCCGTCCAGGTAGTGGATGACGTGGCCACGGCGCCGGTCGAAGCCCTCGGGCCGGTGATCGAGACCCACGAGCGCTTCCCCCAGCGGGTGAATGTGGGCTTCATGGAAGTGGAAAATCGCCATGCCATCAAGCTGCGGGTGTTCGAGCGCGGCACTGGGGAGACCCTGGCCTGCGGCACCGGCGCCTGCGCCGCCGTGGTGGCCGGCATCCGCCGGGGCCTCCTGGATTCGCCGGTGCGGGTGGGCACCCGGGGCGGCGAGCTTTCCATCGCCTGGGGCGGCCCCGGACAACCTGTCCTCATGACCGGGCCGGCCGTAACCGTTTTTTCCGGAGAAATCCAACTATGACCGCTGCCATCCACGCCGATGACGTCGCCCGCTTCCTGCAGGCTAATCCGGGCTTTTTCGAGCAGTATGCCGACCTCCTGGCCCACCTCAACGTGCCCCATCCCCACGGCGGCCGGGCCATTTCCCTCAACGAGCGGCAGATGCTGGTGATGCGGGAAGCCCACCGGCAGCTGGAAGGCAAGATGGCCGAGCTGATCGCTTTCGGCGAGGAAAACGATGCCATCAGCGAGAAGGTCCATCGCCTGGCGGTTGGCCTCATTGCCGCCGAGACCTTCCAGGCCGTCATCCATCTCCTCAATTTCCATCTCTGCGACGATTTCGCCGTGCCCCACATCGCCCTGCGGCTATGGGACAAGCCCGCGGGCATCGAGGATCTGCCGGAATTCGCGGCGGTGAGCGAGGAGCTCCAGGTCTTCGCCGAAACCCTGGCCCGGCCCTACTGCGGCTCCACTGCCGGCTTCGGCACCGCCTCCTGGTTCGGCGAATATTCTCCCCACATCCGTTCCCAGGCCCTCATCGCGCTCCGGAACGGCGGCGGCACCATCGGCATGATCGCCCTGGGCAGCGAGGACGCCCAGCGCTTCTACGGCGACATGGGCACCCTTTACCTGGAGCGGCTGGGCGAGATGGTCTCCGCCGCCCTGGCCCGGGTGACCAAGTCGGTATTGTGACCTCGGCGGAAGTCGGCGCCTATCTGGCCGAACTGGCCGAGCAGCGCCGGCAATCGCCCCATACCGTCGCTGGCTACCGGCACGACCTGGACAAGCTCCAGGCCCTGGCCGGCGAGACTGCCCTGGCTGAACTCCAGGTCCATCACATCCGCCGCTTCGTCGCCCAGCTCCACGCCGGGGGCTTGTCCGGCCGCTCCCTGGGGCGGCTGCTGTCGGCCTGGCGCGGCTTCTTCGCCTGGCTGGGGCGGCGCGGCGGGGTCGCCGCCAACCCCTGCGAGGGTATCCGGCCCCCCAAGTCCCCCCGGCGCTTGCCCGATGCCCTGTCTGCCGACGAGGCCGCCCGCCTCCTCGAGGGCGGCGAAGACGACGATCCGGCGCTGGCCGCCCGGGATCGGGCCATGTTCGAACTGTTCTACTCCTCCGGCCTGCGCCTGGCGGAACTCGCCGCCCTCGACCGGGATGCCCTGGAAACCGTTCTCCAGGACGGCGAGGTGCGGGTTACCGGCAAGCGCGGCAAGACCCGCATCGTCCCGGTCGGCTCCAAGGCCCAGGCCGCCCTGGCGGCGTGGAGTCGGGAGCGCCAGGCCCTGGCTCTTCCCGATGAGGCAGCCCTTTTCGTGGGCCGCCGGGGCAAGCGCCTCTCCCTCCGCATGATCCAGGAGCGCCTGCGTCGCCAGGCCCTGCTGGCCGGCCTGCCGACTCACGTCCATCCCCACATGCTGCGCCACTCCTTTGCCTCCCACGTCCTGCAGTCTTCCGGCGACCTGCGGGCGGTGCAGGAGATGTTGGGCCACGCCAGCATCTCCTCCACCCAGGTCTATACCCATCTCGATTTCCAGCATCTGGCCAAGGTCTATGACACGGCCCACCCCCGGGCCAAGCGGGGAAAAGCGCTTTCCGATTGACCGCGAGGCCCGTTCCAAATATGATTGCTTGTTTTGAAAAATCGCCCGAATCAAGGAGTTAGTCATGGCCATCAACCGTAACCGCCGTTCCTCCCTGGAGCGCCGCTGCGTTTCCAAGTCCGCCAAGCGTCTGTTCAAGGGTTCCAGCAAGACCATGTTCAAGGTCATCTACGGCGCCGAGTGCCACGCCCGTAACCGCAAGGCCCTGGGCTGATCGTCCGCAGTATTCCGGAGCCCCGGTTGCCGCAAGGCGACCGGGGCTTCTTGCTTTTGGCCGTCGAGGATTCCCCATGGCACAACTGATCCTGGCTCCGGACAAGGAGCGTTCCGTCTTCAAACGCCATCCGTGGCTTTTCGCGGGCTCCGTGGCCCATCTGGTGGGCCGGGCCAGGGCCGGGGATACGGTGGAAATCGCCGCCCATAACGGCCGGCCCCTGGGCAAGGCGGCCTTCAGCCCCAAGTCCCAGATTCGGGCCCGGCTGTGGACCTTCGATCCCGAGGAAACCATCGACGACGCTTTCTTCAAGCGCCGGGTGGCGGCTGCCGTGGCGCGCCGGGCCGCCCTGCCGGAACTGGCCGGCCAGGAGGGCGTGCGCCTCATCCACGCCGAGTCCGACGGCCTGCCAGGGGTTATCGCCGACCGCTACGGCGACACCGTGGTGGTGCAGCTCACCTCCGCTGGTGCCGACAAGTGGCGTAACGCCATCGTCGGTGCCCTGGTGAAAGCCACCGGCTGCGCCCGGGTCTATGAGCGCTCCGATTCCGATGTCCGCGGCCTCGAGGGCCTGGAGCCAGTCACCGGCTGGGTCCATGGCGAAGCGGGCGGGGCGCCCCTCTCCATCGACGAAAACGGCGTGCGGCTCGGCATCGACATCGCAGGCGGCCACAAGACCGGCTTCTACCTGGACCAGCGGGACAACCGCCTGCTGCTGCGCCAACTGGCGGCGGGGAAGAGCGTCCTCAACTGCTTCTGCTATACGGGGGGCTTCTCCCTCCAGGCCCTGGCCGGCGGGGCGGAAAGCGTGCTCTCCATCGATTCCTCCGGACGCGCCCTCGACCAGGCCCGGGCCAACCTGGCCCTCAATCCATCCCTGCCCGCCGAGCGGGCCGAGTGGTTGGAGGCCGATGTCTTCGAAGCCCTGCGGGTCTTCCGGAAAGAGGGCCGGCAGTTCGACCTGATCGTCCTCGATCCGCCCAAGTTCGCCCCCTCCGCCGCCCACGCCGACCGGGCTTCCCGGGCCTACAAGGACATCAATCTCCTCGGCTTCCGGCTGTTGAAGCCGGGCGGATTGCTGATGACCTATTCCTGTTCCGGCGGCATCGGCCTCGAGCTGTTCCAGAAGATCATTGCCGGCGCCGCCCTGGACGCCGGCCGGGAGGCCCGCATCGTCCGGCGCCTGGCCGGTTCCCCCGACCATCCGGTGGCCCTCAATTTCCCGGAAGGGGAATACCTCAAAGGCCTCCTGGTCCAGGTGGACTGACCGGGCTAAACTATCCGTCATGGCTTCCCTGCGCTCCTTCCTCCTCGTCCTGGCCCTCCTGTTCGCCCAAGGGGCGGCGGTGGCCCATGCCGTCGAGCATGGAGCCACGAAGGACGGAGCGCTGCCCGGCCATGTATGCGAGCTTTGCCTGGCCACTTGTGATCTCGGCTCGGTCCTCCCCGGGGTTGCGGCGCCACCACCGGTGGTGGCGTCCGTCCTGGTGCCGGAAGCGATGCCCTATGCCGGGCGCGGCCAGTTGCCGCCGCCTTCGGCCAGTCAGCGCGGTCCTCCGGCTGCCTGAAACGCCTCTTAGCCATGGACCGCGCCTAGCGTCGCGGTCCCGTGTCCATTGCGTTTCAGGAGCCTTCCATGCCGCAACGAAAAATCGCCCTGGCCGTCGCCCTGGTCGCCTGTACCGGCGCCCAGGCGGCCACGGACGCCGATCTGGCCGCTATCCGTGCCCAGGTCGAGGAACTGAAGAAGACCTACGAGCAGCGCATCGCCGCCCTCGAAGCCAGGCTTGCCGCCACCGAGGCCGCCCAAGCGGCCGCGCAGCCGGCGACCCCCGAGCCGTCCATGGCAGCGGCGGCGGGCGCCACTGCCTTCAACCCGGAAATTTCCGTCGTCCTCGACGGCAAGTACGCCAACACCTCCCGGGACCCGAATACCTATCGCATCCGGGGCTTCATCCCCAACGGGGGGGAAATCGCGCCGCCGCGCCGTAGTTTCTCCCTGGGGGAGACCGAACTGGCCCTGGCCGCCAACGTCGATCACCTCTTCCGGGGCACAGCGCTTTTCTCGGTGGCCCCCGAGGGCGGTATCAACACGGAGGAGGCCTACATCGAGACCCTGGCCCTGCCGGCGGGTGTCAAGCTCAAGGCCGGGCGCTTCCTTTCCGGCATCGGCTACCTCAATGCCCAGCATCCCCACGTCTGGGATTTCGTCGACGCCCCCCTGGCCTACAAGGCCTTTTACGGCTCCCGCCTGGGCAACGACGGGGTGCAGGTGAAATGGCTGGCGCCCACCGACCTCTTCCTCGAACTCGGCGCCGAAATGGCCCGGGGCGGCGGCTTCCCGGGCAACGAGCGCAACCGCAACGGGAACGGCCTCGGCACTCTGTTCGGCCATGTTGGCGGCGACGTGGGGATTTCCCATTCCTGGCAGGCGGGTCTGTCCTATGTCACAACCCGCCCCAACGGGCGGCAGTTCGAGGACATCGACGCTGGCGGCAACGTGAATGCTGCCGGCAGCTTCTCCGGCCGCAGCCATACCGCCGGTGCCGACCTGGTCTGGAAATGGGCACCCAACGGCGACCCCACCTACCGCAATTTCAAGTTCCAGGCCGAGTACCTGCAGCGCAGCGAGGATGGCAGCTTGGCCTACGACGATACCTTGAGTCGTGCTATTCCCGCCGGTGCCGGTGCGGTACGCGCCGCCAGCGACAGCTACCGTCGCCGCCAGTCCGGCTGGTATGTCCAGGGAGTATGGCAGTTTGCCCGGGGCTGGCGGGTCGGCTACCGCCACGATGCCCTCGATTCGGGGAACGCCAATCTGGGACCCAGGCTGCAGGCCGCCGATGCCGCCGGCTTGCAGCACTACTCGCCCCGGCGCAACAGCCTGATGGTGGATTGGTCGCCTTCCGAATTCTCCCGGGTGCGCCTGCAATACGCCCGCGACAGCTCCCGGGGCCCGGGGCTGGAGGACAACCAGTTCTTCGTCCAGTACATCATGAGCCTGGGCGCCCACGGCGCCCACAAATTCTGAGGATAGCGCCATGAAACGGCTTCTCGCTTTGTTGTGCCTGCTGGTCTCGGCCGGGGCTGCCCAGGCGGCGGTCAAGGTTTTCGCCACCCTGCCGGAATGGGGGGCGCTCGCCCAGGAGATCGGTGGCGACCAGGTCAAGGTCTATACCGCCACCCACGCCCTCCAGGACCCCCACCGGGTGGACGCCAAGCCCTCCCTGCTGGCCCAGGCCCGCCAGGCCCAGCTGGTGGTGGCCACCGGCGCCGGCCTCGAGGTCGGCTGGCTGCCGGTGGTGGTGCGGGATTCCGGCAATGCCGCCATCCAGGTCGGGCAGCCCGGCTATTTCGAAGCGGCTGCGTATGTCCAGCGCCTGGAGGTGCCGGCGGCGGTGGATCGCATCCACGGCGACGTCCATCCCGGCGGCAATCCCCATTTCCAGCTGGATCCGCGCAATCTCCTCAAGGTGGGTGAGGCCCTGGCCGCCCGGCTGGCCGACATCGACCGCGCCAATGCTGCCGCCTATGCCGCCGGCTACCAGGCGTTTGCCGCCAAGATGCGGGCCGCCATCCCGCGCTGGGAAAAGATGGCGGCGCCCTTGCGCGGCGTGCCGGTGATCGTCCAGCACAAGTCCTTCAGCTACCTGATCGCCTGGCTGGGCATGAAAGAGGTGGCGACCCTGGAACCCAAGCCCGGGGTCGAGCCCACCAGCGGCTATCTGAGCGAAGTCCTGGCGCGGCAGCGGGCCCAGCCGGCCCGGATGATTCTGCGCGCCGCCTACCAGAACGAAGGGCCCAGCGCCTGGATGGCCCGGGAGGCGAAAATCCCCGCCGTTGTGCTGCCCTTCACGGTAGGGGGCACGCCGGGGGCGAAGGATCTATTCTCCCTGTTCGACGATACCGTGGCGCGGCTGCTGAAGGGCCTCGAATGAGCGCTGCGCTCCTGGTGACCGAAGGGCTGGTGGCCGGCTGGGAGCAGCCGGTGACCCCGCCCCTGAGCCTCGAACTGGCGGCCGGGGAGATCGTCGGCCTGGTGGGACCCAATGGGGTCGGCAAATCCACCTATCTCTCGGCGCTGACCGGCGTTGCCCGGATTTTCGCCGGGCGCTTCGACAAGCGGCCGGATTTGCGCCTTGCCCTGCAGACCCAGGCGCCGCCGCCGTTCGCCGGCCTTCCCCTGTGCGGCACCGAGCTTCTGCAGCTCACGGGGGCGACGTCGGACGGCCTGCCTCCTTGGCTCATGGACAAGCTGGGCTGGCGGCTGGATCAGCTGTCCGGCGGGCAGCGGCACTTCCTCGCCCTGTGGGCCATCCTGCAGGCGCCGGCGGATGTGGTGCTCCTGGACGAGCCCACCAACAACCTGGATGTGGCCGGGGTTGCCCACCTGGGGGGCGCCCTGCGCCGGCGGGCCGACGAAGGCGCCGGCCTGCTGGTGGTGAGCCACGACCACGATTTCGTGGATAAGGTTTGCGACCGGATCGTGACTGCCGGAGAGGAGGCGTGATGACGGACATCCTCTCCCCCCTCTTCCTCCAGCCTTTCCTGATCGGCCTCTGCTTTGCCCTGGTGCTGCCCCTCTTCGGCTGCTACCTGCGGCTGCGGGAGGAGTGGCTGGCCGCCTTCGCCTATGCCCACGTGGCGGCGGCGGGGGCGCTCTGCGCCATGGCCCTGGAGGCTCCCCTCGTCCTTGGGGGCGTCGGCATGGCGGCTCTGGCCGCCCTGGCTAAGCGCCTGACGGCATCCCGCCTGGCCGGCGGCACCGCCTATGCCCTGCTGCTCCTCATCGGCTGGGCGGCTGCCGTCCTGCTGACCGCCAATCTGCCCATGGCGGAGCGGCTGGGGCACGCCCTCTTCGACGGGCAGCTCTATTTCGCCGATGCGGCCCAGCTCGCCATCGCGGTGATCTGCCTGCTGGTTGCCCTGCCGCTCCTTGCCCTGCTGTCCCGGCACCTGCTCCTGGCCCAGCTCTACCCCGCCTTCTTCGGCGCCCTCCGGCTGCCGGCCTGGCGGGTTCACCTGGGATTCGACCTGCTGGCGGTCGGCATCCTGGCGGTGGCAACCATGTCCCTCGGCGTCATGGGAGCCTTCGCCCTGGTTTTCGTCCCGCCCTGGGCGGTGTTCGCCCGGGCACCCAGCTGGAGGCGGGGCCTGGTTTTCGCGGCCATTCTCGGGGTGGGGGGATATGTCCTGGCCTTCTTCCTGGCCCTGCACCTGGACCAGCCTTTCGGGCCTGTGCTGGCGGTCGTGCTGGTTGCCCTTGGGATAGTCGCATTACCTAATCGACGGCATTGCGCCTGAGCACGCAGCGTGCTAAAACAGCCATTCTCGCCCGACGATCTCTATGGTCTTCTCTCTCTTCAAGAAAACCCAGGAAAAAATGCCGGAGCGCCAGGTGGCGCGTCCGAAGACGACGGCTGCTCCGCCTTCGGAGCCTGCCGCGGAGCCGGCGACCGGACCGGCGGCGGAAAACGCCGCCGCCCAGGCTTCGGCTCCGGCTGCTCCCGCTGCCAAGACCGAGCATTCCGTCCTCGATTTCACTGATTCCCAGTTCGGCGATTCGGGAGTCGACGGATCGGGGGTCATGGCCATCGAGGTGGAGCAGGGGGGCGACCCGCTGCAGGCGGACATCGAGCAGGCCGCGGTGCTTTTCGCCAACGGCCAGGACAGCGCAGCCCGGGCAGTCCTGGAGATGTGCGCCCGGGCCCACGTCGGCACCGAGGCCGAAAGGCTCTGGCGCATGCTCCTCGACCTCGTGCAGGTCCTCGGCGACCGTGCCGCCTTCGAGAAGCTGGGCATGGAATTCGCCCAGGCCTGCGAAACTTCTCCGCCGACCTGGCGGCAGCCTGAAGTCGTTGCGCCGGCCAAGGGCAATGGTGAAACGGCAATTGTTCTGCAGGGCGTCATTTCCGGCGCCGATGCTCCCGACATCGGACAGCTCAAGGCGGCGCTGGCGGCCAAGCGGCCCCTGCGCCTCGACCTCGGCAAGCTGGCCAGTTGCGATGACGGAGCGGCCAGCGCCCTGTACGACGTCCTGCGCCTGGCCCGCAAACAGGGCGTGATGCTGGCCCTGGAGGGCGCCGACGGCCTGGTGGGGCGCCTCGAGACCCGGTTGGTGGTCGGCCAGCGGGAGTCGGAAGGCAGCTGGCTGCTGCTCCTGGAACTGTATCAGCGCCTCGGGCGTCTCGAAGCCTTCGAGGAGAAGGCGGTGGATTATGCGGTGACCTTCGAGGTGTCGCCGCCGTCCTGGGAGGACGTCAAGGCTGTTCCTGGTGCCGGCAAGGCACCGGCGGCGCCCGCACCCCAGGAGAAAGCGCTTTTCCTGGCGGGCGAACTGAAGAACTATCGTTTTGACGAACTGCCCAAATATTTTGAGTCCACCGACCAGCCAATCCTCGATTTCTCGCGGGTCAAGCGCCTGGATTTCTTCTCGGCAGGCCTCTTGCGTAATCGGCTCGAACCCGTCAAGCGGCAGGGCAAGGAAGTGATTATTCGCCACCCGCACCACCTGGTGGCAGAACTCATGGGCATCGTCGGCCTCAGCCACGTGGCCCGGATCATCGTTCCCAAATCTTAGGAATTCTTATGGAGCAATATCACGGCACCACAATCCTGTCGGTGCGCCGGGGGAATCGTGTCGCCATGGGCGGCGACGGCCAGGTGACCCTCGGCAATATCGTCGTCAAGGCCACTGCCCGCAAGGTCCGCCGCCTCTACCAGAACCGCATCCTGGCGGGGTTCGCTGGCGGCACGGCGGATGCCTTCACCCTTTTCGAACGTTTCGAGGCCAAGCTCGAGAAGCATCAGGGCAATCTCCTGCGCTCGGCAGTGGAACTGGCCAAGGACTGGCGGACCGACCGCATGCTGCGCCGCCTGGAGGCGATGCTGTCCGTCGCCGACGGCGAGAATTCCCTCATCATCACCGGCAATGGCGACGTGCTGGAGCCCGAGCAGGGGATCGTGGCCATCGGCTCCGGTGGCGCCTTTGCCCAGAGCGCGGCCCGGGCCCTGCTGGAGAATACCGACCTGGCGCCGGTGGATATCGTCACCAAGGCCCTGGAGATCGCTGGCGATATCTGCATCTATACCAACCGCAATTTCACCATCGAGGTGCTGGAATGACGGCGATGACCCCTCCGGAAATCGTCCACGAGCTGGACAAGCATATCGTCGGCCAGGGCAAGGCCAAGAAGGCCGTCGCCATCGCCCTGCGCAACCGCTGGCGGCGGGCCCAGGTGGCAGAGCCCCTGCGCCAGGAGATCACCCCCAAGAATATCCTGATGATCGGTCCCACCGGCGTTGGCAAGACCGAGATCGCCCGGCGGCTGGCTCGCCTGGCCAATGCCCCCTTCATTAAGATCGAGGCGACCAAGTTCACCGAAGTGGGCTATGTCGGCCGGGACGTGGATACCATCATCCGCGACCTGGTGGAAATTGCCATCAAGAACCACCGGGAACAGGCCATGAAGGGAGTGCGCTCCCGGGCCGAGGATGCGGCCGAGGACCGCATCCTCGACATCCTGCTGCCCCCCGCCCGCAGCCCCGGCTTCTTCGCCGAGGGAACGACCCAGAGCGAGGACGGCGCGACCCGGCAGAAATTCCGCAAGAAATTGCGGGAAGGCGATTTCGACGACAAGGAAGTGGACATCGAAGTCACCCTGCCGAGCATGCAGGCGGAAATTTTTGCGCCCCCGGGCATGGAGGAGCTGACCCAGCAGATCCAGGGCATGTTCCAGAATCTCGGCAATGGCCGCAAGAAGTCGCGCAAGCTGAAGGTCAGCGAGGCAAGAAAGCTCCTCATCGACGAGGAAGCCGCCAAGCTGGTCAACGACGATGACGTCAAGGTGGAGGCGGTGAAGAACGTCGAGCAGAACGGCATCGTCTTCCTGGACGAGCTCGACAAGATCGCCAGCCGTTCCGAGGGCCAGGGGGCCGATGTCTCCCGTCAGGGCGTGCAGCGCGACCTGCTGCCCCTGGTGGAGGGCACCACGATCTCCACCAAGTACGGCATGATCAAGACCGATCACATCCTATTCATCGCTTCCGGCGCCTTCCATCTCGCCAAGCCCTCGGATCTTATTCCGGAACTCCAGGGCCGCTTCCCCATCCGGGTGGAACTGGATTCCCTGTCGGTGGCGGACTTCGAGCGCATCCTCACCCAGACCGACGCCTGCCTGACCCGTCAGTACCAGGCCCTGCTGGAGACCGAAGGGGTGGAGGTGGCCTTCGCCGAGGACGGCATCCGGCGCCTGGCCGAGATCGCGTACCAGGTGAACGAGAAGACCGAGAACATCGGTGCCCGGCGGCTCTACACGGTCATGGAAAAGCTGCTGGAGGAAGTCTCCTTCGAGGCCGGCAAGTCCGGCCAGAAGGCCACCGTCAATGTCGACGGTGCCTACGTGGATGCGCGCCTGTCCGGCCTGGCGGGAGACGAAGACCTGTCCCGCTACGTCCTGTGAGCGGCGACGGACTTTTCGTCCGCATCACCACCATCCTGTTCCCCATTCTGGCCATTGTGGCGGCCGGCTATTTTTATGGCCGCCGCCACAAGCCGGAAATGGCGGTGGCCAACCGGGTCAACATGGATGTCTTCGTCCCGGCTCTGGTATTCGGTGCCATGGCCGGAAAACCCTTCGACCTGGCAGCTTTCGGCCCCCTGGCCGCCGGCGGGCTGGCGGTGCTGCTGGGCAGCGGGCTGATCGCCTGGCCGGTGGCCCGAATGCTCGGGGTGCAGTGGCGGACCTTCGTGCCGCCCATGATGTTCAACAATTCCGGCAACATCGGCCTGCCGGTGGCCGTGCTGACCTGGGGCGAAGCGGCCCTGCCGGCGGCCGTGATTCTCTTCATGGTGGAGAACACCCTGCATTTCTCCCTGGGCGCCCGGATGCTCGATTCCCAGGCCCGGCTGCTGTCCCTGTGGCGGGTGCCCGTGGTGGCCGCCGCCATTGCCGGCCTGATCGTGGCGGCCTTGAAGGTGGAGCTTTGGCAGCCGGCGGTGATCGCCATCAAGATGCTGGGCGACGTATCGATTCCCCTGCTGCTGTTCGCCCTGGGGGTACGGATGACCGATGTTTCCTTCGGGGACTCCAAGGTGGCCGTGGCGGGCGCTGTGCTGCGGCCCCTGGCCGGGATGGCCCTGGCCTGGGTAGTGGCCTGGACTCTCGGGCTGGCGGCCCGGGAGGCAGCCATGCTGCTGGTTTTCGGCGCCCTGCCGCCGGCCGTCCTCAACTTCCTTTTTGCCGAACGCTACCGCCAGGAACCGGAGCAGGTCGCTTCCATCGTCCTCGTCGGTAATCTGGCGGCCCTAGCTTTCCTGCCCCTGGCTCTTGCCCTGGCGCTGTAAGGCGCGGCGGGCCAGCCAGCCTTCCACCAGGGAGTAGACGGAAGGCACCACTACCAGGGTGAGCAGGGTGGAAGACACCATGCCGCCGATGACCGCGATGGCCAGGGGCTGGTTGGTCTCCGACCCGGCGCCCAGTCCCAGGGCGGCGGGGAAGAGGGCCAGGATGACGGTGGCCGAAGTCATGAGAACCGGCCGCATGCGGATGGGACAGGCTTCCCGCAGGGCGGCATCGATCCCCATGCCTCCCCCCCGGCGCTGGTTGGTGAGGTCCACCAGCAGGATGGAGTTCTTGGCCACCAGGCCGATGAGGAGCACCAGGCCGATCATGGAATAGATGTTGAGGGTCTGCCCCGTCGCCCACAGGGCGGCGACGCCCCCGATGATGGCCAGGGGCTGGGCCAGCATGACGATGAAGGGCTGCAGGAAGGAATCGAACTGGCTGGCCAGGACCATGTAGAGGAGCACCAGGGCCAGGGTGAAGGCGAAGACCATGTATTTGGCGGTCTTGCCGAATTCCTCGGCCTGGCCGATGAGCTTCACCTGGTAGCCGGGGGGCAGGTCGGCGGCGGCTGTCTTCACCTTTTCCACCGCTTGGCCCAGGGGGACGGTCGGGGTGGCGAAGAAGGTGGCGGCGTATTGCAGGTCGAAGCGGCCGATGACGGCGGGGCCCAGGGTTTCCTGGAAGCCGGCCACCGAATCCAGGCGCACCAGCTTGCCGTCCCGGTTCCTGAGCCAGATCTTGGCGAGATCGGCGGGCTGGGCGAATTCACCTTCCTTGCCCTTGACGCGGATATCGTAGCGCTGGCCATCCCCCGGCTCGTCGTTGTATTTGGCGATGTCGACGCCGCCGGTCAGCATGTTGATGGCCAGGGCCACGTCGTTGGTGGAGAGATTGGCCGAGGCGATGCGCAGCCGGTCGGGCTGGAATACCAGTTGGGGCAGATCCAGTTGGAGATCGGTGTCGACGCGCCCGCCGAGTCCGGGTTCGGCGGCCAGCTTGCCCTGCAATTCCCTCGTCAGTCGGCCCACTTCCGAGAGATTCTCGCCGGTCAGCACGAACTGCAGGGGCTCGCCCCGTTGCCCCTGGACCATGGAATAAGGACTGGCAAAGACCCGGGCGCCGGGGATCTGGGCCAGTTCCTTGCGCAGTATCGGCAGGATTTCCTGCTGGCTGATGGTGCGCTCCTCCCGGGGAGACATGCGGGCCACCACGGTGCCCTGGTTCACCTGGCCGGCGGAACCCAGGCCGATAAGGGCGAATTCGGTGACCACTTCCTTGTGGCCTTTCAGCACGGCTTCCACCATCCTCAGGCGGGAGTCGGTGTAGTCGATGGATGAACCCAGGGGCGCCCGCAGATAGACCAGGAAGCGGCCCTCGTCCTGCTCCGGGGCGAAGGTCTTGCCGACGCCGGCGAAGAAGAAGCCGCTCGATGCCACCGTGAGGATGGTGAGCAGTACCACCGTCCAGCGATGGGTGAGGGCCCGCTCCAGCAGGCCCCGGTAGAAGCGGTCCAGACGCTGGAAGCCACCTTCGATGGCGGCATGGACGCGGCTACGGTGATGCCCCTTTTCCCGCATGGTGAGAAAGCGGGAACAGAGCATCGGGGTCAGGGTGAGGGAAACGAAGAGGGATACCAGGACGCCGAAGGTGACCACCACGGCGAAGGAGCGGAAGAACTGGCCGATGATGCCGCTCATGAAAATCACCGGGGCGAAGATGGAGACCAGGGACAAGGTGGCTGCGATGACGGCGAAGACCACCTCGTTGGAGCCGTTGATGGCGGCCGACATCGGGTCCGAGTCCAGTTCCTCCCGGTGGCGGAAGATGTTCTCCAGGACCACGATGGCGTCATCTACCACGACGCCGATGAGGAGCAGCAGGCCGAGGAGGGTCAGGGAATTGAGGGTGTAGCCGAAGAAGTAGATGACCGCGATGGCGCCCATGAGGGACACCGGGATGGCCAGGGAAATGATGATGGTGGAGCGCACCGACAGCAGGAAAAGCCAGACCACCAGGGCGGCCAGCAGCGTCCCTTCCAGCAGGTGCTCCTTGAGGGCGTTGACGATTTCCAGGATGAAGACGGCATCGTTGGATACCACATGCAGCTCCACCCCCGGCGGCAGCTGGGGCCGCAGCTCTTCGTCGATCTTCGCCTTCACCTTGTCCACGATGGCGACGGTGTTGGTGTTGGCGATCTTGACGATGCCCAGGCCGATGGTCGTCTTGCCATTGAAGCGGGCGAGCTGGCGGTTGTCGGTGAGGCCGTCGATGACTTCGGCGACGTCCTCCAGCTTGACGGGGGCGGAGCCTTTCCAGGCCACCACCATCTGTTTCAGGCTGTCGAGGGTATGGAATTCGAGGTCGAGCTTGACCAGGTTTTCGGTCTTCTCGCCCACCACGAAGCCGCCGGCCAGCTGGACATGCTCCTTGTTGAAGGCATCGGTGATGTCCTGGGCTGTGACTCCCAGGGCCGCCATGCGGGCGGGGATCAGCTCGACCCGGAGAGTGCGGTCCCGACGTCCGCCGAGGCGGACTTCGCCGACGCCGTCGATAGTCTCGAGGCGCTTCTTGAGGATATTGATGGCGTACTGGTTGAGCTGCTGCTGGGTGCGGTCCCCCTGGAGGGCGAGCCACATGATGGGCTGGGCATTGGTTTCCACCTTGGCGACGACGGGCGGGTCCACGTCCTTGGGAAGCCGGCGCAGCACCTGGTTTACCTTGGCCTGGACCTCGTTGAAGGCCACGTCGACTTTCTTTTCCAGGCTGAAGGTGATGTTGATGACGGAGATGCCGGGGGATGAAGTGGACTGGATATGCTCGATGCCGGGGGTGGAGTTCACCGAGCTTTCGATGATGTTGGTGATCGAGGCATCGACGATGTCCGGATTGGCGCCTTTCAGGGCCGTCGTGACCGAGACCACCGGAAATTCGATGTAGGGGTAGCGGTCCATGCCGATACGCCCGTAGCTGATGATGCCGAAGAGCACCAGGAGGGCGCTCAGCATCCACGCCAGGACGTGGCGCTTGATGGATAGCTCGGGCAGGGTCATTTGGCGGGCCCGGGCGGCGTGGCGGGCTTTGCCTGGCCGGCAGTCGGCTCCTTCACCGTGACGGGGGCGCCGTCGGTCAGGAATCCTGCCCCGTCGAGGGCGATGGTCTCGCCCCCTTGCAACCCCTTCAGCAGTTCGATCTGGCCGCCCTGCTTGCTGCCGGTTTCCACTACCCGCTGCTGGGCCTTGCCGCCGGTGACGACGTAGACCACCTTGCCCGCCGGGCGCAGCACCACCGATTGCTCGGGAACCAGGAGAGTGTCTTCCTTGCGCCCGGTGATGACGATGGCGTCAACCGAGCCGCCGCCCTTCAAGGCGCCCGGGTTGTCGAAGCGGGCAATGGCCTCGACTGCCCGGCTGCCTTCCAGGACCGTGGGGCGGATATCCTCGAGGACGCCGGTGATCGGCGCGTCGGGGATGAGCGGGCTGCTGATGCGCACAGCCATGCCGGCTTTCAGACGGGAGGCGGTGCTCTCGGGGAAAGGCAGGTTGGCCCGCAGGCGGCGATTGGAAATCAGGCGGAAGAGGGGGTCTCCGACCTTGACGTAGTCGCCGACGCTGGCGACCTGGGTCTCGATGACGCCGTCGAAGGGGGCGAGGACCCGGGTCTTGCCGATGTTGTCCCGGGACATGGCACTCCGGGAGCGGGCGGCGGTCAGCTGGTTTTTCAGGGCGTCGCGCTGGGCGGTGACATCGTCCAGGGCATTTCGCGAAATGAAATTCTTGCTGACCAGTTCGGTCTGCCGCGCCACCAGGCGCTCCTGCTGGGCCAGCAGGGCCTCCAGGCGGGCCGCTTCGGCGCTGTCGGCATTCGCCTGGTTGCCCACGTCGGTGGGGTCGATGCGGGCCAGGAGCTGCCCCTTCCTGACCGCCTGGCCGCCCCGGGCCTCGATGGCAATCACCCGGCCGGCGACTTCGGCGGCGATTTTGGGATCCATCACCGCTTCGAGGAATCCCAGGGTGCGTTCGGTATTCTCCAGGCTGGCGACCTTGACCTGGGTGGTGGTGACCAGGATGGGAGGAGCCCCCTTCTTTTCCGCCGGTTTTTCACCGCAGGCGGCGACAAGGAATGTGGCGAGGAAAAGAAGGGCTAGGCGGTTCATGCAGGCAGTATCCGTTCGGTGGCGTAGAGTTCTTCGACGGTTTCCCGGCGCCGGATGAGGTGCGTCCGCTCGCCGTCCACCATGATTTCGGCGGCGCGGGGGCGGGTGTTGTAATTGGAACTCATGGCCATGCCGTAGGCCCCGGCCGACATGACCGCCAGCAGGTCGCCGGGCTCCAGGGCAAGGGAGCGGCCCTGGCCCAGGAAGTCACCGGATTCGCAGACCGGGCCCACCACGTCGTAGGTCGCCCCCGGCCCCGGGCGCGGCGCCACCGGCAGGATGTCGTGCCAGGCTTCGTAGAGAGCCGGCCGCATGAGGTCGTTCATGGCGGCGTCGATGATGGCGAAATTCTTGCCCTCGCCGGGCTTCAGGTACTCCACCCGGGTCAACAGGAGCCCGGCGTTCCCGACCAGGCGGCGGCCCGGTTCCAGGACCACCTTGAGGCCGCGGCCGGTGAGCTTGTCCAGGAGGGGGGTCAGGTAGGAGGCAACGGAAGGCTGTTCGTCTCCCTCCCGGTAGCGGATGCCGAGGCCGCCCCCCAGGTCCAGGTGGTGGATGCCGATGCCGTCGGCAGCCAGTTGATCCACCAGGGCCAGGATGCGGTCCAGGGCTTCGGTGAAGGGGGCCGGGTCGAGAAGCTGGGAGCCGATGTGGCAATCGATGCCGGCCACCTCGATGTGCTGCAGGTCGGCCGCCCGGCGATAGAGGGCCCGGGCGTCGTCGTAGGCGACACCGAACTTGGCTTCCTTGAGGCCGGTGGAAATGTAGGGGTGGGTCTTGGGATCGACGTTGGGGTTGACCCGCAGGCTGACCGGAGCCTTCTTTCCGACCTGGCCCGCTACCTCGTTGAGCCGTTCCAGTTCAGGGGCGGATTCGATGTTGAAGCAGAAGATGCCCGCCTCCAGGGCGAGCCGCATTTCCGCGGCAGTCTTGCCGACACCGGAGAAGACGATTTTCCCCGCATCGGCTCCCGCCGCCAGAACGCGCTGCAATTCACCGCCGGAGACGATATCGAAACCAGCGCCCAGGCGGGCGAAGAGATTGAGGATGGCGAGGTTGGAATTGGCTTTTGCGGCGTAGCAGACGAGGGCATCTGCGCCAGCGGGGTGGCCGGCGAGGACCTGCTGGAATTCCTGCAGGGCGCCTTCCAGGGCGGTGCGGGAATAGACGTAGGCCGGGGTGCCGAACTGGCGGGCGATTTCCGGCAGGGGAGTGGATTCGGCGTGGAGGACGCCGCTTTTTTGTGCGAACGGGTTCATTTGGAGCTTCGATTCTTGTCCGTGCTAACATCCTTGGCCGCGGGCTCGGCAGGTTTGGCCGATTTTGCGTTGCCGAGGAGAGGTTCCGGCGGCGGTCCGGGCGGCAGTTCCAGGGAACCCTTCATGCCGCAGGCCGAGAGGCTGGCGGCCAGCAGTACGATGAGATATTTGGACATTGATGACGAACCGGCCAGTAAATTGCGGGATGGTAGCACACCATGGACGATAAGGAATTCAACGCCTTGGCGGACGCGGCCCTGGCCCGCATCGAGGCGGCTGTGGAGAAAAGCGGCGCCGATCTGGATTTCGAGGTCCAGCCCGGGGGCGTACTGGAAATCGAATTCGAGGATGGCAGCAAGGTCATCGTGAACCGTCACGGCGTCGCCAGGGAAATCTGGGTCGCCGCCCGGTCCGGCGGCTTTCATTTCCGCTGGGACGGCAGCGCCTGGCGGGATAGCCGCGACAACGAAGAACTGATGGCCAAGTTGTCCCGCATCGCCAGCCAGCAGGCCGGCGATGCCATCGAACTTGACTGACGGTCAGTCGGAGGGCGGCGCGTTCGGTTCCGGCGTGGGCAGGGGGCTGTCCGCCTGCGCCTCTTCGGGATTCGGCTCCCTGGCCGCGTTCTCGACGTAGATGTAGCTGCCGTTGCCGGTGGCGACGAGGCCCTCCGGTACTTCGGGTAAAGTTTGGGGCGTGTCCTTGAGGGCCCTGTTCATGTAGCCGAGCCAGATCGGAAGGGCGGCGGCGCCGCCGGTTTCCTTGTCCCCCAGTTTCTTGGGCTGGTCAAAGCCGATCCAGGCGCAACCGGTGACGGTGGCCTGATAGCCGCAGAACCAGGCATCCACATATTCATTGGTGGTGCCGGTCTTGCCTGCCAGGTCGTGGCGCTTCAAGGCCACCGAAGCCTTGGCGGCGGTGCCGTAGATGGTGACATCCCGCAGCATGGAATCCATGAGGAAGGCATTGCGGGGGTCGATGGCGCGGATGGACTCGTCGCCGGCCTGCACCTGGGACGACTGGGCCAATACCTGCCCCTTCTCGTCGCGGATTTCCTTCACCACGTAGGGCTGGATGCGATAGCCGCCGTTGGCGAAGACCGAATAGGCCGTCACCATCTGCCAGGGCGTTACCGAGCCGGCGCCGAGGGCCATGGTCAGGTAGGGCGGGTGTTTTTCGGGATCGAAGCCGAAACGGCCCGCATAATCCTGGGCGTACTGGGTACCGATGGTCTGCAGGATGCGGATGGACACCATGTTCTTGGACTTGGCCAGGGCGGTGCGCATCTTCATCGGCCCTTCATACTTGCCGTCGTAGTTGTGGGGTTCCCAGGCCTGGGAACCGGTCTGGCTGGCGGAGATTACGATAGGCTCGTCGGCAATGACGCTGTTCGGGCTGAACCCTTTCTCGAGGGCGGCGGAATAAATGAATGGCTTGAAGCTCGAGCCCGGCTGCCGCCAGGCCTGGGTGGCGTGATTGAACTTGTTGCGGTTGAAGTCGAAACCTCCCACCAGGGCCCGGATGGCGCCATCCTTGGGATCCACGGCGATGAAGGCTGATTCGACTTCGGGCAGTTGGGCGATTTGCCACTGGCCCTTGTCATCTTTTTGCACCCGGATGAGGGCGCCGCGCCGCAGTCGCTTGTTGGGGGGCGCCTTGTCGTCCAGCATGCGGGCGGCGAACTTGATGACATCCCCGGCCAGGTTGAGGATTTCTCCGCCGCGCTTGTAAACCCGCACTTGCTTGGCCTCGGCGGACAGTACCAGGCCAGGGACAAGATCGCCGGCCTCCGGCATCTCGTGCAGGGCCTCGTCGATGGTCTCGTCCTGGTCGGAAGTGATGTCCGTCATGTCCAGGTAGGCTTCGGCGCCGCGATAGCCGTGGCGGCGGTCATAGTCCATGACACCTCGCCGCAGGCTGGCATAGGCGGCCTCCTGCTCATCCTTCCGGATGCTCGTGTAAACCTTCAGTCCCCGGGAATAAACATCTTCGGGGAAACGTTCGGCAGTAATCTGCCTGGCCATCTCAGCGACATATTCGGCATGGACCGGATAGTCGGAAAATTCCCGCTTGACCACCAGGATTTCCTTGTTGGCGGCTTCGAATTGCTGATCGTTGATGAAGTCGAGTTCCCGCATCCGTCTTAGCACGTATTGCTGGCGGATTTTTGCGCGCTTAGGATTGACGACCGGATTGTAGGCGGATGGCGCTTTCGGCAGCCCGGCCAGCATGGCTGCTTCGGCAATGGAGATGTCCTTGAGGGGCTTGCCGAAATAGATCTGGGCGGCGGCGGCGAAGCCGTAGGCGCGTTGGCCGAGGTAGATCTGGTTGATGTAGAGTTCCAGAATCTGGTCTTTCGACAGATTCTTTTCGATCTTGAAGGAGAGCAGCACTTCGTACAGTTTGCGGGTGTACGTCTTCTCGCCGGAGAGGAAAAAATTGCGGGCAACCTGCTGGGTAATGGTGGAGGCGCCTTGCTTCTTTCCCCCGCCGACGAAGTTGACAACCGCAGCGCGCAGGATGCCGAGGGTATCGACGCCGCCATGCTGATAGAAACGTTCGTCTTCCGCCGCCAGGATGGCGTGCTTCATGACGGCAGGGACATCATTGATGCCGACCACGGCTCGCCGCTCCTCGCCGAATTCGCCGATCAGGTAGCCGTCGGACGAATAAACCCGCAGGGGAATCTTGGGGCGATAGTCGGTCAGCACCTCGAGGGAGGGCAGGTTGGGGTAGGACAGCGCCAGTACAATCAGAGCAAGGGCAACGCCGATGGCGGCGAGGCCGACGACGACGAGGGCTGGATAGGCGACAAGGCGCAACGCCAGGCGGGAATTAGACAAAACGGCGGCAAGGAGGAAATGATGTTGCAACGATTATACGCTGAAGCCCGGAGGGGCTGAAAAATCGCTTTACACACCCGGTGCTAGTTGCTAGCATCTGAAGTGAATTATTGAATTTTTGCCTAACGTCGCATTTATAAAGGCTTTTTTGGGGGTCAGGTGCGTCTCGATCTGTCGATTTTCAATCCCAAGGCGCGCCCGCTCATCGGGCTCGACATCAGCTCTTCCAGCGTCAAGATGGTGGAGCTGGTTCCAAATGGGAAAGAGGGCTACCGCGTCGAGCGCTACACCATAGAGGTGTTGCCGAAGGACGCGGTTTCCGATGGCAACATCACCAACCTGGAAGCAGTGGTGGACTGTGTCAGGCGGGCCTGGAAAAGATTGGCGACGTCGACCCGCGATGTCGCCATGGCCTTGCCGGCTTCAGCCGTGATTACCAAGAAGGTCATCATGCCCCCTGGCCTGCGGGAGAGCGAATTGGAGGTGCAGGTCGAGTCCGAGGCCAATCAGTACATCCCGTTCTCCATCGATGAAGTCAATCTGGATTACCAGGTTCTCGGTCCGGCCCCCTCATCCCCCGACGAGTTGGAGGTACTGATTGCCGCCTCGAAGAAAGAAAGGGTGGAGGATCGCGTCGCCGTAGCCGAAGCGGCCGGACTGAAGGCGGTTGTGATGGATGTGGAGTCCTTCGCCGCGCTATCGGCTTTTGAGCTCATCGAGCGGCAATTCCCCGATGGGGGAAAGAACCAGGTGGTTGCCTTGGTCGATGCCGGCTCCAATGTCATGAATCTCACCGTGCTGCGCAATGAGCAGCAGATTTACGCCCGGGAACAGGCCTTTGGCGGCTCCCAGCTGACCCAGGACATCGCCCGCCACTACGGCATGAGCTACGAAGAGGCCGAGGCCGCCAAGCGGGCGGGCAATCTTCCCGAAGGGTATGAGGCCGAATTGCTGAATCCCTTCATGGAAAATCTCGCCCTCGAGATTTCCCGGGCCCTGCAGTTCTTCTTTACCTCCACCCAGTACAGCCAGGTGGATCATCTGGTCCTGGCCGGCGGGTGCGCCGTCCTTCCTGGTGTCGATGAAGTCGTGGCGACCCGTACCCAGGTGAATACCATCGTCGCCAATCCTTTCGCCAACATGGTGCTGTCGGATCGGGTGCGGGCCAAGAGCCTGTTGACCGACTCCTCTTCGCTCATGGTGGCCTGCGGCCTGGCTTTGCGGAGGTTTGATCCGTCATGATCCGCATCAATCTCCTGCCCCATCGGGAAGAAGCTCGCAAGGCGAAGCGGCAGCAGTTCTATGCCCTCCTCGGGATGGTTTCGGTGCTGGGAGCGCTGATCGTCTTTTTCGTCTATACGGTGATTGCCGGTTACGTCGGTAGCCAGGAAGAGAAGAACGAGTTTCTCAAGAAGGAAATCGCCGTTCTCGACAAGCAGATCGCCGAAATCAAGCGCCTGAAGGAACAGACACAGGCCCTGTTGGCCCGGAAGCAGGTGATCGAGTCCTTGCAGCGCGATCGCGGCGAGACGGTGCATGTCTTGAGCGAACTGGTCCAGCAGATACCGGCCGGCATTTATCTAAAATCGTTCAAGCAGGACGGCCAGAAAATTCAAATGAGCGGCTACGCCCAGTCCGGCGCACGGGTGTCAGCCCTGATGCGCAATCTGGATTCTTCCCCCTGGATGGAGCGGCCGGAACTGCTGGAGATCAAGGCGGCTACGGTGGATAAGCGGCGGCTGAACGAGTTCAACCTCTACATCACCGTGACCCGTGCCAGGCCCGATGAGAACGGGAAGGGACAGAAATGACAGCGAAATCGCTCTCTTTGCCCAAGGCGCCAGCCCTGCCGAAAATCGATTTCGCCAAGCTTGCTGACGATTTCAGGCATCTGAATCCGAACGATCCGGGAGCTTGGCCGATGGCTCCCAAGGCAGTCGTTCTGCTGACGCTGTTCGCGGCCATCCTGACTGCCGGATGGTGGTTCTTGTGGAACGACCAGCTCACCGAACTGGAAGCCAAGCAGCAGGAAGAGGAAAGACTCAAACAGGAGTTCATCGACAAGAAGAAGCAGGCCATCAACCTGGATCTCTATACCCAGCAGCTGGCGGAGATCGACCGCTCTTTCGGTGCTCTGCTTAAGCAATTGCCCAACAAATCGGAAATCGAATCCTTGCTGGTCGAAGTTAACCAGGCCGGCCTTGGGCGCGGGCTGCAGTTTGATCTATTCAAGCCGGGCCCGGAGCAGGTTAAGGAATTCTATGCCGAGCGGCCAATTACCGTGAAGATTACCGGCAATTATCATGACTTTGGGGCATTCGCCGCGGATATCGCCAAATTGCCTCGTATTGTCACCTTGAACAATATCGCCATCACGTCGCCTTCGAGTGGCCAACTGACTTTGGATGCGGTTACCAAAACTTTCCGCTATCTGGACGAGGAAGAGGTGGCGCGCCAGAAGAAGGCTGCTCAAGGAGCCAAGAAGTGAAGCGGTTGATTGTTGTTGCCCTAAGTGGTTTTCTGGTCGCCTGTTCCGGTGGCGACCATGAGGATTTGCGCCGCTGGATGAACGAAAGTACTCAGGATTTGCGGGGTAATATTCCTAAACTGCCTGAGGTCAAGCCTTATGAACCGGTTGCCTATGATGCGGAGGGCATGGTCGATCCTTTCAAGGCGACCAAGATAGAGCCGGAGTCAAAAACCAAGCAGGGAGCCGGTAAAGGTGGTGGTTTGCAGCCGGACTTCGAAGCGCGGGAAATCCGTAACAGTCTGCTCGAAAAATATCCACTTGAGTCGCTCAAGATGATTGGCTACCTGAGCCTGGAGGGTAAGTCCATTGCCGTGATTCAGGCCGAACAGAATGTCAAGCAGGTCAGGGTGGGCGAATATTTGGGATTGGACTTCGGTATGGTGATGCAAATTTCCGACAGGGAAGTCATGATTCGCGAGTTGGTGCAGGACTCTTCGGGTGACTGGACGGAGCGCACCAATTCGTTGTACTTGCAGGGCAAGGAGGGTGGCAGAAAATGAAACTATTCAAATGGCTAACAACCGCACTGGCTGCCTCATGCTTTGCCTTGGGGGGATTCGCCTCGACCCAGGAGATGGCTAGACCCAACAGCATAGAGCAGGTGAATGCGGCCCACCAGGGCGACGATATTCTGGTCAAGATTGATCTGAAGGAGGCGCTCGCGGCGCCGCCAGCCGGTTTCGGCGTGGTCAACCCGGCCCGGGTTGCCTTTGACTTCCCTGAAACGGTGAATGGCTCGGGCCGCAACGGCCAAACGGTCAACGAAGGGGATTTGAAGAGCTTCAATATCGTCCAAGCGGGAGGGCGGACGCGCCTTGTTCTCAATCTGGTCCGCGCCATGAATTACTCGACGCGGATCGAAGGGAAGTCACTCTATGTGACCTTGTCGGCCCTCGGCAAAATAACGGATTCTGGCGCCCATAAAGCGACCCGTTTTACGGAGGAGAGCGCCGTTGGCGTTCAACACGCTATCCGCGATATCGCTTTCCGGAGGGGCAAAGAGGGGGAAGGCCGCATCATTGTGGATCTGAGCGACAGCGGCACGGGCATTGATATTCGTCAACAGGGAAGCGCGCTGGTGGTGGACTTTCTGAGAACCAGCCTACCGGAGAACTTGCGCCGGCGGCTTGACGTGACGGATTTCGCGACGCCGGTTACCAACGTCACGACCGCACCTCAGGGCGACGGCGTGCGAATGACAATCTCTCCCAAGGGGCTCTGGGAACACCATGCCTACCAGACCGACAACCAGTTTGTCGTCGAGGTTAAAAAGATCGTTGAGGATCCTAGCAAGTTAGTCCAGGGATCCAAGCTAGGCTACCAGGGGCCGCGGGTAAGCATCAACTACCAGAATGGCGATGTACGCGCCCTGTTGCGCCTTATGGCGGAGGAACTTGGGCTCAACGCCGTCATCAGCGAAACCGTTTCCGGGACGACGACCTTGGTGCTGAAGGAGGTGCCGGCCGACCAGGTGATCGACATCATTTTCCAGCAAAAAGGGCTGGATATGCGCAAGAACGGCAATGTCATTCTCATTGCCCCCCGGGATGAGATAGCGACTAGGGAAAAGCTCGAATTCGAATCGAAGCAGCAGATCAGCGACCTGGAACCCATGCGGACGGAGACTTTCCCGCTCAATTATCAAAAAGCCGACGATGTGGCGAAAATTCTGGCTACGACAGGGCAGGGGGCCGGCTCGCAAAGGCTGCTCAGCAAGCGGGGCAGCGTTATTTTCGATACCAAGTCGAACACTGTTTTTGTCAATGACATTGCCTCCAAGTTGGAGGAAGTGCGCAGTTTCCTCAAGGTAATCGATGTCGGCTCGAGGCAGGTCTTGATCGAAGCTCGGGTCGTGGAAGCCAGCGACAGCTTCAATAAGAATTTGGGCGTGCGCCTCAACTTCCTGAATCGGCAATCGCAACAGGTCGGTAACAGTGGAATCGGCATCGACGGTGGTGCCTATATTCCGCCCACCAGAACATCTTCTATGGACATGACCACAGGCAAAGTAACTGGTACGTTTACACCGGGGACTCAGACTACGCCGCAGACCTTCGGCGTCAATCTGCCGTCATTTGCTCCTACCGGGGGCACGATTGCCTTCTCGCTATTCAATGCTTCTTTGACGCGCATCTTGAATCTGGAGTTGGCAGCCCTGGAAACCGATGGCGGCGGGAAAATCATCTCCAGTCCCCGCGTCATCACAGCCAATAACGTGAAGGCAAAAATCGAGGATGGCACAGAGGTTCCTTACATTACAACAGTCTGCGGTAACCAGGGCTGTACTAATACGGTCAGTTTCAAGCCGGCAAAACTGTCGCTGGAAACTACGCCTCAGATTACTCCCGAGGGCACCGTGCGGATGAAACTTGTGATCAAGAAGGAAGAGCCCGACTGGACGAGGCAGGTAGCGAATAATCCGCCGATCAAGAGCTCGACTGTTGAAACAGACGTCGTAGTGGAGAACGGTGGAACGCTGGTTGTCGGCGGTGTCTTCAAGACCGATAGTTCGACGTCCAACGAACGCATTCCTTTCTTCGGCGATCTTCCCTACGTGGGCTTCCTGTTTAAATATCAACAAAACACGGGTAGCCGTAGGGAGCTATTGATCTTCATCACGCCGCGAATTGTTAATGAGCAGATGGCCATCCGCTGAAAAACCGTCAGTCAGTCCAGGGGCCGGCGACGCCGGCCCTTTTCTTTTGGCTACCCCGAATCGGTTAGAATCCGCCACGTGCAAGAAAACGACAACATCTACCTGGTCGGTCTCATGGGCGCCGGCAAGACCACCATCGGGCGCCAACTGGCCAAGCGGCTGGGGCGCCCTTTCTTCGATTCCGACCACGAGATCGAAGCCCGTACCGGCGTCCGCATTCCGACCATTTTCGAAATCGAGGGCGAGGAAGGTTTTCGCAGGCGGGAAGCTCATACCATTGCCGAACTGGCGGCGGAACGTAATATCGTCCTCGCCACCGGGGGCGGAGTCGTTCTCAACCCCGAAAACCGGCGCCAGCTCCACGATTCCGGCTGGGTGGTCTACCTCAATGTGCCGCCCCGCCTGCTCTACGAGCGCACCCGGCATGACCGCAACCGCCCGTTGCTGCGCGTTCCGGACCCTTTGGCGAAGCTGGCGGAGTTGCACGCAACTCGGGATCCCCTCTATCGCGAAGTCGCCCATCTGGTAGTGGATGGCTCCCGGCTCGTGGCCAGCGGTATCGTTCATCACCTCCTGCGGGAATTCTCGAAACAATGCAAACACTGACCGTTTCCCTGGGGGAGCGCTCCTATCCCATTCATATCGGCGCCGGGCTGCTGGCGCGGGATGATCTGCTCGCGCCCCATTTCAAGCAGAAAAAAGCCGTGGTGGTGACCAATACCACCGTGGCGCCCCTTTATCTCTCCCAGTTGGTCGAAGCGCTGGGCCGCATCGGGGTCTCCGCTCTTCCGGTCATCCTTCCCGACGGCGAGCAATACAAGAACTGGCAAACCCTCAATACCATCTTTGACGCACTGCTGTCGGCCCATTGCGAGCGCAGCACCACCCTCGTCGCCCTCGGCGGCGGCGTCATCGGCGATATGGGCGGATTTGCCGCTGCCTGTTACCAGCGGGGCATGCCCTTCATCCAGGTACCGACCACCCTGCTGTCCCAGGTGGACTCGTCGGTGGGCGGCAAGACGGCCATCAACCACCCCCTCGGCAAGAACATGATCGGCGCCTTCTACCAGCCCAAACTGGTGCTGGCCGATATCGGCACCCTGGATACCTTGCCGGACCGGGAGCTGAAAGCCGGCCTGGCGGAGGTGATCAAGTACGGGCTCATCCGCGATCCCGATTTCTTCCGCTGGCTTGAGGCAAATATCGATGGCCTGTTGGGCCGCGACCGGGAAGCACTGGCCTATGCGGTGCAGCGTTCGTGCGCTAATAAGGCCGAGGTGGTGGCAGCCGACGAGCGTGAAAGCGGCGAGCGCGCCCTGTTGAACCTTGGGCATACCTTCGGCCACGCCATCGAGACCGGCATGGGGTACGGCGAGTGGCTCCACGGCGAGGCCGTGGCCGCCGGCACCATGATGGCCGCCGAGCTGTCCTGCCAACTGGGCTGGCTTTCCGAGGGTGACGTGGTGCGCATCGAGGCGCTGTTCATCCGGGCCGGCCTGCCGGTGCGGGGGCCGTCCCTCGATGTGGCGCGTTATCTCGAACTGATGCAGCATGACAAGAAGGTCCAGGACGGGAAGCTCCGTCTTGTGCTGCTTCAGGAAATCGGCGCGGCCGTGGTCGCCGACGGGGCGACGACCGCCCAGATTTCCACGGCCATCCAGGGCAGGTGTGGCTAAAAAACCCTGAATCCCCTACTTGACTTTTCTAGTCTCTTGAATAACTAGGGATTTCGCAGTAGACTTTCAGGTCGTCCGTAAGATTCATAGAAGCCGGCGTACGCCGGCTTTTTTCACCTTTTGGGTCGCCCAAGTTTTTTGAAGGAACGAGATTGATGGAACCGGCAGTACCTGAGCGGCAGGGGTTGTACGACCCCGCCAACGAGCACGACGCTTGCGGCGTGGGCTTCGTCGCCCATGTCAAGGGCCAGAAGAGTCACGGCATCGTCGAGCAGGGTTTGTTGATCCTGAAAAACCTGGATCACCGGGGTGCCGTGGGCGCCGATCCGTTGCAGGGTGACGGGGCCGGTATTCTCATCCAGATCCCGGATCAGTTCTATCGCGAGGAAATGGCCAAGCAGGGCATCAACCTGCCGCCCGCCGGCGAGTACGGCATCGGCATGGTTTTCCTGCCCCAGGAAGCCGCTTCCCGCTATGCCTGCATCGAGGAAATCGAGCGTTCGGTCCAGGCCGAAGGCCAGGTGGTGCTGGGCTGGCGCGACGTGCCGGTCAACCGCGACATGCCCATGTCTCCCGCCGTCAAGGCCAAGGAGCCGGTGATCCGCCAGGTCTTCGTCGGCCGTGGTCCCGACGTCTTCGTGACCGATGCCCTGGAGCGCAAGCTCTTCATCATCCGTCGCCGCGCCGCCAACGCCATCAAATCCCTGAAGCTGAAGCACGGCCAGGAATTCTACGTTCCTTCCTTCTCGGCCCGTACCGTCAACTACAAGGGCCTGCTGCTGGCCGACCAGGTCGGTGTCTATTACCTGGACCTCCAGGACAAGCGGGTGGTTTCCGCCCTGGCCCTGGTGCACCAGCGCTTCTCCACCAATACCTTCCCGACCTGGGATCTGGCCCATCCGTTCCGCATGATCGCCCACAATGGCGAGATCAACACCCTGCGCGGCAACGTGAACTGGTTCAAGGCCCGGGAACAGGCCATCTCCTCGCCCATCCTGGGTGAAGACCTGAAGAAGATCTGGCCCCTGCACTATCCCGGCCAATCCGACTCGGCCTCCTTCGACAACGCCCTTGAACTGCTGGTCATGGGCGGCTACTCCCTGGCTCACGCCATGATGTTGATGATCCCGGAAGCCTGGGAAAAGCACACCCTCATGGACGAGAACCGGCGCGCCTTCTACGAGTACCACGCCGCCATGATGGAGCCCTGGGATGGTCCCGCCGCCGTGGCCTTCACCGATGGCCGCCAGATCGGCGCGACCTTGGACCGCAACGGCCTGCGTCCGGCCCGCTACCTGGTCACCGATGACGACTTCGTGGTCATGGCTTCCGAATCCGGCGTGCTGCCCATCCCCGAGAAGAAGATCGTCAAGAAGTGGCGCCTGCAGCCCGGCAAGATGTTCCTCATCGACATGGAACAGGGCCGCATCATCGACGACAAGGAACTGAAGGATTCCCTGGCCAAGGCCAAGCCTTACCGGGAGTGGATCGAGAAGATCCGTATCAAGCTGGACGAAGTGCCGGCCGCCGAGGAAAAGACCGAAGCCGCCGCCGCGTCCCTGCTGGATCGCCAGCAGGCCTTCGGCTACACCCAGGAAGACATCAAGGTCATCCTGGAGCCCATGGTCAACAACGGCGAGGAAGCCACCGGCTCCATGGGCACGGACTCCGCCCTGCCGGTCCTGTCCAGCAAGCCCAAGACCTTCTACGCCTACTTCAAGCAGCTCTTCGCCCAGGTCACCAATCCGCCGGTGGACCCGATCCGCGAGGAACTGGTCATGTCCCTGGTGTCCTTCATCGGCCCCAAGCCGAACCTGCTGAACACCACCGACATCAATCCGCCCATTCGCCTGGAAGTTTCCCAGCCGGTGCTGACCGCGGCGGACATGGAAAAGCTGCGCCACATCCAGAAATACACCGGCGGCAAGTTCCGCTCCTTCGAGCTGGACATCTGCTATCCGGTGGCCTGGGGCAAGGACGGCGTCGAGGCCCGCTTGGCGTCCCTGGCGGCGGATGCCGAGGATGCGGTCCGTTCCGGCGCCAACATCCTCATCGTCTCCGACCGCAAGGTCGATGAGAACCATGTGGCCATTCCCGCCCTGCTCGCCACCTCCACCATCCACCAGCATCTGGTGAAGAAGGGCCTGCGCACCAGCGCCGGCCTGGTGGTCGAGACCGGCTCGGCCCGGGAAGTGCACCACTTCGCCCTCCTGGGCGGCTATGGCGCCGAGGCGGTGCACCCGTACCTGGCCCTGGAGACCATCGAAGCCCTGGCCAAGGGCGACGCCGCCAAGGCCGACAAGTTCGTCAAGAACTTTGTCAAGGCCATCGGCAAGGGGCTCATGAAGGTCATGTCCAAGATGGGCATTTCCACCTACATGTCCTACACCGGCGCCCAGATCTTCGAGGCCATCGGCCTGCAGAAGGCCTTCGTCGAGAAGTACTTCACCGGCACCCCGTCCAACATCGAAGGCATCGGCGTCTTCGAGGTGGCCGAGGAAACCATCCGTCTGCACAAGTCGGCCTTCTCCGACGACCCGGTGCTCGCCAACATGCTGGATGCCGGCGGCGAATACGCCTACCGCACCCGCGGCGAAGACCACGTGTGGACGCCGGACGCCATCGCCAAGCTGCAGCACTCCACCCGCTCCGGCAAGTACGAGACCTACAAGGAATACGCCCGCATCATCAACGACCAGACCAAGCGCCACCTGACGCTCCGCGGCCTGTTCGAGTTCAAGCCGGCGGGCGGCCCGATTTCGCTGGAAGAAGTGGAATCGGCCAAGGATATCGTCAAGCGCTTCGCCACCGGCGCTATGTCCCTGGGCTCCATTTCCACCGAGGCCCACACGACCCTGTCCCTCGCCATGAACCGCATCGGCGGCAAGTCGAACACCGGCGAAGGCGGCGAGGATGCCAAGCGCTTCGCACCGGTGAAGGGCGGCACCATGCTGTCCGACATCGTTGGCAAGACTCGCATCGAGCGCGACATCGAGCTGAAGGACGGCGATTCCCTGCGTTCCGCCATCAAGCAGGTGGCCTCCGGCCGCTTTGGCGTCACCACGGAATATCTGGTCAACGCCGACCAGATCCAGATCAAGATGGCCCAGGGCGCCAAGCCCGGCGAAGGCGGCCAGCTGCCCGGCCACAAGGTGTCCGAGTACATCGGCTTCCTGCGCCACTCGGTGCCGGGTGTCGGCCTCATTTCGCCCCCGCCCCACCACGACATCTACTCCATCGAGGATCTGGCCCAGCTGATCCATGACCTGAAGAACGCCAACGGCAAGGCCTCCATTTCGGTCAAGCTGGTGTCGGAAGTCGGTGTCGGCACCGTTGCCGCCGGCGTCTCCAAGGCCAAGGCCGACCACGTGGTGATCTCCGGCTTCGACGGCGGCACCGGCGCTTCGCCCCAGTCCTCCATCAAGCACGCCGGCACCCCCTGGGAACTGGGCCTCGCCGAGACCCAGCAGACCCTGGTGCTGAACCGCCTGCGGGGCCGCATCCGCGTCCAGGTGGATGGCCAGATGAAGACCGGCCGCGACGTGGTCATCGGCGCCCTGCTGGGTGCCGACGAGTTCGGCTTCGCCACCGCTCCGCTGGTGGTGGAAGGCTGCATCATGATGCGCAAGTGCCACCTCAACACCTGCCCGGTGGGCGTCGCCACCCAGGACCCCGTCCTGCGCCGCCGCTTCACCGGCCAGCCCGAGCATGTGGTGAACTACTTCTTCTTCGTTGCCGAGGAAGTGCGCGAAATCATGGCCCAGCTGGGCATCCGCAAGTTCGAGGACCTCATCGGCCGTGCCGACCTGCTCGACATGCGCGCCGGCATCGAGCACTGGAAGGCCAAGGGCCTCGACTTCACCAAGGTCTTCTACCAGCCCGCGGTTCCGGCCAGCGAGCCGCGCCGCCATGCCGGCGAGCAGGACCACGGCCTGCACAAGGCCCTGGACCACAAGCTCATCGAGCAGGCCCAGAAGGCTCTCGAAAAGGGCCAGAAGGTCCAGATCGAGACCCCAGTCATCAACGTGAACCGCACCGTCGGCACCATGCTGTCCGGCGAAGTGGCCAAGCGTTACGGCCACGCCGGCCTGCCGGACGACACCATCCACGTCAAGCTCACCGGCACCGCCGGCCAGAGCTTCGGCGCCTTCCTCGCCAAGGGCGTGACCCTGGAACTCATCGGCGAAGGCAACGACTACGTCGGCAAGGGCCTGTCGGGCGGCCGCATCATCATCCGTCCCCATCCGGACTTCCGCGGTCAGACCGTGGAGAACATCATCGCCGGCAATACCGTCATGTACGGTGCCATCGCCGGTGAAGCGTTCTTCGCGGGCGTCGGCGGCGAACGCTTCTGCGTGCGCAACTCCGGCGGCACCGCCGTCGTCGAAGGCGTCGGCGACCACGGCTGCGAATACATGACTGGCGGCACCGTGGTGGTGCTGGGCATGACCGGCCGTAACTTCGCCGCCGGCATGTCGGGTGGCATCGCCTACGTGCTGGACGAGGACGGCAGCTTCAAGAACCGCTGCAACCTGGCCCAGGTCGCCCTGGAAAAGGTGGCCGCGGCTTCCCGCCAGCCGGCCAACGAGCCCATGCACCGCGGCCTGACCGACGAGGACCAGCTGAAGGACCTCATCACCCGCCACGCCGAGTACACCGGCAGCGCTCGCGCCAAGGACATCCTGGCCCACTGGGATGCCTATCGCGAAAAGTTCGTCAAAGTTTATCCGCATGAGTACAAGCGCGCTCTCACCGAGCTCGCCACTGCGGGCCAGAAGGAGGCAGCATAATGGGCAAGCCCACCGGATTCCTCGAGTTCGAGCGTCTTTCCGAGGCTTACGAACCGGTTGAGGTTCGCGTCAAGCATTACAAGGAGTTCGTCTCCCACCTGTCCGACGACGCCGCCAAGGTCCAGGGCGCCCGTTGCATGGACTGCGGCATCCCGTTCTGCAATACCGGCTGCCCGGTGAACAACGTCATTCCCGACTGGAATGACCTGGTTTACCGCGGCAACTGGAAGCAGGCCCTGGATGTCCTGCATTCCACCAACAACTTCCCGGACTTCACCGGCCGCATCTGCCCGGCGCCTTGCGAAGCCGCCTGTACCCTGGGAATCAATGACCAGCCGGTGGGCATCAAGTCCATCGAGCATTTCATTATCGACAAGGCCTGGGAAAGCGGCTGGGTGGTGCCTCAACCGCCCAAGCAGAAGACCGGCAAGAAGGTGGCCGTGGTCGGTTCCGGCCCCGCCGGCCTGGCCGCCGCTCAGCAGCTCGCCCGCGTCGGCCATGCAGTCACCGTGTTCGAAAAGAACGACCGTCTCGGCGGCCTCCTGGGCTACGGCATTCCCGACTTCAAGCTGGAAAAGTCCGTCATCGACCGCCGGGTCGCCCAGATGGAAGCTGAAGGCGTCACCTTCCGCACCAAGGTCGTGGTCGGCGGCAAGGATCTCCCGCAGGGCATCATCAACGATGCCATTGAGTTCGTGAGTGCCGAGCAGCTCAACAAAGAATTCGACGCCGTCATCCTGGCGGCCGGTTCCGAAGTGCCCCGCGACCTGCCGATTCCGGGCCGGGAACTGAAGGGCGTCTACGCCGCCCTGGAATTCCTGATTCCTCAGAACAAGCAGGTGGCCGGCCAGCAGCCCAATCCGATCAACGCCAAGGGCAAGCATGTGGTGGTGATCGGCGGCGGCGATACCGGTTCCGACTGCGTCGGTACCTCCAATCGTCATGGCGCCGCCTCGGTCGTCCAGTTCGAGCTCATGCCCATGCCGCCGGAGCAGGAAAACAAGGACCTGACCTGGCCCTACTGGCCGTACAAGCTGCGTACTTCCTCCTCCCACGAGGAAGGCTGCAGCCGCGACTTCGCCGTGGCCACCAAGGAGTTCATCGGCGACGGCCAGGGTAACGTCAAGGCCCTGAAGGCAGTTCGGGTTGAATGGAAGGACGGCAAGATGGCCGAGGTGCCGGGTTCGGAATTCGAACTGCCGGCCGATCTGGTCTTCCTCGCCATGGGCTTCACCAATCCGGTGGGCAGCCTCCTCGAAGCCTTCGGTGTCGAGAAGGATGGCCGTGGCAACGCCAAGGCCACCACCGACGGCGCCGGCTGCTACGCCACCAGCGCTGCCAAGGTCTTCGCCGCCGGCGACGTGCGCCGCGGCCAGTCCCTGGTGGTGTGGGCCATCCGCGAAGGCCGCCAGTGCGCCCGCGAGGTGGATGCCTTCCTGATGGGGACCAGCAACCTGCCCCGCTGAAGCGCCTGTCCGCCAGCAGAACGCCCCGCCGGTTCAAGCCGCGGGGCGTTTTTCTTTTCGAGACAGCCCATGCCATTAATGTGAAAATACGCCGTATGACACCAAGGAGAGACCATGGCTTCTGAATTGCAGGCGGCCCTTCAGGTAACGCCGCCCAGCGGCGCCTTCGACGGGCACATGCTCATCATTTTCGCCATCATGGTCGGTGCCGGCACGCTGGGGGGAATAGCGAACTTCTTCCTGTCCGACCGCACCGGGGAGCCGGGGCGCCGGGACTGGTTCAAATACTCCGTCCTCGGGATCGTCGCCGCGCTCACCGTGCCCCTTTTCCTCAACATGATCGCCAGTACGCTGCTCGAAGGAGCCCGGACCAAGCCGGTGGATTTCTTCGTTTTCGCGGGCTTCTGCCTCATTTACGTGGTTGCCTCCCGCCGCCTTTTCGAAAACGTGGCCATCCGGCTGATGTCCCAGATCGAACAGGTGAAGGGGGAGATGGCGCACCTCAGGCAGCAGGCGCCGGAAAGCGCGGCCCGTTCCCGGGACGAGAAGGAGGAATCTGGCAAGCCGGAAGCCCGCTCGGAACCCCGGGAATCGCTCAGCTACAACGATGTCGAATTGCTGCGCGCGCTATCCGAAGAGAGCTTCGTCTATGGCAACCTGGCGGCTCTCTGCGACAAGACGGGGCTGGCCCGGGAACTCGTCAGCCAGCGCCTGGCGGTGATGAAGAACCTGGGAGTGATCGAAACCCGCATCAATGAAAAGAATGTCCTGCACTGGTTCGTGTCTCCCCGCGGCAAGCAGTTGCTGGGCGAAATCCTCGCCGGGCAGGGTGAAAAGCAAGCTGCCTGACCATAACAGCCCGCCAACCGCGGGCCTCCAACCATCAGATCGCCTATGAACGTCGTTATTCTCGCTGCCGGGCAGGGCAAGCGCATGCACTCCAATCTGCCCAAGGTGCTGCACCCCATCGCCGGCAAGGCCCTGGCCCAGCACGTCATCGATACCGCCCGGGAGCTTTCTCCCGACAAGGTCGTCGTGGTCTACGGCCACGGCGGGGACGCGGTCCGGGAGAGCCTTTCCGCCACCGACATCGCCTGGGCCAGACAGGAACCCCAACTGGGCACCGGCCATGCCGTCATGCAGGCCCTGCCGGAACTCTCCCTGGAGGGCCAGACCCTGGTTCTCTACGGCGACGTCCCCCTGACCCGGGCCGCCACCCTGAAGCGCCTGCTGCAGGCGGGCCGGGATGGGCTCGCCATTCTCACCGTGGAACTCGCCGACCCCACCGGCTACGGCCGCATCGTGCGGGACGCCGCCGGCAACGTCCTGCGCATCGTCGAGGAAAAGGACGCGAAGCCGGAGGAGAAGGCCATCCGCGAGGTCAACACCGGCATCATGGCCATTCCCTCAGCCCGGTTGGAGGATTGGCTGGGTCGCCTGTCCAACCAGAATGCCCAGGGCGAGTACTACCTCACCGACATCGTGGCCCTGGCCGTGGCCGCCGGTCTGCCTGTTCGCACCGCCCAGCCCGAGGGGGAATGGGAAGTGCTCGGGGTCAATAGCAAGGTTCAGCTGGCCGAACTGGAAAGAATCCACCAGCGCCACCTGGCCGATAGCCTGCTGACCCAGGGGGTGCGCCTTTCAGACCCCGCCCGCATCGACGTGCGCGGCGAACTCGTCTGTGGCCGGGATGTGGCCATCGACGTGGGCTGCGTCTTCGAGGGCCGGGTTGAACTGGCGGAAGCGGTGGACATCGGTCCCTACTGCGTCCTGAAGAACGTCACGATCGCCGCCGGTGCCCGCCTGGCGGCTTTCTGCCATCTGGAGGATGCCGTGGTGGGGCCGGATGCCGTGATCGGACCCTATGCCCGCCTGCGTCCCGGCACCGAGCTGGGCCCGGAGGTCCATATCGGCAACTTCGTCGAGGTCAAGAACAGCAAGATCGCGGCGCAGTCCAAGGCCAATCACCTCGCCTACGTGGGGGATGCCGTCATCGGCCAGCGGGTCAATGTGGGGGCCGGTACCATTACCTGCAACTACGACGGGGCAAACAAGCACAAAACCATTATCGAGGACGACGTCTTCATCGGCTCCGACACTCAGCTGGTGGCGCCGGTGACCGTGGGCCGCGGCGCCACCCTGGGGGCCGGCACCACCCTCACCAAGGATGCGCCGCCCGAAGCCCTGACGGTTTCCCGCGCCCGCCAAACCACCATCACCGGCTGGCAACGGCCTCGAAAGGCAAAGAAGTAATGGATATCTGGTTCACCCTCTTCGTCGCAGTCATCGCCCTGGCGGCGGCTGCCGGCTTTTCCCTCGTCCTGGTCGGCTACATCAACGCGTTGCCCGCCAGCGTTGCTGGGGGCCGCAACTGGCTGTGGGCGGTTCTCGTCATTCCGTCAGCCATCGTCGCCGTGCCCGTCGCCATCGCCTTCATCCTGACGCCCTTTGCCGAAGTCATGGCCCCCGCCACCCTGGCCCGCTGGCTGGCCATCCCGGCGCTGGTCCTGCATGGGGGGGCCCTCATCCGCTTTTTCGCCACCCACTGGCAGGGCAACGAGAAGACCGCCAAGCAATTGGGGGGCGGACTGCTGCTGCTGGCCCTGGCCGTGGGCGGGCTTTATGGGGCCGGACCCATGTTCGCCGAGAGGGTTGTTGCCAATGTAAAGTAGTTTCACCGTTCAAACCTAAGCGGGGGAGAAAGTCATGCCGAAATACACCACCGAGGACATTCGTTCCGTTGCACTTGTCGGCCATGGCGCCGCCGGCAAGACCAGTCTGGCCGAGGCCTTGCTGTTCGCCACCGGCGCGATCCAGGGCAAGGGCAGCGTCGAGAAGGGCAGCGCCGTCTGCGACTTCGATCCCCAGGAAAAGGAGGCCGGCCACTCCCTGAATTCCAGCCTGGTCAATTTCGCCGCCGAGAATCATCACATCCACCTCATCGATACTCCGGGCTACCCGGATTTCGCCGGCCAGGCCATCGCCGCCCTGGCCGGGGTGGATACCGCCCTGGTGGTGGTGAATGCCCAGACCGGCATCGAGCTGATGACCGAGCGCATGATGCGCTGGGCCGGGGATCGCCAGCTCTGCCGGATGATCGTGGTCAACAAGATCGACGCCGACAATCTGGACCTGCCGGGCCTGGTGGCCGACATCCGCACCCGTTTCGGCAATCAATGCATGGTCCTCGATCTGCCGGCCCACGGCGCCCACGACGTGGTGGAAGTCCTGGAGCACGACTCGGGAGAAACCGACTTCGACTCGGCCGCCGTCGCACACCGCGCCCTCATCGACCAGATCGTCGAGGAGGACGAGGACCTGCTGGCCCGCTACCTGGATGAAGGCACCGACCCGGCTCCCGGCGACCTCCATGCTCCCTTCGAGAAGGCCCTGCGGGAAGGCCATTTGATCCCGATCCTGTTTGTTTCCGCCAAGACCGGCGCCGGCATCCCGGAATTGCTCCACGCGCTGGCAACTTTGGCGCCGAGCCCCCTCGAGGGCAATCCGCCGCCCTTCTACAAGGGCGAGCCCGGTGGCGGCGAAGCCTTCCATGCCGAACCGGACCCGGGAAAACATGTCCTCGCCCACGTTTTCAAGGTGGTGGCCGATCCCTACATGGGCAAGGTGGGGGTTTTCCGGGTCCATCAGGGCACGATGAAGAAGGACAGCCAGCTCTTCGTCGGCAGCGGCAAGCGCCCCTTCAAGGCCGGCCACCTGTTCCTGACCCAGGGCAAGGATTATGTGGAGGTGGATGAGCTGGTGCCCGGAGACATCGGCGCCGTGGCCAAGGTGGAGGAAATCGAGTTCGATTGCGTGCTCCACGATTCCCACGACGAGGACCACATCTACCTCAAGCCCCTCGAATTCCCCCGGCCCATGGCCGGCCTGGCGGTGGAGACACGGAAGAAGGGCGACGAGCAACGCCTCTTCGACATCCTCAACAAGCTCTCCCTGGAAGACCCGACCTTCACGGTCGAGCGCCATCCCCACAGCAACGAGACGGTCATCCGCGGCCTCGGGGAAATCCACCTCAAGTCCAAGCTGGCCAAGATGGCCGGCCAGTACAAGCTGGAAGTGGACACCAAGCCGCCCCTCATTCCCTATCGCGAAACCGTCACCGTGCCGGCCGAAGGGCACCACCGCCACAAGAAGCAGAGCGGCGGCGCCGGCCAGTTCGGCGAGGTTTACCTGCGTATCGAGCCCCGGCAGCGGGGCGAGGGCTTCCAGTTCGTGGATGCGGTGAAGGGCGGCGTCATTCCCGGCGTCTTCATGCCGGCAGTGGAGAAGGGCGTGCGCCAGGCCCTGGAAGACGGGGTGGTGGCCGGCTACCCGGTGGAGGACCTGAAGGTCACCGTCTATGACGGCAAGACCCACCCGGTGGACGGCAAGGAAGTGGCCTTCGTCACCGCCGGGCGCAAAGCCGTGATCGAGGCCATCCGGGCCGCCCGGCCCATTCTCCTGGAGCCCATCGTCAATATCGAGATCGTGGCGCCGGAAGGGGCCATCGGCGACCTCACCGGCGACCTTTCCGGGCGCCGGGGCCAGATCACCGGCACCGATGGCCGCGGTCATGGCATGGCGGCCATCAACGGCCAAGTGCCCCTGGCCGAGCTGAACGAGTACCAGTCGCGGCTCAAATCCCTCACCGGCGGCCAGGGCAGCTACACCATCGATTTCAGCCACTACGCCGCCGTGCCGCCGCAGCTCCAGCAGCAGATGGCTTCCAAGTTCCAGCTGAAGGAAGAGGAAGAGTGACTTCGGACTGAGGCCGGGGAATCGAGGCCGGGGTGTCCCGGCCTTGTTTTTTGCAGCCGGGTGCCGAAGCGCCCATCCGATTCAATTAGCCCATGAAACAGGCCTACGCCGACGTCGAACCCTACATCACCAAGGACGGTTCCGAGATCCGGGAACTCATGCATCCGGCTGTCCACGGCAACCGGGCCCAGAGCCTGGCCGAGGCGACGGTTCCCCCGGGCACCCGGACCCTGCTGCATCGCCATCTTGTGACCGAGGAGCTCTATCACATCACGGCCGGCGCGGGATGGATGACCCGGGGGGATGAACGCTTTCTCGTCCAGGCCGGCGATACGGTCTGCATTCCCCCGGGCACGCCCCACTGCATCGAAGCCCTGGGGGCCGACTCCCTGAAGCTGCTGTGTTGCTGCTCCCCCGCCTACGATCACGGGGATACCGAGCTCATCGATGAGCCTGGCCTTCCTGCCGGCATCGCCTAGACTGGAAGTAGAGAAGGATTAACCAGCGGGAGGCGACGGCTCCATCCCGTTCGACGCTGGGACAGGATGGGGCGGCGCCAGGAAGGGAGGTCGCCATGGGAAGCACATCGATCAGCATCCTGCTTGATCCCAGGACCGCATCTTTACAGTCCCAATACGCGCCGCAGGCCGTGCGGGGCGGCCACGAGAAGGTAGCGGCCGTCACCGGCCAGGAACGGGTCGCTGGAACCTTGCCCAGTGCGGCGAGGGCCAAGAACGAGTTGAATGTCCAAATCCTGCAGGCCTCCGCCGAGGTTTCGATCCAGGCCGGCGATCAGTCCCAGGCCCTGCTGTTCCGCAGCGCCATCGATCGCATCAATGAACTGCTGGCCCCGGAACTCGGGCTGGACGCCATCCAGGGCAAGATGAGCGAGGATAATTCGCCGGAAGCGACGGCCGGGCGCATCGTTTCGCTATCGACCGGCTTCTTCGACACCTACGCCGCCCAGCACCCAGGCGAAGACCCTGGCAAGCTGGCCAAAGATTTCGTCGACCTGATTCGCGGCGGTTTTGAAAAAGGCTTCAACGAAGCGAAGGACATCCTCCAGGGCCTGAAAGTGTTCAACGGCGACATCGAGAGCGGCGTCATGAAGACCTACGAGTTGGTCACCAAAGGCTACGACGACTTCCTGGCCAGCAAGCTGGCTCCGGCTGCCGATGCCGGGGCGAAGGCAGGAGCGACCGCCGCCTGAGGCACGTCGTGGAGCGGTGTGCCTTCCCGTCGTCGCCGGCTCCTGCGCTTCCGGCAATCTGCCCTGATCGAAAGCCAGGAATCAAGCTCCTCGCCCCTTAGCCAATGGCGTGGAGCAAGACGTCCAGAAAGTCCTGAATGGCTTGGGTGCCGTCTCCCGGCAAGAGATGCTCCCGCAGGAACTCGATATGGCTGGTGACTGAATCGAACTTGCGCCGGCCCCCGTGTCTGTTGTCCAGGTCAATGTAGCGTTGTGCCAATTCCTTGCCTTTGCCTTCGGTGGTCGCCGACGGACCGTCAAGCAAGGCTTGCAGGAGGTCGCAATCGATTTCATGGACGCCGTTCCAGAAGCCCGGGTCGGCTCGGTACAAGGCTCGGGCTTTTTCCCGGATGGCCGCCAGCGCCTTGTCGAGCTGGCTGGCCTCGGTGGGGGGGATGGTGCCGGGCACATGCGCCAGCAGAACGGCGCCGACCCAGTTGATTGCCGCGCAGGGATCCAGTTCGCCGTCAAGGCGAGCTGCTTTTCGATACCAGTCGGCCATTTCCTGGCGGGCGCCGTTGGCCTGGTTATCCACCGTCAGCAGGCGCTTGTAGCCGCTGCCCAACAGGGAGCACCGCTCCGGCGCCTCGCCGTAGTCTCTGGCGCGTCGTTTCAATTGGCTCAAGCCCCGCTCGATCTGCTTCTTTGCTGCCCTGATCCTCCCTTGAGTTTCCGATTCCGGCAGTCCCGCTGCCCGGGCTTTCCTGGCGTCTCTCGCGGCCAGCCGAATCTCCAAATTGGTCATTTGGTCCAGGTCGTGGAGCGTACAGCCGCCGTCATCGCACCGGGCGGCTTCCCCATAGTGGACGAGGGCCTGCCGGAAGTTGCCCAATTCGGCGTAGGCAGCGCCCAGGGCGGCGCGCAGGTCGCCTCTCTTGAGCCATTCGTGGCGCAGGTTGCGGGTGATCTGGTCGAGGCGGTCCATTGGACTGAGGCCCCGGCCCGTCGCCAGTTCGGCATCGGAGGCGTCGCGAATGGCCCGGAGTTCGCACAGGGCTTCGGAGGGAGACACAAAGACTACGGGCGGGGTGGCCTCGCCGTCTTCGCGGAAGCGGTAGGCCGGGTCGCCGTAGCACTGGTAGGCGGCCCAGGTGGTGCTGCCCGGGTTGAGGTCGTAGGCCGCTTCCCGGGCCCGGCGCACCGCATCCCCGAAGGTGCTGCCGCGGATCATGGCGCCATAGAAACTTTCGGCGAAGCAGGCGGCGGCAGCATCATCCACGGCCCAGCCGGCGGCGACCACCGCCCGCACGCCGATGCGGATGAACTCGGTGGCCAGGTTGGCAGCCAGGGTACTGTGCCGGCTCAGGTCTTGGGAGGTGCCGGGTTCGATGGCCCCGAGATGGCAGCAGTTGATGAACACCAGCTCCGGAACGGAACTCATCTGGTGCACTTCACCCGGTGTCAGCAATACAAGCTTCTCGGTTCCGTCGGGGCTCGTCTTTTCGGCGGCCAGCACCATGCCGGACACGTGGCGCACCCGCTCGTCGCAGCCGACGCGGTAGCGGAGGGGGTGCTTGTAAACGCCGTGGCCGGCCAGGTGCAGTACCCGGTATTCGCCATCGAACAAGGCCGAGATTACATCCTTGGGAGCGGGGGTGTCAGGCCGCCGGACCTCCATGCCGGTTCCGTTGCCCTGCTCCAGGGCGTGGCGGGTCGATGCGGTTTCGCTGTCGACGCCGGGCAAGGGCGGGAAAGCGCCGCCCGGCTGCGGCACCCCGACGACCAGGGCGCGACCGGATTGGCTGCGGCGGGCGGTCTCGCGAAACGCCGCCGAGGAAAGCTGCCGCAGCAGACCGGCCTGGAGCCCCAGCGGGCGCAGCTCCTTGCCGTCGCCGCCGTACATCATCTCCCAGGGATAGGCGGCGGCTTCATCCACCACCAGTTGCAGATTGCCGCGGTCCCCGGCCCGGGCCTTGAGCAGGTTGGGCACCATCAATTCGAAGAGGGCGCGCAAGTCCTTGGGGCTGACGCTGGGACTGCCGATGGCGGAGCGGACAATGCCATCCACCAGGGCGATCTGGGTGGGCAGGATGGTTTCCTCGGCCCGGGCGAGATCGGTGAGAACCGAAAACCTGAGGGCATCGTCCTCGGTGGCCTCGATCTTGATGCGGCGCCACCAGCCGGGTGCTTCCTCGAAACTGGCACGGGTGCGTCCGCCCTGGCCGGTGCGCAGCTGGCAGTCGAAATCCATGGGGTCGCAACCCGGATCGAGGGAGAGGTCCCGGATCACCCGTAGCGCCTGCAGGGCACGGTCCTCGTAGATTTCGAGGAACTCCAGTTCCGTAAAACGGGCCAGACTGCTCTGCCGGTCGGCCAGCAGGGCATTGACCCGGTTGGCGGCTTCGATGAGGCTGGTGACGCAATCCTTGACCGGAATCCCGCCGGCCCCGGTGCCGATCAGCAGGGTGCTGACCGTCAGCAGGCGTTGCTCGCTGGAGGCCGGAAAACTGCAGGCCAGGCGGAGCAAGCCGGTGCCGAAGGCGTGGCCCAGCCGGGCCGCCGTCAGCGAGCCCACTTCGTCGAGCCCGATCACGACGCCCACGGGGCCGCTCTCGGGTTTGGCGAATACCTCGGCGGTGTCGATGCGTCCCGGGTAGATGCCGAGCCGCAGGTTGCGGGTGAGGGCGCCGCCCAGCCGACGGTCCAGCATGGCTTCGGCACTGACGATGGTATCGCCCTGGTAGTGGCCGGCGACCACGGGATGCCGCGCGGCCCGCAGGTCGCCGTGGCAGACGCTGACCTTGAGGCGCGGCAGGCCGGAAACCCGCTCGTCCCGGGCCGGCATCAGGCTGGCTCCCACGCCGGCCCGAACCAGCATCGCCTCATCGGGATGGTAGGGGAGGAAGCCCCGGGGCATGGATGCCGGGCACGCTTCCAGGGGGGCTGGCGCCTGCCGCGGCAGCAGCTTGGTTTCCCCCATGGCCAGCAGGTCCAGGATGCCGGGGAAGGCCTTGCGGGTGTTCAGCAGGTCGCCGTGGATGGCTTCGATGTAATAGGGCTGGCAGCCCTCGGGTACGCCCAGGGACCAGGGCACCCGGCCGTCGCCGTCGGCCGTGCAGGTGAATTCCAGGCGGGGCCCCTCGCCCTGCCGGGGCTGGGTGGGGGTCACCCGGGCATGGCCGGCAATATAGGCCATGAAATTGCCGTCGAACGTCACCTGGTCGATGCGTTCGCGCACCTGGCGGCAACGGCTCAGGCGCTTATCCAGGGGCAAGGGCCAGTTCGGGCCGCTGCCGTCCCAGCTGTGAAGCGTTTGCCAGGTGGCCGGGTCGAAATAATCCACTCCCGCTTCATCGGGCATCATTTCCAGGAAACCGTCGAAGGTGGCGATGGTTTCCAGCGTTTCCTCCAGGGAGTGGGCCAGGTCCGCCCCGGCCAGGGTCTTCACCAGGTTCTCCCGTCCGGCCAGCACATAGGGCAGCAGCCAGGAACCCCGGTTGGGGGTGCCGGACATGACGAAGCGGCTGGTGGGTAGGGATTTCAACCGCTCCCACCATTGCTGGGCGGGGTCGGCGGCATCCTCGGAAAAGGCGATGGCCCGCCGCACCAGCAGACCCCCCATGGAGTGGGCGAGGATGCGCACCGGCCGCTTGTTCTTCAAGGCGGCGGGCAGGACCTGCTGCGCCAGGTAATCGGCCAGGCGTTTGCCCTCCTGGTCGAAGGACTGGCGCCAGTCGTAAGGGAAGGGCAGGACTTCGTGGGTCTGGGACAGGTAGTCGAAAATCGGCCCGTAGGACATGTCCATCAAGGCCTTGGGGGTAATGTTTTTCGCACCGTTGTCCAGGCTGAAGCTGGAAAACTTGCCGGCCAGCAGCAGCGGGACATCCACCCATGCCCGGAACTGGCCCAGGTTCAACTCGCTGCCCATGATGCCCGGCATCAGCACCAGCAAGGGCTTGCTGCCCTCGGCCCGGGGGGGGCGCAGGGTGAGGAGCTCCCGTTCCGGCAAGCCCATGTCCGCTGCGGCGCCGCGGGCGATATAGGCGTTGCGGTCCGGGGCCTGGGTCAGATCCTTGAAGGCGCTCAAGGCCGCATCGTTGTTCAGCAGGCCATCTACCAGCATGCCGGTGGTTTCCTGGCGCCCGAAATAATTGCAGTGCCAGGTGCCCGGCTCCTTGGCCAGGTAATACCAGGCCTTGCCGGCCCGCTCGGCGCCGCCGTACATGGAGGGCGTATTGACCACCAGATCGTTCTCGCCGCCAAACAGGGCTTCCGAGGCGCCATCGGCCAGGGGCATGAGAATGCCGTCGCTGCGGTAATCGCTGCCGATCACCCGCAAATCCGTATCCACCTTCACCGTGGCCCGGTTCAGGAGGCTGACCAGCGGCGAATCCGGCCTTTGGGCGGCGACGCCGGGGATGGCCTCGGGATTGGTCCGCTCCTTGACGATGGTGGAGATGAGCCAGACGACGTCCTCTCCCAGGCCCAGGAACGAAAGGTCCAGGGGCGAGGAATCCGCCATGAACGGAGTGACCAGCAGGGACAGCAGGCGCTCCGGCCGATCGGAGGCCAGGCTCGTTCCCCTCGCCGGGCAGGCGACCCGGACAAAACGCTCCACCCGGAAACGCTTTTCCTTCAATACGTCGTTCAGGCGCTTGAGCTTGCCGAGCTGACTGGCATCATCCTTGAGCAGGTTGAAATCGATGTCCTCGAACGGGTCGGCGGGTTGGCCGTTCCCATCCAGCCGGCTGCCCCGGCACAGGAGTTCGCCCACCAGGCCGCCCCGGGAATGGCTGACCAGATGCAGGCGGGCATTGGCCGGCAAGGCCTCGGCCAATTGCAGGGCGTTGTCGATGGGGGTTTCGGTCAAGGTCTTGTGTTCCAGGGCGAAACTGCGGTCGCCGTAGAACCGGCTCAGCCTCTGCAGGCTCTCCTTCCGGGTCTTCCACAGTTCGCCGAATCCCCCCGCCGTGCTGGACAGGGTGCCGTGGATGAGCACCAGCAGAGGTTCATCGGTCCTGGGGACGGGGACATTCGTCAGCTGCGGGGCGTCGCCGGACAAGGGGCAGCCGAACAGCCCCAGCTGCTTCTTGTCGTCGATCCTGGAGGCGATGAGGCCGGCGCACTTACCGGGCAGGTCCAGGCCGATCAGCCGCAAGCCGACCACCACCCATTTCACCAGGCCGCGGGTGGCGCCGCGGCTTTCCAGGGTGGGGACGACCTCGAGCTCTTTCTTCTCGGCCAGGCCGGCCAGTTCCCCCTTGGCAAGCGCCTGCCGATAATCGGCCACCGTCATCCACACCCGCTGGCCGCCCTGGAGCTGCAGTTCCAGCACGTCGTCGGCCCGTGCCTCCACCGGCAGCGGCGCCCCCGCATCCCGGGTCCGGTTCAGGGTGAATTCGGTGACGGAGACCTTGCCCTGGAGATAATCCGGAAGGGGGGGCTGGGCGGTTTCCTTCTTCTGGCCGTGAATCAGCAGGGTTTGTTGACTCATGCTTCCATCCTTTCTAAGAGCGGCTGAAGGACGGCCGCTGGCCGTTGTTCCGGCCATGGAGCATCCCCTCCCCGGTGGTTGTCCTGTTTTATGTCGTAAGGATATTGCAGCGGGGTAATGGAGAATGCAATCGACGCGGGTTGCTGTCGCCGTGGTTCTCCCTCACCTTCAAGGGGCGGGCCAGGGTGGGGATGGGTCAAGAGGGCGCCGCCGCCTGCGGCGGTCATCCGCTGCCGAAGCGTTCCCGATAAAGCCTCGGATTCATATCCGTCCATCCGATAAATGCCCGATAGAAAGCGGAGGGGTCGGCATAACCCAGTTCGGCGGCGATGGCGGCAACGGATTGGTCGGTCTTGACCAGCCGCGCCACGGCCAGGTCCCGGCGCAGGGCATCCTTGATGGACCGGAAGCTGGAGCCTTCCTCCGCCAGCCGCCGGTGCAGGGTGCGGGCGGAGAGATTGAGGCGGGCGGCTACCGCTTCCTGCTCCAGGTTGGCGGGCAGGGCTCCCCGCAGCATGTCCCGCACCCGCAGCACCATTTCCCGGTCCCGCCGGTAAAGCATGGTGAGCTTGCCCGGGGCGCCTTCCAGGAAAGCGGCCAGGTCCGCTTCATCGCGGCGGATGGGCAGGTCCAGGAGGTTGGACTGGAAGCGGGCGACCAGCTCCCCGCCGCCGAATTCGGAACGCTCCGTATAGATGAGGGCATAGTCGTCGGCGTGAGCCGGGGGAGGGTAGGGGAAGGTCACCGCGTCGAGGGCGATTCCCCGGCCCACCAGCCAGCAGGACAGGCCATGGAGAAGACGCAGCAGCCATTCGAAGGCGAAGATCCGGGCCGGATCGTCCGGGTCGGCCGCCAGGGGGCGGGTTTCGGCAATGGCCAGCTCGGCCGCTCCCGGTCCGCGCCGCAGGGCGACCGCCAGGTCCGGCAGGACGAGGCGCAAAAAGCGGCTGGCCCGGTCCAGCGCTTCCGCCAGGTTCGGTGAACTCACCAGGCCCCGGCAGAGGAATTCGAAACTACCGACCCGCATCGGCTGGCTGAACAGGCCGAAGCCCTCGTCATCCAGTTCCCGGTTGATCATGTTGTAGAGGGCGGCATAGCGATCCACCGGGATACGGCGGGCGGAATCCGCCATGTCGATGCCGGCGGCGGCCAGCAGGGGTGCCGCGTCCCGGCCGGCCCGCAGGGGACCGGCCAGCATGCCGGTGACGAAGCCGGGGGCGACGGTGGCTCGGCTGCGGGGAGAAATGGCGGAATTGTCCATACCCGTAAATGCAAATCCAATGGCTGCGCGGGGTTGCGCTTCTGGAGGGCAGGATAGCATCCTGGCGGAAATTGCACGATCGGCGTCGGGGGCGGCAATGGCAAAAGGGCGGGAGACTTTCTAATATTCAATGACCCAACCCCTTCGCCGAGAACCGCCGCCATGACCGACCTTTCCGTCGCCCACAAGATCGCCACCTACAAGCCGAAGAACAAGGTCCGTTTCGTCACCGCCGCTTCCCTTTTCGACGGCCACGACGCCTCCATCAACATCATGCGGCGGATTCTGCAATCCACCGGCGCCGAGGTCATCCACCTGGGCCACAACCGCTCGGTGCAGGAAATCGTCAACGCGGCCTTGCAGGAGGACGTCCAGGGCATCGCCATCACCTCCTACCAGGGCGGCCACGTGGAGTTCTTCAAGTACATGCTGGATCTCCTCAAGGCCAATGGGGGCGAGGAGATCCAGGTCTTCGGCGGCGGCGGCGGGGTCATCGTCCCGGCCGAGATCCAGGAACTCCACGACTACGGGGTCACCCGCCTCTATTCCCCCGAGGACGGCGTCAAGCTCGGCCTCCAGGGCATGATCAACGACGTGGTGGAAAAGGCCGACTTCCCGCTGACCGCCAACGTGCCGGAAACGGCCGAGGGGATGGTGGCTGCGCTCAAAACCGGCAACCGGCGGCAGCTGGCCCGGATCATCACCGCCCTGGAAAACGGCGCCTGCGCCGACGGGGTGAAGCAGGCCCTCCTGGCGGCAGCGAAGGAAGTGAAGACCCCGGTGCTGGGCATCACCGGCACCGGCGGCGCCGGCAAGTCGTCCCTCACCGACGAACTGGTGCGGCGCTTCCGCCTCGACCAGGGCGACAACCTGAAGATCGGGATTGTCTCCATCGACCCCTCCCGGAAGCGCACCGGCGGGGCGCTCCTGGGCGACCGCATCCGCATGAACGCCATCGAGCATCCCAGTATCTTCATGCGCTCCCTGGCCACCCGGGATACCGGCAGCGAGATTTCGGCGGCGCTCCCTGAAGTCATCGCCGCCTGCAAGCTCTCCGGCTTCGATCTGGTGATCGTCGAGACCTCCGGCATCGGCCAGGGGGACGCCGCGATCGTGTCCCACGTGGATGTCTCCCTCTACGTCATGACCCCCGAGTTCGGCGCCGCTTCCCAGCTGGAGAAGATCGACATGCTGGACTTCGCCGATTTCGTCGCCATCAACAAGTTCGACCGGAAGGGCGCCGAGGACGCCCTGCGGGATGTCCGCAAGCAATACCAGCGCAACCGGGAGCTGTTCGGCGAGCCCACCGACGCCATGCCGGTCTTCGGCACCATGGCCGCCCGCTTCAACGACGACGGCGTCACCGCCCTCTACCAGGCCTTGACGCCCCGGCTGGCGGAAGGCGGGCTGAAGCTCCTGCCGGGCAAGCTGCCGGCGGTGGCCGTGAAGCAGTCCTCGGGCTCCCGGGCCATCGTGCCGGCCCAGCGGGTGCGCTACCTGGCGGACATTGCCGACACGCTGCGGGGCTACCACGCCCATATCGACGAACAGGTGAGGCTCGCCCGGGAACGCCAGTCCCTGCGCATTTCCGCCGGCATCTTCAAGGGCTGCGACAAGCCCGCGAATGATTTCGACGAGTTGATTTCCTGGAAGGACAGCCAGCTCGACCCCAAGGCGAAAAAGCTCCTGGAAATGTGGCCGGACACGGTGAAGGCCTATTCCGGCGACGAGTACGTGGTGAAGATCCGGGACAAGGAAATCCGCACCCGGCTGGTGACCGAATCCCTTTCCGGCACCAAGATCCGCAAGGTCATCCTGCCCAAGTTCGGCGACGACGGCGAGACCCTGCGCTTCCTGATGAAGGAAAACGTCCCCGGCTCCTTCCCCTTCACCGCCGGCGTCTTCGCCTTCAAGCGGGAGAACGAGGACCCGACCCGCATGTTCGCCGGCGAGGGCGACGCCTTCCGCACCAACCGCCGCTTCAAGACCGTGTCCGAGGGCATGCCGGCCAAGCGGCTATCCACGGCCTTCGACTCGGTGACCCTCTACGGCTGCGACCCGGACGAGCGCCCGGACATCTACGGCAAGATCGGCAATTCCGGCGTCTCCATCGCCACCCTGGACGACCTCAAGGTGCTCTACTCGGGCTTCGACCTGGTGGCGCCCACCACCTCCGTATCCATGACCATCAACGGCCCGGCTCCGGTCATCCTGGCCTGCTTCTTCAACACCGCCATCGACCAGCAGCTGGAGAAGTTCCGGACTGACAACGGCCGCGAGCCCACCGAGGATGAAGCCCAGAAGATCCGGGAGTGGGTGCTCTCCACCGTGCGGGGCACGGTCCAGGCCGACATCCTCAAGGAGGACCAGGGTCAGAACACCTGCATCTTCTCCACCGAGTTCGCCCTGAAGATGATGGGCGACATCCAGGAATTCTTCGTCCATCACCAGGTGCAGAATTTCTACTCGGTCTCCATCTCCGGCTACCACATCGCCGAAGCCGGGGCGAACCCCATCTCCCAGCTCGCCTTCACCCTGGCCAACGGCTTCACCTACGTGGAGAGCTACCTGGCCCGGGGCATGCACATCGACGACTTCGCCCCCAACCTCAGCTTCTTCTTCAGCAACGGCATGGACCCGGAATATTCGGTCATCGGCCGGGTGGCGCGGCGCATCTGGGCGGTGGCCATGAAGAATCGCTACGGGGCCAACGAGCGCAGCCAGAAGCTCAAGTACCACATCCAGACCAGCGGCCGCTCCCTGCACGCCCAGGAGATGGACTTCAACGACATCCGCACCACCCTGCAGGCGCTGATCGCCATCTACGACAACTGCAACAGCCTGCACACCAACGCCTACGACGAAGCCATCACCACCCCCACGGAAGAGAGCGTGCGCCGCGCCATGGCCATCCAGCTCATCATCAACCGGGAATGGGGCGTGGCCAAGAACGAGAACCCCAACCAGGGCGCCTTCGTCATCGACGAGCTGACCGATTTGGTGGAGGAGGCAGTCCTGAAGGAATTCGAGGCCATCGCCGCCCGGGGCGGCGTCCTGGGGGCCATGGAGACCGGCTACCAGCGCAGCAAGATCCAGGAGGAATCCCTCTACTACGAGCACAAGAAGCACGACGGCTCCTACCCCATCATCGGGGTGAACACCTTCCTCAACCCCAAAGGCATGGCCCAGCAGGAAATCGAGCTGGCCCGCTCGACGGAGGAGGAGAAGCAGTCCCAGATCGCCCGTCTGCGGGACTTCCATAGCCGCCATGCCGACGAGGCCCCGGCCATGCTGGAGAAGCTCAGGCAGACCGTGATCGACGACGGCAACGTCTTCGCCGTTCTGATGGATGCGGTGCGGGTCTGCTCCCTGGGGCAGATCACCGGGGCGCTGTATGAGGTGGGGGGGCAGTACCGGCGGTCGATGTAGCCGCCCCGGGCAGCCCGTCGGGCTGGCGCCCGAAGGCAAAGCGCCTGGACAGCCCAAACGTGGCGATGGGGGTGACGCTGACGGTGAGCGCCAGCCCCGCCAAGTAATGCCATCCCAGCCCCTCGGCCAAGCTGACCAGGGCCGCGGTCAGCCCAAGGCCGAGGAGCGAGATGGCCAGGAAAGCCAGATAGCCCTGCCAGGTGGCCCGGCAGCGGAAGCTGGCGCGGCCGTTGGCCAGGTAGGAAAAGCCGTTGGCGCAGAAAAAGGCGGTGGCATTGGCCGCCAGGGGCCGGGCCGTGCCGCTTTCCACCAGCAAGACCACCAGGGCGACATGGATTGCCGTGCTGGAGAGCCCCACCAGGCAGAAGGCCAGGAATTCCTGCCGTAAGGCGGCAAGCCCCGATCGTTTCATGGTGTGCGGATGAAAGCCCCGGAGGGCGGATGTCCGCAAGCTATCACCCCGCCATGGCCATGCCTATGGGGTAATGGCCTACGAGGCTTTACCCGGATCGCCGCATTTGAAGCCCCATGCCGATGACGTATAAACGGACCAGTAATACGAGGTGCAGGCGATTTCCGAAGGGCAGGGCGGTCGAGGAACCGGGCGAGGACTGTCCGAGCCGCTGAGCGGCGAGTTCCGCAGCCCAGTGGAGCGAATGCCCTGCCCGATGCCCACAAACGGTTACTTTCTGAAAACCGTCGAGGAGGTCGGCCATGGAAGCCGGTGTGGTGCCGAACAGCCCGTCCGATTGGCGCCTGCGGATCGCCGCCGTGATCGCGGCTCATTTTGCCCTCCTGTTGTCGATGGGGCTGGCGCGCCATTGGGGGTTCATGACCGCCCTGTTGGATCTCGGCGTCTTCGACCAGGCCGTGTGGGGCTTCCTGGACGGCCAGCCCTTCCTCAACACCAGCGTCATGCCCAGCGCGGCCATCAACTGGCTGGGGGTGCACTTCAATCCGGTGCTGCTCCTGTTCGTCCCGCTCTATTCCCTCGCGCCCCGGGCCGAGTGGTTCATCCTGGCCCAGGCCCTGGCGTTGTCGCTGGCGGCGTGGCCCATCTTCGTTCTTGCACGGCGCGTGTCGGGATCCCAACTGGCCGGATTCCTCTGGGCAACTGCCTACCTGGCGAGTCCCTTCGTCCTGAACGCCGCGGCCTGGGATTTCCATCCCATCTCCCTGGCCGTGCCGCTCATGGCCCTGGGATTTCTCGCGGTGGACCGGAAAGATGCCCGACTCCTCGTCGGTTCATGCCTGCTCCTGCTGACCGTGCAGGAGCACCTGGGGCTGACGGTGGCGGGATTTGGGGCGCTGTGGGGATTGCGCCACGGCAGCTGGCGCCTCCCCGTCGCGCTCGGTGCCCTCGGCATCGCCTACAGCCTGCTCGTGCTGGGCGTGGTTATGCCCCGGCTCTCTCCATCCGGTGCCCACCCAATGTTCAGTGACGGCCTGGGCCAGTTGAGCCGTTACACCTGGCTCGGGCACTCGTTCGGCGAGATGATCCGGACGGCGGTGACCCAACCCGGCTGGGTGGCGAAAACGGTGCTCCTGGAAAACCGCGGGGCAGCCTACATCCTGCTCCTCGTGCTTCCCTTCCTGGGCGCTCCCCTGGCGGCGCCCGCCCTGGTATTGCCGGGAATGGCGGACCTTGCCGCCAATCTGCTCTCGGCCAACGGCATGCCCCGGGGCTGGATGGCCTATCACAGCGTCAACCTGATGCCCGTCCTGGCCATTGCCGGCGTCCATGGCGTCGAACGGATGTGCCGCTGGCAGCGCCGTTTCGGCCGGGTCGAATTGGCTGGGATCACGGCTGCGATCGGCCTCCTTTTGGGCTATATCCTGGCGCCCTTGCCACTGCCGGGGGCCGCCAATGCCTGGTCGCCGGTCCATGCCCTGCCGAGTCCCGACGACGGCGTGGTGGCGGTCCGGAAAGCGCTGCCCCCAGGCGGCGCGCTATCGGTGCAGAGCAATGTCGGAGCGCATTTTTCCCAGCATCGGCAAGTCAGCCTGTTTCCAGCGTTGCTGGACAGGGCGGACGCCCTGGTGCTCCGGCTCGATAGCCCCGTCAGCAAGCTGCATCCCGATCGGCCCGATGCCATCGCGACCCTGGCCCATCACCTCCAGATGTCGCCGGGCTCCTACCTCGACCTGGTGGAGAAGCTGGTGCGGGAAGGGGAGTACGGAATCGTCCTCTGGCAGGACCCGTGGCTCGTGTTCGGTCGTGGCGGTGCAGCCCCATCGCCGGCGGTGCGGGCGCAAGTCCTCGCCAAGCTTTCCCGGTTGCGCGTCGCATGGGATGTTCCGGACGCCGCCTCGGGCTTCCCGGACAAGCGGTGATTGCCTCCATCCCGGAGCGGGTGTTCAAGACCTTGCCCCTGTGAAGAGCCCGGTCCCCCTTGGGGCCTCTCCCTATCCCCGATTGCAGGCCTGTGCGGATTAGTTTGGTTATGCCGTTCCGCTATAAATGCCATATCGCTATGCCGATCTGGATGGCGTGATTCCGCTGGCAATTCGCAGCTTGCCGACTGACTAAGCATTTGGGTTGACGGGGAGCAGTTCGATGGAGCTTTACCTGTTTGACGAAATGGCCCAGGTGGCCCGGAGCCACTGGTGGTTCGCCGCTCGCCGCGAAATTCTCGCGGCCCTCATTGCCCGCCTGGATCTGCCGCGCCTGGCCCGCATTGTCGAAATCGGCTGCGGCACCGGCGACAACCTGGCCATGCTGAGCCGGTTCGGGCAGGTCAGGGCCCTGGAAGCGGAACCCTATGCCCTGGCCATCGCCCGGCAGGCGGGGGTCGAGGTCCTCCCCGGCAGGCTGGGGGAGGTCCTGCCTTTGCCGGAGGGGATCTTCGATCTGGTCTGCCTGTTCGACGTCCTCGAACACGTGGCGGACGATGGCCGCGGCCTGGCCGCGGCGGCCCGGCTGCTGCGGCCTTCCGGCCGGCTGGTGGCGACGGTGCCGGCCTACCCGTGGCTGTTCGGCCCCCACGACGTGGCCCACCACCATTTCCGCCGCTACAGCGCCGGCAGCCTGCGGCGCGTCGCCGAGGCCGCCGGCCTGAAGGTGGAGCGCCTGGGCTACTTCAACACCCTGCTTTTCCCCCTGATCGCCGCCGGCCGCCTTGCCGACCGGCTGCTGGGCCGGGAAGTGGCCCACGCCCCGGCGCTGCCTCCGGAGTGGCTGAACCGGGTTCTCCATGCCATCTTCGCGGCGGAGGCCCCCCTGGTGGCGAGGACGTTCCTGCCCTTCGGGACTTCCGTGATCGCCGTCCTCAAACCCGACAATGGAGGTTGGGCATGAGCACGTCTCTCCTGCTTTCAGTCATCGTGCCGGTCTTCAACGAGGAGGCCGTGCTGCCGGAATTCCACCGTCGCCTGGCGGCCGTCCTTGCCGGCCTGCCCCTGGCCAGCGAGATCATCTACGTGGATGACGGCAGCAGCGACGGCTCCGTAGCCGCCCTCCGCGCCCTCCGTGAGGGGGATGCGAGGCTGGCCATCCTGCAGCTGTCCCGCAATTTCGGCAAGGAGGCGGCCATGACCGCCGGCCTCGACCATGCCCAGGGGGACGCGGTGGTGGTCATCGATGCCGACCTACAGGACCCCCCGGAGCTGATTTCCGACTTCGTCCACCACTGGCAGCAGGGCTACGACGTGGTCTATGCCCGGCGCACCGCCCGGGATGGCGAATCGGCCTTGAAGCGTTTCACCGCCTACGCCTTCTATCGGGTCGCCGAGCGCCTGTGCAAGGTGCGCATCCCTCGGGACACCGGGGATTTCCGGCTCCTCAGCCGGCGGGTGGTGGATGCACTCCTGCGCCTGCGGGAGGAGCACCGCTTCATGAAGGGGCTCTTCGCCTGGGTCGGGTTCCGGCAGAAGGCGGTGGATTACCGGCGGGACCCCCGCCATGCCGGCACCAGCAAGTGGAATTACTGGAAGCTCTGGAATTTCGCCCTGGAGGGGATCACCTCCTTCACCACCACGCCCCTCAAGGTATCCACCTACCTAGGGCTGCTGGTGGCCTTCAGCGCCTTCCTGTACGGCATCTTCATCGTCGCCGACACCCTGCTGCAGGGCAATCCGGTGCCCGGCTATCCCTCCCTGCTGGTCGTCGTGCTCTTCCTCGGCGGCTCCCAGCTGGTGGCCCTCGGCATCATCGGCGAATACCTCGGGCGCATGTTCGACGAGACCAAGGACCGGCCCCTCTACCTCGTCGGCGACTTTGCCCCCGCCCGCCCGGCCGGGATGCCGGAGGCCGGCCGGATGGCGGTGGTCGAGTCCCTCGAGCCCGCCCTGCGGCGCCGCCGCCTGGCCCGTCTTGCCACGCCCGCCCGCCGCAAGGTCGCGCAGTGACCGCCGCCAGCATTCCGGCAACCGCCGCCCCCCGTTCCCTCGCGCCCTGGGGCCTGTCCTGGCCCCTGCTGATGGCGGCCGCCGGGTTTCTGCTGGCCCTCAACCAATCCCTGCTGATCGATGCCGACAGCTATTGGCACATCGCTGCCGGCCGCTGGATATTCGAGCACCTCGCCATTCCCACCGCCGACCCCTTCTCCAACAGCATGCCCGGAGCCCCCTGGGTCAGCCACGAGTGGCTCTCCGAGGTGCTCCTGGGGGCAGCCTACCAGCTCTGCGGCTGGGCCGGCCCGGTGGTCCTCGGCGCCGCCGCCTTCGCGGCCGCCCTGGCCCTGTTGTGCCGCTATCTGCTGCGGCACCTGGAGCCGGTCCTGGCCCTTTGCTTCATGCTGCTGGCGGCCTGCCTAGTGCATGACCACCTGCTCGCCCGGCCCCACGCCCTGGTGCTTCCCCTCATCGCCGCCTGGGGGATCGCCCTGGTGCGGGCCCGGGAGCAGGGCCATGCTCCGGCCGCGCGCTGGGCCCTCCTCATGGTGGTCTGGGCCAACCTCCATGGCAGCTTCACCCTGGGCCTGGGGCTCACCGGCTTCTTCGCCGTGGAAGCGCTGCTGGCTTCCCCCAAGGCTGGGCGCCGGCAAACCGCCATGGCCTGGGGGCGTTTCGTTCTCCTGGCGCTCCTGGCCGCCATGGTGACGCCCCAGGGGCCGGCGGGACTGGCTTTCACGGCCAAGCTCCACGGCATGGATTACGCCATGCGGGTCATCGGCGAATGGCGCTCCCCGGATTTCCATGACTTCCAGCCTCTGGAACTCGGCCTCATGGCCGGCGCCCTGGCCGTCCTCATCCGCGGCCTGCGCCTGCCGCCGATGCGCATCTTGCTCCTCCTCGGGCTGCTGCATCTCGCCCTGGCCCATGCCCGCCATGTCGAAATCCTGGGCCTCGTTGCACCCCTGGCCCTGGCGGTGCCGGTGGGCACCCAGTGGCGCAGCGCGGCCGGCCCGGACCAGACAGCGGCGTTGGATCGGTGGTTTCTTGCCCTGGCAGCCCCGGCCCGCCTGCCGGCAGTGGTCCTGACTGCGACACTCCTGGCCGGCTGCGCCGTCTTCCTGGGCTCGTCGGGGGCGCTGAAACCGGCCAGGGCCATCACCCCGGAAGCCGCCGTGCGGGCCGCCCAGGCGGCCAGGCCGGAAGGGCCGGTGCTCAATTCCTACCATTTCGGCGGTTATCTCATCTTTGCCGGCATCCCGCCCTACATCGATGGCCGCGCCGACATGTACGGCGATCCCTTCCTGGCCGCCTACGGCCGGGCCCTGCGGCTGGAGGCGAGCGACAGCCTGCCGCAGCTGCTGGAAAGCCACCACATCGGCTGGACGCTGCTGGCCCCCGAAGTGCCGGCGATCGCCCTCCTCGACCGCCTGCCCGGCTGGCGTCGGCTATATGCCGACGACACGGCCGTGGTGCATGTGCGGTCGGGTTCCAGATAACGCTTGGTATTGCATTTTTCGGAGAAATGACATGTCAATTAAAAATTGGCGAGGGCGGCGAAATAAAGCGGGTGCGGAAATCTCTCATTTCATCGGCGGTTTTTGCGCAGCACCGCGCTGCGGTTTATTTCCTATGAATACCGGGCGTTATTCAATGCGGAGTGCATTTTTATATTTCAATGCTTATGGGGTGTTTATCCACCGGGTATTGGGTATGTCGACTGATTATTCCAAAAGCGTGGGCGGCGTATAAATACGTCAACAACAAAAGCGAAAAAAGATCCATCGATCGGTTTCACGGTTGTTGTTGGCCAGATACCGGAAGGATAAGCCGGACAGGGGTCGAGAGCCGCCAAAGGCGATCGGCTCGAAAAAAGGAATCAGGGAGTGTTTTTTCCAGTGCTGACCCGTTTGGGTTGTTATTAATCGAAGGAGATGACCATGAACAAAATTATGTCCCAAGTGAAAATGTTCCTGAATGACGAGGAAGGCGCTTCCGCCGTCGAATACGGCGTCCTGGTGGCGCTGATTATCGCGGTCTGCGTAGCGGTTATCGCGTCGGTCGGCGGCAAGGTTAACAACGCCTTTTCGAAGGTGAATACCTCCCTGGCCAACGCCGGCGCCTAAGCGGCGGTTGGGGACCTGCCTCCCAGCCGGGGGGCAGGTCATCTCGATGAAGTCTTCTATTGGGCAGCGGGGATAGCGTGGAAGGGAGAACGGGATGGACCGGTTTTGCCTCGGATTAAGGCTCCTGGTGAAGAACGCCCTGCGCGATGAGCGGGGCGCTGCCGCCGTGGAATGGAGCGTTCTTGCCGCCCTCATCGCTGCTGTCATTGTCGTTGTCCTCTCCGGCATGGGCCTGAATCTGCAGGTCCTGTTCGCCAGGGCGGTCGACGCTATCGGCGTATTCATGTGATGGGAGCAGAAGAAATCATGGCCTGGCCTTTGCCCGTACGCTCGGGGTTCAGCATGGACGCCATGGTGGTGTTGGCGGGACTCGTCCCACTTGCCGTCATGCTGATCGTCGCCGTGCGCTCGGATCTGCTCGAGCAGCGCATTCCCAACAAACTCGTGGCGGCCGGCATGCTGGTCGGTCTCGTTTTGCATACCGCCCTGCCGGAAGGCAACGGCTTCCTGGCGCCCTGGCCCGGCGCCCTCGGCCCCTGGAGCGCCCTGCAGGGGCTGGCCATCGGCGGCGGCGCCATGCTGCCCCTCTACATCCTCCGGGTCATGGGGGCCGGCGACGTCAAGCTCATGGCCGCCGTCGGCGCGATTTTGGGGCCCTCCGATATCGTCCCTGTACTTCTCTGCACCTTTCTGGCCGGGGGGCTGGTTTCCGTCGGCGTGGCGATAGCCCATGGCGTGGCCGGCCGGCTCTTCAAGAATCTCGGCTACATGGTGCAGGTCACCCTCGTCAAGCTCAACCTGCCGGGCATGCCGGCGGTGGAGCCGCCCCTGGAATCGGTGGGCAAGGCGCCCTATGCCGTGGCGGTGGCCCTTGGCACGCTGAGCGGCGTGTTCTGGGTGCTGTCCGGGGCGCAACTATTTTAGGTCCGTATCAAGGAAGGGAGTTCGCATGAATCGGCTTGGCCTCGAATCCACCAGCGATCGCAAGGTGGTCCACTTGATGGAGAAGGAGCACGCCATGCACGTGGCGCGCCCGGCAGCGTTGCGCGATGTCGAGGCGACCGGGCTGTCGTTCCCATTTCTGGTGGAACTGATGCTGAAGATATTCTTCCAGGGCGGGCAGCTCCGTCTCTGGGACATCAAGGAGAGGATCAAGCTGCCCCTGGCGGTGATCGAGCCCCTGATTGCCTTCATGCGGACGGAACGCCTGTGCGAGTTGCAGGGGCACAGCGTCGCCGAGGCGGACATTGCCTATATCCTCACCGACCTGGGGCGCGCCCGGGCCATGGATGCCTTCCAGAAGAACCAGTATGCCGGTCCCTGCCCGGTGACCCTGGATGCTTATACCGCCCAGGTCGAGCGGCAGAGCGTATCCAACCAGCACATCGGGCGGGAGGCGATGCAGCAGGCCTTCAGCGGGGTCATTCTGGCCGACGGCCTGGTGGACAGGGTAGGGCCGGCCCTCAATTCGGCTCGCTCCATTTTCATCTACGGCCCCAGCGGCAGCGGCAAGACCTATGTGGCGGAGCGCATGGCCCAGGCCATGCAGGGAGCCGTGTGGGTGCCCTATGCCTTTGCGGTGGATTCCGAAGTCATCCAGGTTTTCGATCCGCTGGTGCATAAGCCCATCGACACGCCGGCCGACGACGTCAGGAGCCTGGATCGCCGCCACACCTACGACGAGCGCTGGGTGAAGTGCGCGCGGCCGGTCATCATCACCGGCGGCGAACTGACCCTGTCCATGCTCGACCTGGAATTCGATCCCCTGAGCCGCTTCTATTCGGCTCCGCCCCAGGTCAAGGCCAACAACGGCCTGTTCATTGTCGATGACCTGGGGCGGCAGCGCGTTGCCGCCAAGGATCTTCTCAATCGCTGGATCATTCCCATGGACCGGCGGGTGGATTACCTCGCCTTGCACAACGGCAAGAAGTTCCGTGTCCCCTTCGATGTCGCCCAGGTGTTTTCCACCAACCTGGCGCCCGAAGAGCTGGCCGACGACGCCTTCCTGCGCCGGCTCGGCTACAAGATCTACGTCGGTGCGACGACACCGGGGAAGTACCGGGATCTCTTCCAGCAGGCCTGCTCCCGCCTCGGCGTTGCCTATTCCGAAGACGCTTTCAACTACCTGCTGGGTGATCTGCACAACCGCTCGGGGCGTCCCCTTTACGCCTGCTATCCCTACGACCTGGTGAGCAAGGTCCGGGACCGGTCGCTTTACGAGGGGCTTCTGCCCGAGCTATCGCAGGAAATGCTGGAGTGGGCCTGGTTAGCCTATTTCGGACCGATCGAATCAGCTGAGGAAAGCCATCACCAAGGAGGGCTCAAGTCATGAGAAGTAGCCGTGCATTAGCAATGATCGTCCTGTCGTTGATCGCCGGCGTCGCCGCCGTCTTCGTCGCCACCCAATGGCTGAGCAGCCGCGCCGTGCAGACCGTCCCCGTGGCCGTGGCGGCCCGGGACGCGGATCTCGGCTCGACCCTCAACGTGACCATGGTGGAGACCGTGGGCTGGCCCCGGGATGCGGTGCCGGCAGGGGCCTTCGAGAACGGCGCGGCCCTGGAAGGCCGCGTCCTCAAGACCAATCTGGTGCGGGGCGAGCCCATCGTCGAGGCCAAGCTCGCCCCCGTCGGCGCCAAGGGAGGCCTGTCCGCGGTGATCAAGGAAGGCAAGCGGGCGGTCACCGTGCGGGTCAACGAGGTGGTGGGCGTCGCCGGCTTCGCCCTGCCGGGCAACTATGTGGACGTCATGGTCAACCTGCCCGACAACAGCAACAAGTCCGAGCCGGTTTCCAAGATTGTCCTGGAGCGCATTCTCGTCCTGGCGGTGGCCCAGGAGGCCAACCAGGACCAGACCAAGCCCAAGGTGGTCAATGCCGTCACCCTGGAGGTGTCGCCCGAGGAAGCGGAAAAAATCGATCTCGTGCGCAGTGTCGGCACCCTATCCCTGGTGCTCCGCAATCAGATGGACTCGTCCCCGGTAGCGACCGGGGGGGCCTACAAGCAGGACATCCTGCGGGTGACCACGACCAAGCCGGCGGCCGAGCCGGTAGCGGTCCAGGCCCCCAAGAAGGTGCATAGACGGCCTCGTGCCGCCGGGCCGAGGCCGGCCGACAGGGGTAATGATGTCCAGATCGAGGTCATACGCGGCTTGCAGAAGTCGAATTCCCAGGCTTGAACCCGGGTAACGCCCGATCGAGAAAGAGGAGAAGAGAAATGCGAATCGAGAGATCTGCCCGCGCAGCCGGCTCCGCGGCCCATCGCCGCACTTTCGGTGTGGTCGCCCTGGCCATTGCCACCCTTGCTGTGCCGCCCGCCGCTTTTGCCGCCCCTGCCAAGGCATTGGCGTCCGCTGCACCGATCGGGAGCCCCGGCGCTGCGATCGGCGAACCCCTGCACCTGGTGATCGGCAAGTCCACCCTGCTGCGCCTGCCGACGGCGGTGGAGCGGGTTTCGGTCGGCAATCCGGCCGTCGCCGACGTCACCGTCATCAGTCCCCGGGAACTGTACTTTCTCGGCAAGGTGTTCGGTTCCACCAACGTGATTCTCTGGAGCCGGGGCGGCACCACCATCATGGATGTCTTTGTCGATCCGGACACCGCCCTCCTGCAGGATCGCCTGCGGGAACTGTTGCCCGGCGAAAAGGAGATCAAGGTGAGCGTGGCCGCCGACTCCATCGTCCTCAGCGGACTGGTGTCGAGCGCGCCTCGGGCGGCCCAGGCGGTGGAGGTCGCCGAGGCCTATGTGGCCCAGATCAATCGCGGCCTCCTCATGCCTTCCGTGGCCGGCGACAAGGTGGTGGCGGCGGGCACGGCGATCAATGTCGCCCAGGCCCCCGTCGCCGGCGGCAGGGCGCGGGTGGTCAATATGATGAAGGTGGCCGATCCCCAGCAGGTGATGCTCGAGGTCAAGGTGGCCGAGGTGCAGAAGACCCTGCTCGACAAGCTGGGGGTGCAATTCAACGCCAGCCTGACCCGGGGCAGCTTTGCCACCTCCATCCTGACCAATTTCCTCACCAACAGCGCCGGCGTGCTCACGGCCGCCGTCACCCGGGGCAATTTCTCCTATGGTGCCACCCTGGACGCGGCCAAGAAGGACGGCCTCATCAAGGTCCTGGCGGAGCCGAACATCGTCGCCATCAGCGGCCAGGAGGCCAGTTTCCTGGCGGGCGGCAAGGTCTTCATACCGGTGGCCAGCCAGCCCAATGCCCTCACCGGGGTCGTTACCGTCACCCTGGAGGAAAAGGAATTCGGCGTCGGCCTGAAATTCACCCCCACGGTACTGGAGGGAGGGCGCATCAGCCTGCGGGTAGCGCCGGAAGTGTCGGAGCTCTCTCAGACCGGCACGCCTTTCACGACGGTGAACGGCGTCACCTCCGTGCTGCCCTCCATGACGACGCGCCGGACCCAGACCACGGTCCAGCTCAACGACGGCCAAAGCCTGGCCATCGCCGGCCTGATCAGGAGCAATGTCAGCGAGACCATCAACCGCTTTCCCGGGCTGGGGGAAGTCCCGATCCTGGGCGCCCTGTTTCGCAGCAATGAATTCCAGACCGAGCAGACCGAGCTGATGTTCGTCATCACGCCCCGCCTGGTCAAACCCTTGCCGCCCAACTATGCCCTGCCGACTGATTCCTTCGTTCCACCGAGCCGAGCCGGTTTCTTCCTGAACGGCCAGATGGAGGGGCATCCCGATACCGGCGAACAGCCGGCCGAAGGCAGCGCCGGAGCGCCGGCCCCGGCCGCTGCTACCCAGGAAAACCCCGCGGCTCGCCCGGGCGGCTTCGAAGTCAAGTGAGGAGAACAGCCATGAATGCCAAACATGCCATGCTGGTGGCCATCACCGCAGCCGTCACCGCCGGCTGCGCTTCCACCACCACCCCCGATTACGACCGGCACTTCGGCGAAGCAGTCCGGATGGCGCGGGCCCAGCAGACCATCAATCCGGAGGCGTCGAGCAATACGGACCCGGTGGCGGGCGTCGACGGTCCTGCCGCCAAGGAAGCCATGGGGCGCTATCAGGACAGCTTCAAGTCGCCGCCTCCGACCTTCAACGTCATGAACATCGGCGGTGCCATGTCGTCTTCCAAGTGAGCGGCCGGGGGCCGGGAGAGTCATCATGAAACCGAGCAGAAATTCCCAGCAGGGAGCCATGGCTGTCCTGGTGGCGGTCGCCATCGTCGTCCTGGTGGCCTTTGTCGGCCTCGCGGTGGACACCGGCCGCCTGTACGTGCACAAGGCCGAAATCCAGAACGCCATGGACGCCTGCTCCCTGGCCGCTGCCCGCGAACTCACCGGTGTCAATGCCAACCAGCTGGAGCAGGCGGAAAACGCCGGGCTGACCGTGGGTAATCGCAATCTGGTGAACTTCCAGGACCAGGCCATTGCCCTGGCCGCCAGCGACATCACCTTCAGCCAGACCCTCAACGGTTCCTACCAGACCCGCTCAGCCATCTCTCCCGCCAATGCGGTCAAGATGAAATACGCCCGCTGCCGCTGGACCAAGACCGGCATCCCCATGTACTTCATGGGTGTTCTCGCGGTGGGGGACCAGAGTGTCGGTGGCCTCGCCACCGCCACCCTGGGGCCTTCCCAGACATCCTGCGGCATTCCCCTCGGCATGTGCAAGAAGCCGATGCCGGCCAGCTGCAAGTACGGCACGCCCGGCCCCCTGGGCCACTGCCCGGGCGACTGGGTGGATGGGCGCTTCGAGGCGGGCGGCGGATCCACGGGCAGTTTCAACTGGATCGACTTTTCTCCCCCCGCCGGCGGCGCCTCCGAACTGGGCGGTCTCCTGACCGGCAACGGCCAGTGCAACCTGCAGGTCACCAATCCGGTGGGCCAGACCGGTGTGGATTCTGCAGCGGCAGTGAAGTGGAATTCCCGCTTCGGGCTCTACAAGAGCGGCGCAGGCAATCCCCAGGCCAGCACGGCGCCTCCCGATTTCACCGGTTTTTCCTATACGGATACCAATTGGCCGGCGCCGGATCCCGCCTACCCGGCCTTCCATGATGCCTACGGGCAATTCGCAGGCGCTGCAGGCAACTTCATGGCCAAGCGGAACAGCTTCGCCTCCTATGGCGACACCGTCGACACCGTCGACGCTGGTAACGCGCTCACCGGACTGTCCATCAGCAATGCCTATAGCGTCCTCAGCCATGGCCCCGGTGGGGATCACAAGGCCTACGGCAACGACCAGCGCCGCATCGCCGTGGCGCCCATTGTGGATTGCGCCGGCTGGGCGAGTTCCCAGACGGTGCCCATCATCGACTGGGCCTGCGTGCTGATGCTCAACCCCATCGACGGGGTCGGCGCCGAGGTCAAGCTGGAGTACCTGGGCATGGCCAAGGATTCAGGCAGCCCCTGCTCCACCACCGGCCTGCCCGGGGGGCCGGGCAGCGTCGGCCCCAATGTCCCGGTTCTGGTCCAGTGAGGCGGTCATGACGAAGAAGACACAACGGGGTGCGGCGATCCTCGAACTCGCCGTCTTGCTGCCGCTTCTGGTGGTGATGTTGTTCGGCATCACCGAATACGGCCGCGCCATCTACACCTACGATACCCTCGCCAAGTCAGTGCGGACAGCGGTGCGCCATCTCACCGTCCATAGCGCCGGCGACCCGGTGTCCCAGGCGGAAGCCCGCTGTCTGGTGGTCACGGGGGATTACACCACGGCCGGCGGCATCACCACATGCGATGGCTCGCCGGTGGCGCCGGGGCTGACCACGGCCATGGTGGATATCTGCGATGCCGCCAATGCCAGCGCCTGCCCGGGCCAGCCCCACTCGGCGGTGAGTACCGGCAGCGGTGTGGCTAACCTGGTGACGGTGCGGGTCACTGCCTACCCCTTCGACTCCGTCATGGAGTTTGTCCTGGCGGACACGACGTTCGGCAATGCCGCCAGCCACACCGGCATCGCCGTCACCATGCGCCAGGACCTTTGAGGCCGGAGGAGCGAACCATGACTGTCCAGCGATACTTTCGAAAGACCGAGCGCGGCGCCGCCGCTGTGGAGTTCGCCGTCGCCTCGACGCTCTTCTTTACCGTGCTTTTCGGCATCCTGTATTTCGGGCTTGCCCTTTTCTACTGGAACTCGGCGGCGGAAGCCACCCGCAATGCAGCCCGGGTGGCGGTCGTCTGCAACCCCAATTCCACGGCCCTGGTGACGGCGAAGATGCAGCAACTCGTACCCCAACTCTCCAGCGCCCAGGTGTCGCTCACCTATTCGCCTTCCGGCTGCGACGTCAATACCTGCAGGACGGTCACCGTTTCGGTGACCAACTACACCCTCGATCTGCCCCTGCCGCTGCCCATCCACAGCATGGCAATGCCCCCATTTACCACCACCTTGACGCGGGAAAGCCTCAACAGCACCAACAACAGCGTCTGCAGCTGAAAGTTCCCAAACCGGAAGGACATGGAAAAGATCATGAAAGCAACCATCCTCATGCACAAGGCAGATACCCAGGAGGCCTTGCGCAAGATTCTCGCCGACGCCGACATCGAATGCGAAGTGGCGGTCGGAAGCCTCCGCCAGTTTGCCTCGCTGGGGGCGGCGACACGGGATCTTCTCATTGCCGAAACCGACGGCAGCCGCTCCGAACTGGCCGTGGTCGAGCGCCTCGCGACCCAGCATCCCCAGCTGCCGATCGTCCTGGCGGCGGCCGATCCGGGCCGGGAATTCCTCCTCGAAGCCATGCAGCTCGGGGTCCTGCAAGTGCTCGCCCTGCCTTTCAAGCCGGAGGCGGTGAGGGAGGTTCTCGCCCGCCTGCGGCAACGGCTGGGCCCGAGCTCCGTCCACCAGGGCAAGGTGATCGTCTTCCAGCCCAGCAAGGGCGGCAGCGGTGCCACCTTCCTGGCCGCCAACCTCGCCTATGCCATTGCTCAGCAGGGCAAGCGGGTGGCGCTCATCGACCTCAACCTGCAGTTCGGGGACGCTGTCCTGCACGTTTCAGATAGCAATGCCGGAACCAGCGTCGCCGACGTGGTCCAGCAGCTGCAGCGCCTGGACGGGGAGTTCCTGATGTCCAGCATGGTCCGGGTGACGCCCAATTTCAGCGTCCTGCCGTCGCCTGATTCTCCCGACAAGGCCGTCGGCGTGCGCCCGGAAGGCGTGTTTCGCCTCATCGAGGTGGCGCGGGGAAATTTCGATTACGTCATCGTCGACGTGGAACGGACCCTCGACCCGGTATCGATCCGCGCCCTGGACTGCGCCGACAGCATCATGGTGGTGCTCCAGCTCACCCTCCCCTTCATCCGCGATGCCAAGCGGCTGATGTCGGTTTTCGATTCCCTCGGCTACCCGCGCGGCAAGGTGCGGCTCATCGTCAATCGTTATCAGAAAGGTGGCGAAATCGGCCTGGCTGACGTGGAGGGAACCCTCGGCGCCGATGTCGCCTACACGGTGCCCAACAGCTTCAATGCCGTGGCGGCGTCGGTTAACCAGGGCAAGCCCATCGTCAGCCTCGACCCCAACGACCGGGTATCGAAGACCTTGGTGGAAATGGCTGCCCGGTTGGAGAAACGCTCGAGCACGCCCGCGGGAGGGTGGCTGAGCCGCCTGTTCAAGAAAGCGGCCTGAATACGTCAAAGGAGAATGGAAATGTCGTTACGGGAAAGACTGGAAGAAATCAAGATCGAGCCCTCGTTGCTGCCCAACCCGGTGCGTCCCCTGGAGGCCGTGGATGACAGCCACTTCCAGCAGATCAAGACCACCATCCACAGGCGGCTCCTGGAGCGTGTGGATCTGGAAGTCATGTCCAACCTGCCCCCCCAGAAGCTGCGGGAGGAGGTCAAGGGCCTGGTGGAACGGCTTCTGGTCGAGGAGGACGTTGCCCTCAATGCCATTGAACGTAAGCAGATCGTGCAGGACATCCAGCACGAAGTGCTGGGCCTCGGCCCCCTGGAGCCCCTCCTGGCCGATCCCACCATTTCCGACATCCTGGTCAATACCTGCAGCCAGATCTACGTCGAGCGCTTCGGCCGCCTGGAGCGGTGCGATGTCCGCTTCGCCAGCAATGAACATCTGATGAAGATCATCGACAAGATCGTTTCCCGGATCGGCCGCCGGGTGGATGAATCGAGCCCCATGGTGGATGCGCGGCTGCCCGACGGCTCCCGGGTCAACGCCATCATTCCGCCCCTGGCCATCGACGGGCCGCTCCTCTCGATCCGCCGCTTTGCGGTGGTGCCCCTCCGGATGGAAGACCTTGTCAGGAACAAGAGCATCACGCCGGAAATGGCGGAACTGGTGGCAGGCATGGTCCGGGCCCGGCTCAACGTGCTGGTGTCCGGGGGCACCGGCACCGGCAAGACCACCATGCTCAATATCCTCTCCAGCTATATCTCCCACAACGAGCGCATCGTCACCATCGAGGATGCCGCCGAACTGCAACTGCAGCAGCCCCATGTGGCGCGGCTGGAGACCCGGCCCCCCAACATCGAGGGCAAGGGCGAGGTGACCCAGCGGGAGCTCGTGCGGAATAGCCTGCGCATGCGGCCGGACCGCATCATCCTCGGCGAAGTCCGGGGGGCGGAGGTCATGGACATGCTGCAGGCCATGAACACCGGCCACGAGGGATCGATGGCCACCATCCACGCCAATACCCCGCGGGATGCCCTGATCCGCCTGGAGAACATGATGTCCATGGCCGGCATGGCGATGCCGCCCAAGGCCTTGCGCCACCAGGTCGCCTCGGCCATCACCGTGATCGTCCAGATCGTGCGGCTGTCCGACGGCAAGCGCAAGATGGCGAGCATCCAGGAAATTACCGGCATGGAAGGGGAAGTCGTCACCATGCAGGAGCTTTTCACCTTCCGGCAGACCGGCATTGCCGGCGACGGCACCGTCCTCGGACACTTCCAGGCCACCGGCATCCGACCCAAGTTCATCGATCGTCTGCGGGCCGCCGGGGTGATCCTCAGCGACAACCTCTTCGATCCCGGCAAGCGCTACGAATAGGGGCCGCCATGGACTTCCTCTACTATCTCTTCGCCGTCTGCGGCTTCCTGGCCGTGGTGCTGGCCCTGGAAGGGCTCTTCGTCATCTGGGATACCTACCGTGGCCCGGAGGCCAAGCGCATCGAGCGCCGGTTGAGAAGCGTTTCGGCCGGCGGCGGCAGCAGCCAGGAGACCCTGCTCCTCAAGCAGCGGGCGCTGTCCGAACTGCCCGCCGTGGAACGGGCTCTCATGCGGATTCCGCGGATCAGCGGGCTCGATCGCCTGCTGCAGCAGGCCGGCTCCGAGACCACGGTCGCCATGTTCCTCGCATCGGTCGGCCTGATGGCCCTGATCGGCCTGCTCCTGCCGGCGCTCTTCAAGTTGCCATCCTTTCTCGGCATCATCCTGGCGGCGGTGCTGGCCGGCATCCCGTGGCTCATCCTGCTGGTGGGGCGGGCAGCCCGGCTGAGGAAATTCGAGCGCCAGCTTCCCGAAGTCCTTGATCTCATCTCCCGCTCCCTGCGGGCCGGCCATTCCTTCCCGAGCGGGCTGGAAATGGTGGCCAACGAAGGGCGGAAGCCGATTTCCACCGAATTCCGCACCGTTTCCGACGAGATCAATTTCGGGATTTCGGTCCAGGAGTCCCTGCTCAACCTGGCCCGCCGGATACCCAGCACTGATCTGAGCTATTTCGTCGTGGCGGTCCTCATCCAGCGGGATACCGGAGGCAACCTGGCGGAATTGCTGGACAACCTGGCCCGGCTCATCCGCCAGCGTTTCCAGTTGTTCGAGAAGGTGCGGGCGCTGGCGGCCGAAGGCAAGCTTTCCGGCTGGATCCTGGGGGCCTTGCCCTTTGTCATGGCGATCATCATCAATGTCATCAACCCGAATTTCATGTCGGTCCTGTGGACCGATCCGGTGGGGCTGAATCTGGCCATTGGAGCGCTGGTGTTCATGGTCCTGGGCGGTTTCTGGATGTGGCGCATCGTCAAAATCAGGGTCTAGCCGAGGGAGGCATGAAATGGGAAATCTGCAAATCGTCTATCTGGTGCTGATTTTTTTCGCCGTCACCAGCGGCGTGTTCGGCATTGCCGCCGTATTCTTTCGGCCGCGGGTGGCGCCTGAACGCCTGAAGGGCAAGAGCATCGACTCGACGGAACCGGCCGGAGGGCAGTGGCAGGCGACGGCGGTGAAACTGGCTGAACCCGTGGCGAAGCTGATGTTGCCGGAAAGCGGGATCGAATACTCCCGGCTGCGGACCCGGTTCATGAATGCCGGTTTCCGCGGCCGCTCGGCCATTCCCATCTACTTTGCCGCCAAGATCGGGCTGACCTTCCTTCTGCCGCTGCTGTTGGCCACTTACGTGACCTTTTCCGACATCAAGATCGAATCGGGCATGCTCATGGTTTATGTCCTCATCGCGGCCGGGAGCGGCTTCGTCCTGCCCAACCTGGTCCTGGGGCAGGCGGTCCGTCTACGGCAGCGCGAGCTGTTCGAAGCTTTCCCCGATGCCATCGACCTCCTCGTCGTCTGCATGGAAGCCGGCCTGGGGCTCGACGCGGCCATCGTCCGGGCGGGCGAGGAAATGCGGGTACGCAGCCAAGAGCTGGCCGACGAACTGCATCTGGTGAACCTCGAGCTGCGGGTCGGCGCCACCCGCGAACAGGCCTTGCGCAACCTTGCCATGCGGACCGGCCTCGAGGATGCGGCGTCACTGGCCACCATCCTGATCCAGGCCGACCGTTTCGGCACCAATGTGGCCGACGCCCTGCGGGTGCATGCGGATTCCCAGCGCGTCCACCGCCAGATGCTGGCCGAAGAGGCGGCGGCCAAGGTGCCGGTGAAGCTGGTGTTCCCGGTCGTTGCATGCATCTTCCCCTCCCTCATGCTGGTCATGGGCGGGCCTCCGTTCATCAGCATCTACCGCAATCTTTTCCCGGCCCTTGGCTGATGGCCTGAAAGGAGCAAGACCATGTCCCTATCTCCTATCCATGCCGGCCTGATCGGTACGGCACTGGCGTTGGCCGGCTGCTCGACACCCGGCAACCAGAGCGCTTCCCAACTCGAGGCCAGGCCCGTCGCCGCCACCCGGCACGGCATCGGCCATGCCGATGCCCACTACGCCCTCGGCCGCTACTACCAGGGCCAGATCCGCTACGACGAAGCCATCCGGTCCTACCAGGATGTCCTCGACGCCGCCCCCGACCATGCCGACGCCCATAACGCCCTGGGAGTGATCTACGCCATCCAGGGCCGGCGGGCGCTGGCCGAGCAGGAACTGCGGGCAGCCCTCGCCAAGGCGCCCGGCGCCGCCCATATCCACAACAACCTCGGCTATGCCTTCCTGCTGCAGGGGCGTGCGGCGGAAGCCATCGTCGAGTTCGAGGAAGCCCTGCGCCTGGATCCGGCCTACCCTCGGGCCGCCGACAATCTGCGGGTCGCCCGGGCCGAACTGGAGGGACGCCCCCAGGAGCGGTTGGCGTCGCCCGAACCCGTGCCGCGGACGCCGCCAATGGCTGCCCAGCCGGCGGCGCCGTTGCCGCAGCCCGGCACGGCGCCGGCTCCCCAGCTGAGCCGGGTGGCGGACAACGTCTATGAGTTGCGTCCGCCGGAGCCGTCGCCGGCATTGCGGCTCGCTTCGGACAAGGCCGCATTCCAGGTGCCGTCGCAGCCGGGGACTGTTCGGCTCGAAGTGACCAACGGCAACGGCGTCGAAGGTCAGGCGCGGCGCACTTCCCTCTACTTGCGGGACATGGGTTACGGCGTGGCCCATGTGACCAATCAAAAGCCCTATCGCCAGAGGCAGACGGAAATCCAGTACCGGCCCGGCTTCGAGCAGCAGGCCATGGGCTTGCAGGCCGCCCTGGCGGGAAAGGGAGTGGCCGCCCCGACCAGCCGCCTGCGCCAGGGGGTGGAGGTCAGGCTGGTGCTGGGGCACGACCTGCGGCAGCCCCCATCCCTGGCGGAGGGGGAGGGCGAGAAGGAGACTGTGCAGTTGGCAGCCGTCCAGCGCTAGCCTGATTGTGCCGGCCGCAAGCGGGCCCAAGGCGGGCTCCGGCATGTCGGGGGAGGCCGCTGGCCGGCAGCCCCCGGATCGAGGGCCTCGCTTGATCGCTTCCCGGCTTCTCGCGTCCTTCGCCTTCGTTGTCGCCGGCCTGCTGGGCCGGGCGCTGGTGGACCGGTTGTTGGCGGCTCGGGGCGGCGCCGTCGCGGTGGCGGGGTGGGCCCAGCTTTCCAGCATGGCCGAGGTGGTTTCCGGGGTCAGCCTCGCCGGGATCGGAACGGCGCTGACCGTGCTGTCGGCGGCGGGCTTGGGCAGGGATGAACGGACCTGGCTGAAGCCGGCCCTGTTCATCAGCCTGGTCCTGTCGTCCGGGGTGGCCATTCTGCTCCTGGCGCTGCTGCCTCGGCTGCCCACTCCCTTGCTTCCCGGTGCCGGATATCTCCTGCCCCTGGCGCTCCTGGCGGGCGGCCTGGCGGTGGCACCGGGGCTGCTGGTGGCCCTGCTGCTGGGGATCGGCCGGCCGGGCCGGGCAACGGCGGTGATCGCCCTGGGATTCGTTCCGCCGATCCTTTGCCTGCTATGGGGGCCGTCGGCTTCGTCCCTCCTGGACCTGCTGATCGGCCAGGGGCTTTTCGGGCTGGCCGTCGCCATCGGCCTGGCGGTGTTTTTGCGAGGACAGCCGCCCATTTCCCGGCCGGGCCTGAAGACCCTCCTGTCCTTCCTTCCGGCCGGCCTGGCCATCGGCATCCTGAGCCCGGCGGCGACGGCCTGGGCCCGGGCCGAAATCGCCGGCAGCCTGTCCTGGCATGGGGCGGGCCAGGTCCAGGCCCTCTGGCGCACAAGCGAATGGATTACCGCCATCATGGCCGGGCTCCTCAACGCCCATTTCCTGCCGCGGCTGAGCGCGGCGGCCGATCCCCCGGCCTTTCTCGCCGAGCTGAAGCAGGCGGTGATCGCGACGGCCCTGCCGGCTGCCCTCCTGCTGGCGCTCCTGTGGGTCTTCCTGCCCGAAGCCCTGGCCTTGCTCTACCGCAACGCCGTCAGCGTGCGCCGGGAGGATGCCGTCTTCTTCCTGCTGGGGGACTGGGTCCGGATCATGTCCTGGGTGGCGCTGATCGGCCTCTTCGCCCGCCGCTCGGCCTGGGCCATCAGCCTGGGGGAATTCCTGTCGCTGCCGCTCTTCGCCCTGCTGCTGACCCTCTTCAGCGGGCACTTCGGGCTGCGGGAGGTGGGGATGATGTGGCTCGCTGCCTATGCTGCCTATGCCGCTTTCAATGCTGTCCTGCTGCGGCGCTCCCTGGGGCGGCCTCAGTTGCCGTAGGAGCGCAGCCCTTCCACCTCCAGGACGGTGATGCCGCCGTACTCGACGCGCAGCAGCCCGGCTTCCTCCAGGGCCTTCAGGGCTTGGTTGGCCCGCTGGCGGGAGACGCCGGCCAGGTAGCCCAGTTCTTCCTGGGAAATCTGCAGCTGCCGGTTGGTGCCGGGGTAGAGGACCGGGTTGAACAGCCCGGCCAGGCAGCGGGCGATGCGGGCGTCGGTATCCAGCAGGCGCTCGTGCTCGACCATGCCGATGAACTGGCCCAGGCGTTCGTTCAGGTGGTGGAGGAGGAAGCGGTTGAAGGGGATGCTGTTGTCCAGCAGCCACTGGAAGGTGCTGCGGTTCATGTAGGCGATGCGGGATTCCCGCAGGGCGATGACATCGTAGCGGCGGGGTTCGTGCTTGAGCATGGAGCCTTCCCCCAGCCAGCCCCCCGGCGGCACGCCGGTGAAGGTGACGGTCTTGCCGGTGACCCAGTGGCTGGCGATTTTCACCAGGCCGTCGATGACGCCGATCCAATGGTCGGCCGGGTCGCCCTTCAGGCACACATAGCTGCCGGCCGGGACGAGGCGTTCGCTGGTGCCGGCCAGGGCCCGGGCCAATGCCTCTTCCGACAGGGCCTGTCCCCACTGGGTGTTGCGCACCAGAGTTGCCTTGTCTTTCAATTTTTTCGCCCGATTGTCTGCCGGATGACAATTATAAGCCGGCGGTCTCAATACACTGATTCCACTGCGCCGATTGTGATGACATCCGAAAGAAGTGTTTACGGGGGGCCATGCAATCGACAACAATGCAAAAAACAACCCGGGATCATGCAGCCGCCATGGAGCGGCTACGCTCACCAGGGAGGAGACGACAATGCCTGTAGAGGCCAGTATTGCGGCGCCGGATGGTCTGCATACCTTCCCACGCCTGTTGTTTCATCATGCCCGGGTGCGCGGCGATGCCCCCGCCATGCGCGAGAAGGATCTCGGCATCTGGCAGACCTGGACCTGGGCCGAGGTGGCCGACCGGGTTCGCGCCCTGGCCTGCGGCCTGGCGGCGCTGGGCTTCAGGCGGGGCGACAATCTCGCTGTCATCGGCGACAACCGGCCCCACCTCTACATGATGATGACCGCCGTCCAGTGCCTGGGGGGCGTGCCGGTCCCCCTCTACCAGGATGCGGTGGCGACGGAGATGCTTTTCGTCCTCCAGGATGCCGGCATCCGCTTCGCCATGGTGGAGGACCAGGAGCAGGTGGACAAGCTGCTGGAAGTGCGGGACCAGCTGCCGCTCCTGGAACACATTGTCTACGACGATCCCCGGGGCATGCGCCACTACAACCAGCCCTTCCTCCATGACATCCACGAACTCATGGAAATGGGCCGAATCCACGACCGCAACCACCCGGATTTCCTCGACACCCAGGTGGAGCAGGGCCATTACGACGATGTCTCGGTGATGCTCTACACGTCCGGCACCACCGGCAAGCCCAAGGGCGTCTGCCAGACCCACGCCGCCTTCATCGCCGCCGCCCAGGGCGGGATCGAGGTGGACCACATGACCCCCGACGGCGACATCCTCTCCTACCTGCCCATGGCCTGGGTGGGGGACCACCTCTTTTCCTTCGCCCAAGCCATGGTGGCGGGCTTCACCATCAACTGCCCGGAATCCGGCGACACGGTCATGACCGACCTGCGGGAAATCGGCCCCACCTACTATTTCGCGCCGCCCCGGGTGTTCGAGGGCCTGCTCACCCAGGTCATGATCCGCATGGAGGATGCCGGGGCCATCAAGCGCCGGCTGTTCCATTACTTCATGGCGGTGGCCAAGCGCTGCGGCGCCGAGATTCTGGACGGCAAGCCGGTGCCCCTCACCGACCGCCTGCTTTACGGCCTCGGCAACTTCCTGGTTTACGGGCCCCTGCGCAACGTCCTCGGCCTTTCCCGGGTGCGGGTCGCCTACACCGCGGGCGCCGCCATCGGCCCGGACCTCTTCCGCTTCTACCGCTCCATCGGCATCAACCTCAAGCAGTTCTACGGCCAGACCGAAACCTGCGCCTACGTCTGCCTGCAGCCGGACGGCGAGATCAAGCTCGATTCCGTCGGCCGGCCGGGGCCGGGGGTGGAAATCCGGATCGCCGACAACGGCGAAGTGCTGGTCAAGGGGCCGATGCTGCTGAAGGGGTACTACAAGCGCCCCGATGCTACCGCCGAGTCTATCGATGGCGACGGCTTCTTCATGACCGGCGACGCCGGCTTCATCGACGAGGACGGCCACCTCAAGATCATCGATCGGGCCAAGGACGTGGGCAAGCTTTCCAACGGGGCCATGTTCGCCCCCAACTACATCGAGAACAAGCTCAAGTTCTTCCAGCACATCAAGGAAGCCGTCTGCTTCGGCCACGACCGGGATAGGGTCTGCGCCTTCCTCAATATCGACATGGGGGCGGTGGGCAACTGGGCCGAGCGCCGGGGCATCGCCTATTCCGGCTACACCGACCTGGCCGGCAAGCCGGAGGTCCGGGACCTCATCCTGGCGTGCGTCAACGAGGTTAACGCTGCCCTTGCCAACGACGCCATGGTGGCGGATTCCCAGATCCACCGCTTCCTCGTCCTGCACAAGGAACTGGATCCGGATGACGACGAACTGACCCGCACCCGCAAGGTCCGGCGCAATTTCGTGGCCGAGAAGTATGCCGTCCTGATCGATGCCCTCTACACCGGCAAGGATTCCCAGTTCATCGAGACCGAGGTCAAGTTCGAGGACGGCCGCCGGGGCAAGGTGGCGGCGAATCTCAGGATCGTCGATGCCCGGACCTTCCCGGCGGTGAAAAAAGCGGCGTGAACATGAACATGAAACTAGAGACCCTCGTCATCGACCCGCCGGCCCCGACCAGGAAGATCGGCGGCGTCATCCTCGACCTCCAGAACATTTCCCTGCGCTTCGGGGGGGTCAAGGCCCTCACCGACATCTCCTTCGACATCCGCGAGCACGAGATCCGCGCCATCATCGGCCCCAACGGGGCGGGCAAGAGTTCCATGCTCAACGTCATCAACGGCGTCTACCACCCCCAGGAAGGCCGGATCGTCTTCCGGGGCCAGGAGCGCAGGCAGATGGAGCCCCACATGGCGGCCACCCAGGGCATCGCCCGCACCTTCCAGAACATCGCCCTTTTCAAGGGCATGACGGTGCTGGACAACATCATGACCGGGCGCATCACCAAGATGAAATCCACCTTCGTCGAGCATGCCCTGTGGTTCGGCCGCGCCCGCCAGGAGGAACTGGCGCACCGCCGCAAGGCGGAGGAAGTCATCGACTTCCTGGAGATCCAGCATATCCGCAAGACCCCGGTGGGGCGCCTGCCCTACGGCCTGCAGAAGCGGGTGGAACTGGGCCGTGCCCTGGCCGCTGAGCCTTCCATGCTGCTCCTGGACGAGCCCATGGCCGGCATGAACGTCGAGGAGAAGCAGGACATGTGCCGCTTCATCCTGGACGTGAACGACCAGTTCGGCACCACCATCGTCCTTATCGAGCACGACATGGGGGTGGTCATGGACATCTCCGACCGGGTGGTGGTCCTCGACTACGGCAAGAAGATCGGCGACGGCGTGCCCGACGAGGTCAAGAACAACGAAGAAGTCATCAAGGCCTATCTCGGCGCCGGCCATTAGGAGGGATGCAGATGCAGTTCTTTTTCGAAGTCCTCATCGGCGGCCTGCTGTCGGGGATCATGTACTCCCTGGTGGCCCTCGGGTTCGTGCTCATCTACAAGGCCTCCGGGGTCTTCAATTTCGCCCAGGGGGCGATGGTGTACCTGGCCGCCCTGTCGGTGGTGGGTTGCATGGAGAAGGGGGCGCCCCTGTGGCTGGCTCTCATCCTGGCCTTCGCCGTCATGACCCTGTTCGGCATCGCCACCGAGAAATTCGTCCTCCGGAAGCTGGTGAACCAGCCCCCCATCGCCCTCTTCATGGCCACCATCGGCCTCGCCTTCTTCGTTGAGGGGCTGGCCCCGATGGTTTTTGGCAGCGATCCCCGGGCCCTGGACCTGGGCATCGTCGACGAGCCCATCGAATCCATCCTGGAATCCGCCGGCATGGTGATTTCCAAGTTCGACCTGGTGGCAGCGGGCGTGGCGGCGGTGCTGGTCACCAGCCTCGCCCTCTTTTTCCAATACACCCGCATCGGCCGGGCCCTGCGGGCGGTGGCGGACGACCACCAGGCGGCCCTCTCCATCGGCATTCCACTCCAGCACATCTGGGCCATCGTCTGGGGCGTGGCCGGCTTCGTCGCCCTGGTGGCCGGCATGCTCTGGGGCGCCCGCAACGGGGTCCAGTTCGCCCTGACCTTCACCGCCCTGAAGGCATTGCCGGTGCTCATCCTGGGGGGCTTCACCTCGGTGCCGGGGGCCATCGTCGGCGGCCTCATCATCGGCGCCTCCGAGAAGCTGGCCGAAATCTACATCCCGCCGGTCATGCAGTCCCTGTTCGGCGGCAACTTCGGCGGCATCGAGGGCTGGTTCCCCTATGTGCTGGCGCTGCTCTTCCTGCTGGTGCGGCCCGAGGGGCTGTTCGGCGAACGCCATATCGACCGGGTCTAAGGAGAGAAATCGATGCTGTACCGCGAAGCCGGCCAGTTCAAGACCAGTTACGCTGCCGACCAGCAGCTCTTTCCCATCCGCCAGGACCGCATCGGCGTCCTGCTCCTCCTGGCCGCCGCCTTCCTCGCCGTCCCGGGGATGGCGAGTGAATACTGGTTCTCGGCCATCCTCATCCCCTTCCTCATCTTCGCCCTGGCAGCCCTCGGGCTCAATATCCTGACCGGCTACGCCGGCCAGCTCTCCCTCGGCTCCGCCGCCTTCATGGCGGTGGGGGCCTATGCCGCCTACAACTTCCAGCTCCGGGTCGAGGGCATCCCCATCCTGGTGTCCTTCGCCCTGGCCGGCCTGACCGCCGCCGGGGTGGGGGTGCTGTTCGGGCTTCCCAGCCTGCGCATCAAGGGTTTCTACCTGGCGGTGGCGACCCTGGCGGCCCAGTTCTTCATCGTCTGGTGCCTGACCAAGTTTCCCTGGCTGTCCAACAATTCCTCCTCCGGAGTGATCTCGGCCCAGAAGGTGGAAATCCTCGGCCACATTTTCGAGTCCCCCCGGGAGAAGTACCTGCTGGTGCTCACCGTGGTCGTCCTCATGGCCCTGGCCGCCCGTAACCTGGTGCGCACGTCGACGGGCCGGGCCTGGATGGCGGTGCGGGACATGGATGTGGCGGCCTCGGTCATCGGCATACGCCTCATGCCCACCAAGCTCCTGGCCTTCGCGGTCAGCTCCTTCTACTGCGGCGTGGCCGGCGCCCTCTACGCCTTCTGTTACCTGGGCTCGGTGGAACCGGACGGCTTCTCCCTGGAGATGTCCTTCAAGATCCTCTTCATGATCATCATCGGCGGGGTCGGGTCCATCCTCGGCAGCTTCCTGGGGGCCGCCTTCATCCTGCTGCTGCCCATCTTCCTGGACGTCGGCCTGCCCTGGCTGGCGGAGCTGTTCCACCTGCCTTTCAGCACCGCCACCGTATCCCACATCCAGACCCTGGTGTTCGGGGCCCTCATCATGTTCTTCCTGATCGTCGAGCCCCACGGGCTGGCCCGCCTGTGGCAGATCGCCAAGGAAAAACTGCGTCTTTGGCCCTTCCCCCACTAGGGCGGGGCTCTTGTTGGAAATTAACCGGAGGAGACATTACATGAAAAAAAGCTTCAAACCCGCCCTGGCCGCGGTGGCCGTTTCCCTTGCCCTGATTTCCCAATCGGCGGTTTCCGCCGAGGAACAGTTCTTTCCCCTGGTCTCGTACCGGGTCGGCCCCTACGGCGCCAACGGCCAGGCCTTCTACGGCGGCTTTGTGGATTACCTCAATTACGTGAATATGAAGGAAGGCGGGGTCAACGGCGTCAAAATGGCCTGGGAGGAGTGCGAAACCGAGTACAACAACGCCAAGGGCGTCGAGTGCTACGAGCGCCTGAAGAGCAAGGCCAAGGCATCCGCCGGCCCCATCCACACCATGTCCACCGGCATTTCCTATGCCCTGGTGGACAAGGCCGCCGCGGACAAGCTGCCGCTAGCCATGATGGGCTACGGGCGTACCGATGCGGTGGACGGCTCGGTCTTCCCCTATGCCTTCCCCCTGGTGACCACCTACCAGATGCAGGCCTCCGCCATCGTCAGGTTCATCAAGGACAAGGAAAAGGGCAGCCTGGCCGGCAAGAAGATCGTCTACCTCTACCATGATTCCGCCTACGGCAAGGAAGCCATCGTGGCCCTCCAGGCCGAGGCCAGCCTCAACAAGTTCGAGCTGACCCTGATTCCGGTGGCCCACCCGGGCAACGAGCAGGGTGCCCAGTGGCTCAAGATCCGCCAGGAGAAGCCGGATTACGTCATCTTCTATGGCTGGGGCGTGATGAACCAGACGGGCCTGAAGTCCGCCCAGAAGGTCGGCTTCCCCCGGGACAGGATCATCGGCTCCTGGTGGGCCGGCTCCGAGGAGGACACCGTGCCGGCAGGCGATGCCGCCAAGGGCTACATGGCCGCCACCTGGAACCTCGCCGGCAAGTCCCTGCCCCTCATCGCCGACATCGAGAAGACGGTCTATGGCGGCGGCAAGGGCAACCTGCAGGACACTTCCAAGCTCGGCACCGTCCTCTACAACCGGGGCGTTTCCGCCGCCGTGCTGTCGGTGGAGGCCGTGCGCCGGGCCCAGGAGAAATTCGGCAAGGGCAAGGCCATGAACGGCGAGCAAATGCGCTGGGCCCTGGAGAACCTCAATATCGCCGACGCCCGCCTGAAGCAGATCGGAGCCGCCGACCTGCTGCCCGAGATCAAGACCTCCTGCGCCAACCACGAAGGTTCGGGCAAGGTGAAGATCCAGCAGTGGGATGGCGCCAAGTGGGTGCCGGTGTCGGGCTGGATCGAGGGCAACAAGGCCCTCATCCACCCCCTCTTCGAAGCTTCGGCCAAGCAGTACGCCAAGGAAAAGGGCATCACCCCGCGGGACTGCTCCAAAGAGAAGATCTGATACCCAACCATTGATCGGAGGACGGGGCGTTTCCGAAGCCGGGCGAGGACTGTCTGAGGCCCGTAGGGCCGAGTTCCGCAGCCCGGCGGAGGGAATGCCCCGCCCGACGCCCACGGCGAGTTATTTCCCTATGACTGTACAGACATCCGCTGCTGCAGCGGCCGACTCGTACCTCAGCATCAACAACATCGAGGTCATCTACGATCACGTGATCCTGGTGCTGAAGGGCGTTTCCCTCGACGTGCCCAAGGGCAAGATCGTCGCCCTGCTGGGGGCCAACGGTGCCGGCAAGACCACGACCCTGAAAGCCATTTCCAACCTGCTGCGGGCCGAGCGGGGCGACGTCACCAAGGGTTCCGTCGAGTTCAAGGGCACTCGGGTGGATCAGCTGTCCCCCAACGACCTGGTGAAGCGGGGTGTCATCCAGGTCATGGAAGGGCGCCACTGCTTCGGCCACCTGAGCATCGAGGAGAACCTCCTGACGGGGGCCTACACCCGGGCCATTTCCCGCGCCGAGCTCAAGGAAAGCCTGGAGCGGGTGTACCACTACTTCCCCCGCCTCAAGACCCGTCGGACCTCCCAGGCCGGCTACACCTCGGGGGGCGAGCAGCAGATGTGCGCCATCGGCCGCGCCCTCATGGCCCGGCCGGAAATGATCCTGCTGGACGAGCCTTCCATGGGCTTGGCGCCCCAGATCGTCGAGGAGATCTTCGAGATCGTCAAAGACCTCAACAGCCGCGAGAACGTCAGCTTCCTTCTGGCCGAGCAGAACACCATGGTGGCCCTGCGCTACGCCGATTTTGGCTACATCCTGGAAAACGGCCGGGTGGTGATGGAAGGCGACGCCGAGGAATTGCGCACCAACGAGGACGTCAAGGAGTTCTATCTGGGCCTCTCCACCGCCGGGCGGAAATCCTTCAAGGACGTCAAACACTACCGCCGGCGCAAGCGTTGGCTCTCCTGAGGAAATCATGAGCTATTACGATCCCCTGGAAACCCGCGACCCCGAGGAGCGCGAGCGGGACCTGATGGACAAGCTGGCGCGGCAGGTGGCCCATGCCCGGGAAACCAGCGCCTATTACCGCCAGCACCTGGCCGGCATCAATCCCGTCGAGATTGTCAGCCGCGCCGCCCTGGCCACCCTGCCGGTGACCAGGAAGCGCGATCTCATCGGCCTGCAGAAGGACAACCCGCCCTTCGGCGGCCTCAATACCCTCTCCCGGGACAATGCCATGCGGGTCTTCGCCTCGCCCGGGCCCATCTATGAATTGCAGGGCAGGGACATCGATCCCTGGCGCATGGCCCGGGTGCTCCATGCCAGCGGATTCCGTCCCGGCGACCTCATCCACAACTGCTTCTCCTACCACTTCACCCCCGGCGCCTTCATGTTCGAGGGCGGCGCCAGGAAACTGGGCTGCGCCGTCTTCCCCGGCGGGGTGGGCCAGACCGAACAGCAGGTCCACGCCATCGCCAGCCTGAGGCCGGAAGGCTATGTCGGCACGCCGTCTTTCCTGAAGCTCATCGTCGACAAGGCCGACGAAATCGGGGCGGACATTTCCTCCCTGAAAAAGGCCTGCGTCTCCGGCGAGGCGCTGCCGAGGGCGACCCGGACGGCCCTGGAGGAGCGCGGCATCCAGGTGCGCCAGTGCTACGCCACGGCGGATATCGGCGCCATCGCCTACGAGACCGAGGCCGACCAGGGACTCGTCGTGGAAGAGGGCATCCTCCTGGAAATCGTCCGGCCGGGCACCGGCGACCCTGCGGCCCCCGGCGAGGTGGGGGAGATCGTGGTGACCACCTTCAACCCGGACTATCCCCTCATCCGCTTCGCCACCGGCGACCTCTCGGCCGTCCTGCCCAGCCGTTCCCCCTGCGGGCGCAGCAATGTCCGCATCAAGGGCTGGCTGGGCCGGGCCGACCAGACCACCAAGGTCAAGGGCATGTTCGTGCATCCCGAACAGGTCGCCGACATCGCCCGCCGCCATCCGGAAATCCAGCGCCTGCGGTTGGTGGTGGACAATCCGGAGGGCCAGGACCGCATGACGCTCCATTGCGAAATTTCGGATGGCAGCGAGGTTCTGGCCCAGGCCCTGGTCGCCAGCCTGCGGGACGTGACCAAGCTGCGGGGCGAAACGGCGTTCTGCGCCCCCGGCGGGCTGCCCAACGACGGCAAGGTGATCGAGGACCTGCGGGTTTACTGATCATGGGACTGTCCCGCATCCTTCAGCCTTTGCCCGGAATTCATCCCTGATGCGCCCGAAGCCCCTGGACGGCATCCGCGTCCTCGACCTCACCCGCCTCCTGCCCGGGCCGGTGGCGACCCTGCACCTGGCCGACCTGGGGGCGGACGTCATCAAGATCGAAGATCCCCTGGTGGGCGACTACGCCCGCACCCTGGGCAAAGGCGAAGGGGAGGACAGCGCCTATTTCCGCATGATCAACCGCAACAAGCGGGGATTGCGGCTCGACCTGAAGCGGCCCGAGGGCGTCGACATCTTCCTGCGCCTGGCCCGGGATGCCGACGTGGTGGTGGAGAGCTTCCGCCCCGGCGTGGCGGACCGGCTGGGCATCGGCTACGAAGCGGTGCGGGCGGTAAATCCCCGGGTCGCCTACTGCTCCATCAGCGGCTATGGCCAGGACGGCCCCTACCGGCACCTGGCCGGCCACGACCTCAACTACCTGGGTTACGCCGGGGTCCTGGACCAGATCGGCCCCGCCGGCGGCGACCCGGCCATTCCCAATTTCCAGGTCGCCGACCTCCTGGGGGGCGCCCTGACGGCGGCCATGGGTATCCTGGCCGCCGTGGTGGAAGCCCTGCGCACCGGGCAGGGGCGCCATGTTGACGTCTCCATGACCGACAGCGTCCTCGCCCACGCCTACTTCGCCATGCTGCGGGTGAACGAGGCGGGCCACTCGGCGCCTCGGGGCACCGACCTCCTGTCCGGCGGATTGCCCTGCTATGCCGTCTATCGGACCGCGGATGGGCGTCACATGGCGGTGGCGGCCCTGGAGCCCAAATTCTGGAAAACCTGCTGTGAAGTCCTCGGACGCCCGGACCTGGGGGTCCGGCATTGGGTGGCGGGAGACGAGGCGGCGGCCGTTAAGGCCGAACTGGCGGCCCTCTTCGCCACCCGGACCCGGGACGAGTGGGTCGAGCGCTTTGCCGGCGCCGACTGCTGCGTGACGCCGGTGCTGAGTCCCGAGGAAGCCCTCGCCAACGAGCAGATCCAGGCCCGGGGCCTAGTCGCCGAGGCGGACGGCCTTACCCAGTTCGCGCCGCCCCTGAAATTTTCGGAATTCGACTTCGCCGTCCACCGGTCGGCTCCCAAGGTCGGGCAGCACAGCGCGGAAATCCTCCTGGAAGCCGGGTTCGATCCGGCCGACATCGCCCGTCTCCAGGCCGCCGGCACCCTTTGACGGGTACGGCTTCCCGCAACGGGCGGGGCGATCCGCCCGTTTAGAATGGCGCCATGTCCACCGCCCTTCTGCTTTTTCCCGATTTCGCCCTCATCCTCCTGGGCGCCGCCATCCGGCGCTGGATGCATCTGGGGGATCATTTCTGGAACGGGGTCGAGAAGCTGGTCTATTTCATCCTCTTCCCGGCCCTCCTGGTCAATGCCATCGTCCGCACCCGGCTGGACCTGGCGGCTGCCTTCCCGCTTCTCCTGACCGCCTTTCTGGCCATGGGCGGCGGCATGGTACTGGGCTCCCTGCCGCGTCTGTTCACGGCCATGCGACCACTGACCTTCGCCTCGGTTTTCCAGTGCGGCTACCGCTTCAATTCCTACATCGCCCTGGCGGTGGCCGGCATGCTTTTCGGCGCCCCCGGCATTGCCACCATGGGGCTCGTCGTCGGCGCCGCGGTGCCGGTGGCCAACCTCACGTCGGTATGGATGCTGGCCCGCCACGGCGAGGCCGGCCTGCTGCGGGAAGTGGGGCGAAATCCCCTGATCTGGGCCACCGCCGGCGGTTTCGTCCTCAACCTGGCCGGCTTCGTGCCGCCCCAGCCCTTGCAGGCCTTTCTTGGCCGCCTGGCCGATGCGTCCATCGCCCTCGGCCTCATCACCGTGGGCGCCGCCCTGCGGCTTGAGACCCAGGGCGGGGTGCGGGCCGTTTCCCTGTGGCTGACCGTCGTGAAATTGCTGGCCTTGCCAGTGCTGGCGGCGGTGATCGGAAAGTGGGCCGGCCTCACCGGCCTGGCCTACCAGATCGCGGTGCTCTTCGCCGCCATGCCGACGGCTTCGTCCGCCTACATCCTCGCCATGCGTATGGGGGGCGACGGGCGCAGCGTTGCCTGGCTCATCTCGGCCACCACCCTGGGGTCGATGTTCACGCTGCCCTTATGGGCGGCGTGGGTGGCGGGTTAAGCCGCAGGTTTGCGGGGGCGCTTCGCTGCCGCCGGTTTCTTGGCCGCCGGCTTGCGCACAGGGGGCGGAGTAGCGGCAGCGGCCTTGGGCTGCTCCGATTTTTGCTGCAGTTGTTCCTGCATTTGCTGCATCAGTTGCCAGGGCCACATGGCTGCCTGGGAGAAGGCGCCGGCGGCGTCGGGCCCCGCCGGCTCCGAGGGCGGCGGGGTGGCCGGTCCTCCGGGCTGGGCAGCCTGCTGGGCGGCGTTCTCGACGGCCTGTTGGGCGGCATTGCTGGCCATCTCACCCATGGCCTTGACGGCGGAGAGGGTGGTGGCCTGCATCTCGAGACCCTGGATGGTCGCCTGCAGCATGGACAGGTTCATGCGCAGCCAACCTTCCACCGCCTTCAGGTCCTTGATGCGCTTTTCCAGTTCATCCACGTCGAAGGTCGGCGCCACCATGCCTGGCAGGGAGAATCCCATGTTGCCCCACATGTTGCGGACGAAGTTCATCGGATCGTTGGGATTTGCGTTTTCATTGGCCATGGAGTGGTGTCTCCAGCGATGGATATGACAGAAATCTTAAACCATGTTCGCCGCAAGGGTGGCGGGAAAAATGCTAAATTACGGGAAAAGGAACAACAAGCTTGGGAGGGTTTATGCTGAAGCTCCTGGTGGTCGAAGACCACGCTTTGGTACGCGAAGGCCTGGCGCGGCTGCTGCGCCAGTTGGAAAATGATGTGGAAGTCACCGAAACCGCAGATTTCGAAGCTGCCCTGGTGGTGCTCGACAACGAGCGGGATTTCGACCTGGTCCTCCTCGACCTCGCCCTGCCCGGCATCGACGGCTTCGCCGGTCTGAACATCCTGCGCCAGCGCTATCCCGCCCTGCCGGTGGCAGTCCTTTCCGCCTTCGACGACGTGCCGACCGTCACCCGCGTCATCAACAACGGTGCCTCCGGCTTCATTCCCAAGGCCTTCTCAGGGGATGACCTCCTCAATGCCGTGCGGGAAGTTCTGTCGGGAAACATCTTCCGCCCCGGCAACCTGCAGTCCGCCAAGCTCGATGACGCGCCGCCGGCGCCGCCCCACCGCGGATCTGTGCATCCCTCGGAAGTCGGGCTCACCGAACGCCAAGCCCAGGTTCTGGGCCTCATGGTGCGGGGCTTGTCGAACCGGGAAATCGCCGAGCAGCTTGAACTGTCCGAAGGCACCGTCAAGATCCACGCCACGGCTGTCTTCAAGGCCCTCGGCGTCACCAGCCGGACCCAGGCCCTGGTGGCGGTGAACCGCTACGGCATCGATTTCGAACCGGTTTTCTGAAGCTGTTCCAGCAAGGCCCGAAGTTTGGCCGGGCGGATGGGGAAACCGAGGTTGTAGGCTGGCGGAGCGGTGGTTTCGCTTCCCTCGTTGATCACCACCATGGCGCAGTCGGGCGCCAGCAACCCTTGCAGGGACTGGACCGCGGCGGCCTCGACGACGGCGATAGCCGGCGCTTCCTCCGTTTCCGGGTCGTAGCCGTCGACCGTGGCGAGATGCCGGGCCCGGATTCCCCAACCCTGCGCCAACTCGGCGGCGATGGCGATGTCCGGCTTCTTGCCGACAAAAAGCACCAGATTGGACGCGCCGAGACGTTGCGCCACGGCCTCCGGTTCCGTCGGCAGCTCCATACTCAAGGGCAGGGTGATGGAGAAGGTGGTGCCCTCGCCGGGTTTGGAGCGCAGGGCCACAGGAACGTCCAGGGCACGGGCCAGGCGGTCCACGATGGATAGTCCCAGTCCCAGCCCCTTGTTCTGCTCCCGCGCCGTATTGCCCACCTGATAGAACTCGGCAAAGATGGCGGCCTGGTGCTCGGGGGCGATGCCGATGCCATTGTCGCGAACCTCGACCCGCACCTGCTGCCCCTGGCGGCGGGCGGCCACCAGGATCCGGCGGCCGTCCGGCGTGTAGCGGATGGCGTTGGAGACGAGGTTGGCGAGCAGCCGCTCGATCAGGGTGATGTCCGACAGGACGGACAACCGGGTGGGGCGGAAATGCAGGGTCAGCTTCTTGCTCTGGGCTCCCCGCCGGTAGGAGGCGGCAAGGCGGTCGAAAACCGTCTGCAGGGGGAAGGGGCGGATGTAGGTCTTTATCCCCGCGACGTCCAGCCGTGAAACGTCCAGGAGCGAATCCAGCAATTCGCCGAGAACGCCGGTGGACGTGCTGATCTGCTCGGAAAGCCGCTGCAGGTCCTGGGTGTTGCCGCTACGGAGCTGGCGCTGCAGGTCGGTGGCGAACAGGGAGAGGGCGTGGAGAGGCTGCCGCAGGTCGTGGCTGGCGGCGGCGAGAAAACGGCTCTTGGCGGTATTGGCCCGTTCCGCCTCCGCCTTCTGGCCGGCCAGCTCGGCGGTGGCGCTCTCGATGCGCTCCTCCAGGTGCCGGCGATGCTCTTCGAGGGCGGCCGTGACGCTGCTCAGTTCCCTGACCTGCCGCCGGACCAGCCATTGGCCGGAAAGCAGGACGGCCACCACCAGGGCGGCAAGGACCCCGAAGTCCAGGGCCCGGCTCTTCCAGTTGGCCAGCAAGGTCTTCTCGGGGATGGCCGTCAATACCCGCAGGTCGCTGTAGCCCGGCACCGGGGAAATCGCCACCAGCAGGCCGTCGGCCGTGGTTGTTCCGTTGTCGGCCAGGAGTCCCTTGAGTCTTCCGCCATACAGGGTGTCCACCGCCAGGGTGCCGATGATGGATGCCTGGCGGGTCAGGTCGGTGGGGCGGCAGGAAGCGACGACCTGGCCCTTGGCGTTGATGAGGATGCCTTCGAAATCGTCGGAAAGCCGGTTGCCCCAGCAGAAATCGGGGAAGTAGGCCGGCTCGATGCCAGCGAAGGCTACACCGGCGAATCCGCTCCGGGCATCCTGTATCCGGCGGGCGATGCCATAGGTGTACCGCTTGGAATTGCGGCCGATGTAGGGGCCGAAAGTGGCGGTCTCGGCGCCGCTCGCCACCGCCTCGAAATAGGGTCGGTCCCGGACGCTCATCCGGGGCGTCGGGAAGTAGGTGGAGATGAAAAGCTGGTTGCCGCCTTCATCGAACAGGATGAGGTCCCGCAGTTGGGGCAGCGACCGGGAATGGCGCTGGGCCAGGTATTCCCACCCCCGGCTGGCTTCCCAGCGACGCCATTCCCGGTGGTTGCCGGAGAGATCGGAAGCGGTGTCCCGCAGCAGGATGTCGATGGCCTCGAAGGAGCGGGCCGTGTGTTCCGCCAGCATCAGGCTGAAATGCTGGAGGCGCTGCCGGCCTTCCTCCAGATCCCGCCGATGGGAAGTGAAAATGTCGATTATGAAGGCGCCCAGGACTGCGACCGAACTGATGACGGCAACGAGGATCGCGAGGGCGTCGGGCTTGCGGGGCAGCACGGCTCAGAGCTGGTAGCAGTACAGGGAGCGGGACGGCGTGCAGTCCACCTCGATGACCCGGTCCGCCGCCACCTCCGGCACCGGGAAACTGTTGCTGACAAAGAGGCTGCCCGGCTTCATTTCCGAACGCACCTTCTGCCACAGGGCCGCCATGGGGGCCGGCGACAGGAAGGCGTAGACGACATCGAAGTCCTTGAGGTCGGTCTGCCACAGGTCGCGCCAGCGCCACTCGACATTGGACCGGGAGCGGCTGCGCAGCCAGCCGGCGGCCCAGGTGAGGGGGGCGTTCTCGACCCCGACGAAGCGCCCCTCCGGAAAGCGCCGGGCCAGGGGGGCGACGGTGCTGCCGATGCCGGCGCCCAGGTCCGCGAAGCGCATTTGCGGACGGCTCGCCAGCAATTGGGCCAGGGCTTCGGCGGTGGCAGCATTGGTGAGATACAGGGGCACCTGCCCGGTGATCGCTCCCCGATAGATCAGCAGGAGGACGACGAAGGCGAGGAGGAACCAGCCGGGAGCGATGGCGAGCTGGCCCACCAGCCAGGCCAGCGGGATGAAGACGGCGTGCATCACGCTCCACCAGGGAGGCTGCCGGCTCAGTAGCGATAGCAGGAAGGCGACGCCGCCGATGACCAGCGCCGTTTCCGGCCAGGGCAGGTTGGCGGCCCGCATGCCGTAGTAAGGCCAGGCCAGGGACAGGACCAGCAGGGCGGCGGCAGCCTGGATGGCGAACTGGCGAAGGGGCGAAGCGGGCACTCGGCTGAATCCGTGGGCTGAAAACCCGGATTCTATGCCATTAGCCGCTGCCGCAGGGTTGAGCGTCTATCCAGCGCCTGCCTGGCCGCCGCCATCTTCACCGGCCCGAAGCCCCGGACCGTCCCCGGCCAGGCCGCCAGTTCCTCGGCCGCTTCGGGATCGGCGGCGCCCCGCTCCAGGATGAGGGCCACGTCGGCCTCATAGTCGGCGATGAGCTGCCGTTCCAGGCGCCTCTCCGCACTGCGGCCGAAAGGATCGAAGGCCGTGCCCCGCACCCGGCGCAGCCGGGCGAGCCAGGAAAAGACGGTGAGCATCCAGGGGCCGAAAGTCATTTTCCGGGGGCGGCCGTCGGGGCCGGGGCGGGCAAGGCCGGGGGGCGCGAGGTGGAAGCCCAACCGGAAATCGCCTTCGAAGGTCTCCCGGACCCGGGCCATGAAATCGCCCTGGGTGAAGAGCCGGGCCACCTCGTATTCGTCCTTGATGGCCAGGAGCTTGCCGTAGGCGGAGGCGACGGCGGCGGCCAGGGCGTCGCCCCGGGGACGCACCTGCTCCACCAGGCGGCGGTAGCGGTCGGCCAGGCGGCGATCCTGGTAGGCGGTCAGGTGCTCGGCATGGCGGGCGATGAGCTCGTCCAGCCCCGGCTTCTCCGCCGCCGGCATGGCGGCGACGCCGGCCAAGGCACGCACGGATTCCGGAAAGGCGGCAGCCCGCCGGCCCCAGGCGAAGGCCGCCAGATTGGCCTGCACCGTCGCGCCGTTCAGCTCGATGGCCCGCTCCAGGGCGATACGGGACACCGGCACCAGGCCCTTCTGCCAGGCGTAGCCCAGGAGCAGCATGTTGGTGTAGAGGGCGTCTCCCATGAGGCTGGTGGCCAGGTGCTGGGCATCGAGGAAATCGGCGTTGCCGGCCCCCACCGTGTCGGCGATGGCCTGCTGCAGGCGGGCCAGGGGGAAATCCCAATCCGGGTTGCGGGTGAATTCGGCGGTGGGGGTCTCGGTGCAATTGACCACGGTCCGGGTCCGGCCCTCCAGCATCTTGGACAGGGCCTCGCTGCCGGCCGTGACCACCAGGTCGCCGCCGAGGACGGCCTGGGCCTCGCCGGTGGCGATGCGGGTGGCGTGGATGTCCTCCTGCCGGTCGGCGATCCGCAGGTGGGAGAAGACGGCGCCGAATTTCTGGGCGAGGCCGGTCATGTCGAGGGTCGATACTCCCTTGCCGTCGAGGTGGGCGGCCATGCCGATCAGCGCCCCCAGGGTGATGACCCCCATGCCGCCGACGCCGGTGATCAGCAGGTTCCAGGGGGTGGCGGTAGCGGGCAGCAGTGGGTCGGGCAGGGGCGGCAGATTGCGGTCCGAAATGTCCAGGGCCTTGCCGTGGCGCGGCTTGCCCCCTTCCACGGTCACGAAGCTGGGGCAGAAGCCCTTGAGGCAGGAGAAATCCTGGTTGCAGGCCGACTGGTCGATCTGGCGCTTCCTGCCGAAGGGCGTTTCCACCGGCACCACCGACAGGCAGTTGGACTGCACCGAGCAGTCGCCGCAGCCTTCGCACACCGCCTCGTTGATGAACACCCGGGTGGCAATGGCGGGCATCTTGCCGCGCTTCCGGCGGCGTCGGGCTTCGGTGGCGCAGGTCTGGTCGTAGATGAGGACGGAGACGCCGGGGTATTGCCGCAACTCCCGCTGCACCGCATCCAGCTCGTCCCGGTGGCGCACCGGCACGCCGGGGGCGAGGTCCGCGACTTTTGCGTAATTCCCCGGATGGTCGGTCACCACCATCATTTTCTCGACCCCCTCGGCCTCTAGTTGCCGGGTGAGCCGGGCCACCGACAGCTGGCCGTCCACCGGCTGGCCGCCGGTCATGGCCACGGCGTCGTTGTAGAGGATCTTGTAGGTGATGGTCACCTTGGCGGCCAGGGCTTGCCGGATGGCGAGGAGCCCGGAATGGAAATAGGTGCCGTCCCCCAGGTTCGCGAAGATGTGCCTTTCCTCGGTGAAGGGCGCCTGTCCCACCCAGGGCACCCCTTCGCCCCCCATGTGGGTGAAGGTGGCGGTGCTGCGGTCCATCCAGGTGACCATGTAGTGGCAGCCGATGCCGGCCACCGCCCGGGAGCCTTCCGGCACCCGGGTGGAGGTGTTGTGGGGACAGCCGGAGCAGAAGTGGGGCTTCCTTTCGGCCTGCACCAGGGGCGTCATGGCCGCCCGCTGCTTGGCCTCGATGAGCTTCAGGCGGGCCTCGATGGCGGGGGAGGTGAAGAAGCGGGCGATGCGCTGGGCGATGACCCGGGCGATGGTGGCCACCGGCAGTTCTCCGGTAGCGGGCAGCAGCCAGTCGCCGTGGGGTAGGGACCATTCGCCCTTTTCATCGAACTTGCCCACCACCCGGGGGCGGACATCCTCCCGCCAGTTGTAGAGCTCCTCCTTCAACTGGTATTCCAGGAGCTGGCGCTTTTCCTCCACCACCAGGATCTCCTCCAGGCCCTCGGCGAAGCGGCGCACCCCGTCGGCTTCCAGGGGCCAGACCATGCCGACCTTGTAGAGGCGGATGCCGATCTCGGCGGCGAGCCGATCGTCGATGCCCAGTTCATCGAGGGCCTGGCGCACATCCAGGTAGGACTTGCCGGCGGTGATGATGCCGAGCCGCGCTCTGGGCGAATCGATGACCACCCGGTTGAGGCCGTTGCGGCGGGCATAGGCCAGGGCGGCGTAGAGGCGGTCGTTGAGGAGGCGGGCTTCCTGGGCCAGGGGCGGATCGGGCCAGCGGATATTGAGGCCGCCGGGAGGCAGCTCGAAATCCTCGGGGAGGGCGATTTCCAGACCGAGGGGATCGAGGTTCACCGAAGCGGCGGTTTCCACCGTGTCGGCCAGGGCCTTGAAGGCCACCCAGCAGCCGGAATAGCGGCTCATGGCCCAGCCGTGCAAGCCGTAATCCAGGTATTCCTGGACATTGGCGGGATAGAGCACCGGCATCAGCACGGCCTTGAAGATGTGCTCGGTCTGGTGGGGCAGGGTGGAGGACTTGGCGGCGTGGTCGTCGCCGGCCACCACCAGGACACCGCCATGCCTGGCGGTGCCGGCGGCATTGGCGTGGCGGAAGACGTCGCCGCAGCGGTCCACCCCGGGCCCCTTGCCGTACCACAGGCCGAAGACGCCGTCGTAGCGGGCGCCGGGGAAGAGGCCGAGCTGCTGGCTGCCCCACACCGCCGTGGCGGCCAGGTCCTCATTGATGCCGGGCTGGAAGACCACGTCATGGCGGGCGAGATGCTCCCTGGCTTTCCAGAGGGCCTGGTCGAATCCGCCGAGGGGGCTGCCCCGATAGCCGGAGATGAATCCCGCCGTCTTGAGGCCGGCCGCCTGGTCCCGCAGGTGCTGCAGCATGGGAAGCCGGACGAGGGCCTGGATGCCGGTAAGGAAGACGCGGCCGGCGGTGACGGTGTACTTGTCGTCCAGGGTGAAGCTGGCGAGGGGGCCTAAGCCATGCGCGAGGTCGGTCATGATGGTCTCCACCTTGTATCGCGTCTTGTGGACGTCGTTTTTGTCATCGCCGGCCGGGGGTGGTGGCGGCGATTTCTACAACATGGACTTTAGGATCTTCCCTTCGTTCCGGCAGGAACAGGGAAATTACGCCCGGATAGGCGTTATAACGCCTGAATGATTGACAGGCTCATGATCCCCCGGGAGAATCGGCCGGATAATCCCCGCCTTCCCACAATATTCAGGAGACACACCCGATGCGCGCCCTGCCCGTCCAGCTGTCCGCCGTATCCATCGCCGTCGCCTTCGCCCTGGCTGCCTGCGGCCAGAAGGAAGAGCCGAAACCCGCCCAGGCCCCGGCCGCCTCGACGGCCACCGCGCCGAAGCCGGAAGTTGTCGTCAAGCTCGGCCACGTGGCGCCCATGACCGGTCCCCAGGCCCACCTCGGCAAGGACAACGAGAACGGCGCCATCCTGGCGGTGGAGGATCTCAATGCCAAGGGCCTCGAAATCGGCGGCGCCAAGGTCAAGTTCGAACTCCTGAATGAGGACGACCAGGCAGATCCCAAGCAGGGCACCATCGTCGCCCAGAAGCTGGCGGACGCCAAGGTGAACGGGGTCATCGGCCACCTCAATTCCGGCACCACCATCCCGGCCTCCAAGATCTATTTCGATGCCGGCATCCCGCAGATTTCCGGTTCCGCCACCAACCCGAAATACACCCAGCAGAGCTTCAACACCGCCTTCCGGGTCATGGCCAACGATGAGCAGCAGGGCAAGGTCCTGGGCCAGTTCGCCGCCAAGCAGGGGGCCAAGACGGTGGCCATCATCGACGACCGCACCGCCTACGGCCAGGGCCTGGCCGACGAGTTCCGGAAGGCCGCCGAGGCCAACGGCCTCAAGGTGGTGGATACCGAATACACCAACGACAAGGCCACCGATTTCAAGGCCATCCTCACCAAGATCAAGTCCATGAAGCCGGACCTGGTCTTCTACGGCGGCATGGATGCCCAGGGCGGTCCCCTGGTGAAGCAGATGAAGGAACTGGGCATCAAGGCCAAGTTCCTGGGCGGCGACGGCGTGTGCACGCCGGAGTTCATGAAGCTCGGCGGTGACGCGGCCGAAGGCCAGTTCTGCTCCCTGCCCGGCAAGCCCCTGGAAAAGCTCGCCAAGGGGCCCCAGTTCCGGGAGAAGTTCACCAAGCGCTTCAATGCCGACATCCAGCTTTACGCCCCCTACGTCTATGATGCAGTGATGGTCATGGCCGACTCCATGCAGCGGGCCAATTCCGTCGAGCCGGCCAAGTTCCTGCCCCAGGTCGGCAAGGCCCGCTACGACGGCGTCACCGCCACCATCGAGTTCGATCCGAAGGGCGACCTCAAGGACGGCGCCATCTCCCTCTACCAGTACAAGGGCGGCAAGCTCGACTACGTGGAGACCCTGGGCGGTGCGCCGGAGGCCACCGCCGCACCGGCCCCGGGCCCGGCTTCCGCCCCGGCGGCGGCAGCCCCCGTCCAGGCCCCCGGCAAGCAGTAACTTTCAACGTCTCAATGGGACGGCGCCCGAGGGCGCCGTTTCTGCATGGAAACTTTCCTTCAGCAAATCATCAACGGGCTGGTCCAGGGCAGCATCTACGCCCTGGTGGCCCTCGGCTACACCATGGTCTACGGGATCATGGGATTGATCAATTTCGCCCACGGCGAGGTGGTGATGATCGGCACCCTGGTGGCCATCACCGTCATCGGGGGCCTGATGGCCGCCGGCGTGCCGGCGGTGGTGGCCGGGGGAACCGGCGTGCTGGCCGCGGTCGTCGTCTGCATGGCCATCGGCTGGTGGCTGGAGCGGGTGGCCTACCGGCCCCTGCGCCATGCCCCGCGTCTCACCCCCCTCATCACCGCCATCGGCATGTCCATCGTCCTGCAGAACGTGGCCATGATCGTCTGGGGGCGCAATTACCGGACTTTCCCCTCCCTCATCCGTAGCGAGTCCTTCGAAGTGGCGGGGGCCAGCTTCACCACCGTCCAGGTCATGATCGTGTCGGTGTCGACCTTGATGATGGCGGGCCTCCTCCTCCTCATCTACCGCACCAAGCTCGGCATGGCCATGCGGGCCACCGCCCAGAATCCCCAGGTGGCGAGCCTGATGGGAGTCAACATCGACCGGGTGATCGCCGCCGCTTTCGTGGTGGGTTCGGCCCTCGGGGCGGTGGCCGGGGTCATGGTCGGCAGCTATTACGAAATCGCCCATTACCAGATGGGCTCGATGCTGGGCCTGAAGGCTTTCACCGCCGCGGTGCTGGGCGGTATCGGCAATATCGCCGGGGCCGTGGCGGGGGGCGTGCTGCTGGGTATCATCGAGGCCCTGGGGGCCGGCTACATCGGCGACCTGACCCACGGCTTCCTGGGCAGCCATTATCAGGACATTTTCGCCTTCATCGTCCTGATCGGCGTCCTCATGTTCCGGCCCTCCGGGCTCTTCGGCGAGAAGACGGGGGATCGGGCATGAAGTGGATGAATTCCCGTTCGGCGGCCGGCATCGCCCTCGTCGCCGTCGCCCTGGTGGCGCTGCCCTTCGTCGCCGCCATGGGAGGCCAGGCCTGGGTGCGCATCGTGGACTTCGCCATCCTCTACGTCTTCCTGGCCCTGGGGCTCAACATCGTGGTCGGCCTGGCGGGCCTCCTGGACCTGGGCTACGTCGCCTTCTACGCCGTCGGCGCCTATGTCTATGCCCTGCTGGCCAGCCCCCATTTCGGACTGCACCTGCCTTTCTGGGCCATCGTGCCCATGGGGGCGGCAACCGCCTGCGTCTTCGGCGTGCTGCTGGGAACGCCGACCCTGAAGCTGCGGGGCGATTACCTGGCCATCGTCACCCTGGGCTTCGGGGAGATCATCCGCATCTTCCTCAACAACCTGAATGCCCCGGTCAATATCACCAACGGCGCCCAGGGCATCACCCTCATCGACCCGGTGGCTATCGGCGGCTTCAAGTTCAGCGGCACGACCCAGATCCTCGGCATCAGCCTTTCCGGGCCCCAGAAGTACTATTTCCTGCTGGTGGCCCTGGCCATCGTGGTCATCCTCATCAACCTGCGGTTGCAGCATTCCCGCATCGGCCGGGCCTGGCAGGCGATCCGCGAAGACGAGGTGGCGGCCAAGGCCATCGGCATCAACACCCGCAACATCAAGCTCCTGGCCTTCGCCATGGGGGCGAGCTTCGGCGGCGTCGCCGGCGGCATCTTCTCGGCCATGCAGGGCTTTGTTTCCCCTGAAAGCTTTTCCCTGGTGGAGTCCATCTCGATTCTGTCCATGGTGGTGCTGGGGGGCATGGGCCACATCCCCGGGGTCATCCTGGGGGCCGTCCTCCTCACCGTCCTGCCGGAGCTGCTGCGCTACGGCGTGGGGCCGGTTCAGCAGGCCCTGTTCGGCAAGGTGCTGGTGGATCCGGAAAGCCTGCGCATGCTCATTTTCGGCCTCGCCCTGGTGCTGGTGATGCGCTGGCGGCCGGCCGGCCTGTGGCCATCGTCGGAGCGGCGGCGGGAGTTGGCGGAAAAAACATGATGGTCGAGAATCTTTCTCCTCCCCTGCTCGAAGCCCGGCAGGTGGCCAAGCATTTCGGCGGGGTCAAGGCGCTGCGGGACGTTTCCCTCAGCATCCGCCAGGGCGAGGTGTATGGCCTTATCGGTCCCAACGGCGCCGGCAAGACCACTCTCTTCAATTGCCTGACCGGGCTCTACGTGCCCGATGGCGGCAGCTTCATATTCGCCGGCAGCCCGCTGGCGGCGGATGCGCCCCACGAGGCAGCGGCCCGGGGTATCGCCCGCACCTTCCAGAACATCCGCCTCTTCGGCAACATGACGGCCCTGGAAAATGTCATGGTGGGCCGCCATCTGCGGACCCGGGCAGGGGTATTCGGCGCCATTTTCCGGGACCCCAAGACCCGGGCCGAGGAGGCCGCCATCCAGCGCCGGGCCGAGGAGCTGCTGCACTATGTGGGCATTGCCGACCGGGCCTGGGATCTGGCCAATAATCTCTCTTACGGCGACCAGCGCCGGCTGGAAATCGCCCGCGCCCTCGCCACCGAGCCCAAGCTCCTGTGCCTGGACGAACCGGCGGCGGGCATGAATGCCACGGAGACCGCCGAACTGCGCCGCCTCATCGAAGGCATCCGCCAGGATGGCACCACGGTGCTGCTCATCGAGCACGACGTCAAGCTGGTCATGGGGCTGTGCGACCGGGTGGCGGTCCTGGATTACGGCGAGAAGATCTGCGAGGACGTGCCGGCCGCAGTGCAGAGGGATCAACGGGTGATCGAGGCATACCTGGGAGGTGGCCATCTTGCTTAAAGTCATGGGGCTGCGGGTTGCCTACGGCGGCATCCAGGCGGTACGGGGCATCACCTTCCATGTCGCCGAGGGGGAAATGGTGGCCCTCATCGGCGCCAACGGCGCCGGCAAGACCAGCACCCTCAAGGCCATTTCCAGAATCCTCGACACTGCCGGGGGCACCGTGCGTTTCTGCGACCGGGAAATCACCCGCCTGGCGCCCCACCGCCTGGTGCGGGAAGGCATCGCCCTGGTGCCGGAAGGGCGGGGCGTCTTCCCCCGTCTGTCGGTGGCGGAGAACCTGGCCATGGGCGCCTTCGTGCGGAGCGACACGGCGGAGATCGACCGCGACCTCGACCAGGTGTTCGGCTATTTCCCCCGCCTCAAGGAGCGGGCGGAGCAACTGGCCGGCACCCTGTCGGGCGGAGAGCAGCAAATGCTCGCCATCGGCCGGGCCCTCATGAGCCGGCCGCGGCTTCTGCTGCTGGACGAGCCGTCCATGGGCCTGGCGCCGATCATGGTGCAGAAGATTTTCGAAGTCATCCAGGCTGTCGCCCGACAGGGGATGACCATTCTCCTGGTGGAGCAGAACGCCCGGCTTGCCCTGGAGGTGAGCCAGCGCGCCTACGTCATGGAAAGCGGGGAAATCACCCTCGCCGGCGAAGCCAGTCAGTTGTTGAACGATCCCAGGGTTCGGGAAGCCTATCTCGGAGAATCATGAAAAATTCCATCGCAGTCCTCGCCGCCGTGGCGGCCTTTGCCAGCTGTGTTGCCCAGGCGGAAGAAGCCACCGAGCCCAAGCTCGCCCGCGGGCTCCTCATGAAACAGGGCGGCAAGCTGGTGTTCGCGCCCTGTCGCGATCGCAGCTATGCCGTCATGGAGGACGTGTCCCCCCATGCCGGAGTGACCGCTGCCCTCGATCGCATCGGTCTGGAAGCCGGCAAGAAACTCTACGTCGAAGTGTTCGCGGTGCTCGACGGCCTGGCCCTCAAGGCGTCTGGTCTCAACTTCGCCCAGCCCGATGGCCGTTGCCAGCCGCCGGGCGGCAAGGAGGAGGCCTGGCAGGCAGCCGGCGCCGGCTGGGCCCTGGCCGCCGGCGGCGATCGGGTGGTGTTGAAGCGCCAGGGCAGGGCGGATCTGGCCGTCCCCTATGGGCCCTTCAGGGCCGAAGGTGCCCTCGCCAGCTATGAGGCGAGCCAGGGCGCCAACAAGCTGGCCCTGCGCTTCGAGCCGGCTGTCTGCGAGGACAAGGCCGCTGGCGTGCTGCTGGGCTGGCGTGCGACGGTGACGGCCAATGGCGAGGTCCTGAAGGGCTGCGCCTGGCAGCGCTGAGCCGGGTCAGGCCGCCGGCCAGCGGCGGCGGCCTGAAGGCCGGGCGGGTCAGTCGCGGGCAGTGTCGGCGGAGAAAGTGAAGGAGTCGGCGAAGAACTCCTCCTCGGGCAGCTTGCAGGCCGTGGTGAATTCCTGCCGGGCGGCGTCGACCATCGCCGGGGAACCGCAGGCATAGACCTGGAAGCCGGAAAGGTCGGGGAAATCGGCCATGACCGCCTGGTGAACGAAGCCGGTGCGCCCGGTCCATTCGTCGCCGGGCACCGGCTCGGAAAGGACCGGCACGTAGCGGATGTGGCTGTGAGCGGCGGCCCATTGCTCCGGCAGGGCGTTCTGGTAGAGATCGCGCCGGGTCCGGGCTCCCCAATACAGGTAGATGGGACGCCGGTTGCCCTCGTGCAGGGCATGTTCCACCAGGGCCTTGATGGGAGCGAAGCCGGTGCCGCCAGCCACGAGGATCATCGGCTTGGCGGATTCCTCCCGCAGGTAGAAGGTGCCATGGGGACCGTTGAAGCGCAGGATGTCCCGCACCTTCATGGTGGAGAACACCTGCTCGGTGAACAGCCCCCCCGGCACGTGGCGGATATGGAGCTGCAGGAAGGCATCGTCGTGGGGAGCGTTGGCCAGGGAAAAGCTGCGGCGCTTGCCATCCTTGAGCAGGATGTCGATGTATTGGCCGGCGAGGAACTGCAGGCGCTCGGTGGCCGGCAGCTTGAGATGCATCTCCATGACGTCCGGAGCCAGCTTTTCCAGTTTCTCGATGCGGGCCGGCAGGGTCTTGGCTGGAATGTCGTTGGCCGCGCCCACCTGCTTGCATTCGATGGTCAGGTCGGAGTGGGGCTTGGCGCAGCAGAAGAGGGTCAGGCCGGCCGCCTTGTCGGCGTCGGTGAGGGCGTGGGGCAGGGCGTTGCCGTGCTCCACTTCGCCGGCCAGGACCTTGCCCTTGCAGGCGCCGCAGGCGCCGTTCCGGCAGCCGTAGGGCAGGGTCAGGCCCTGGCGCAGGGCAGCCTCGAGAATGGTCTCGTCGCTATTGGCCCCGAATTGGCGGCCGCTGGGCTCGACAGTGATGTGATGGCTCATGTGTACCCCCTGAATTCCGGCGCCGCGGCTATCTCGTTCGGCTAAAATGCCGCGGTGCAAAGATTGCTGATTATCGGCAGCGGAGACGTCGCCCGCCGCGCCCTTCCTCGACTCGTCAAGCGCTTCCGCGTCCATGCTCTGGTGCGCGACGCGGATGCCGCGGCCGTCTGGCGGGCTGCCGGGGCCGTGCCGGTCCTGGCCGACCTGGACGACCGCCGCAGCCTCTTCCGGCTGGCCGGCCTCGCCCACCTGGTGCTACACCTGGCGCCGCCGCCGGGTTCCGGCGAAATCGACAGCCGCACCCGCAACCTGCTGGCAGCGCTTGCGAAGGGCGGAAGTCTACCACGGCGCCTGATCTACGTTAGCACCACCGGCGTCTATGGCGATTGCCGTGGCGAAGCCATCGACGAGACCCGCCCCCTCAAGCCGGAAACGGCCCGGGCCCGCCGCCGCCTGGATGCCGAAAGGCGTCTGCGGGCCTTCGGCCGGCGCACTGCGGCGACGGTGGCCGTCCTGCGCGCGCCCGGCATCTACGCCGCCGATCGCGTGCCGCTGGAGCGTCTGCGCGCCGGCACGCCGGTCCTGGCCGCCACCGAGGATGTCTTTTCCAATCACATCCACGCCGACGACCTGGCCGCCGCCTGTGTCGCCGCCCTCCGGCATGGTGCCGCGAACCGGGCCTACAACGTGGTGGACGATTCGGACCTCAAAATGGGCGACTATTTCGACCGGGTCGCCGACGCCTTCGGCCTGCCCCGGCCTCCCCGCCTGTCCCGGGCCGAGCTGGCGGCGCGGCTGTCGCCGGTCCAGCGCTCCTTCATGGGGGAATCCCGCCGCATCGGCAACCGGCGCCTGAAGGAAGAACTGAAATTGCGGCTCCGTTATCCGACCGTCGATGCCTGCCTGGGCGCCGCCTCCGAAAAGAACTGACCATGCCGGGATTCGAAGCGAAATGTCCTACCTAGTCCTCAAAGCCTTCCATATTTCCCTGGTGGTGTCCTGGTTCGCGGGGCTTTTCTACCTGCCGCGCATCTTCGTCAATCTCGCCATGGTGCCGGGGGGGAGCGCGGCCGAGCGCGACCGGCTCCTGCTCATGGCCCGCAAGCTTTTCCGCTTCATGACGCCGCTGGGCGTGCTGGCGGTGGCGACCGGCCTGGGGTTATGGTTCGGCTTCGGATTTTCCGGGCCCTGGCTCCATATCAAAGTCACCCTGGTAACCCTCCTGGTGGCGTATCACTGGCACTGCGGACGGATTCTCAAAACCTTCGAAACCGGTGCCCCCTCCCGGGGCCACGTCTGGTTCCGTTTCTATAACGAGCTGCCGGTGCTGGTGCTGTTTGCCATTGTCTTCCTGGTCGTTCTCAAACAACCTGCCTGAAATGAATACCTATTTCGCCACTTGCCCCCGTGGGCTGGAAGCCCTGCTGGCCGATGAACTCACCGCCGTCGGCGCCGGGAAAACCCAGGCCGTGGCGGGCGGCGTGCAGTTCGTCGGCGACTGGTCGGTCTGCTACCGCGCCAATCTGGAATCCCGCCTCGCCACCCGCATCCTCTGGCACGTCGCCCACGGCCCCTACACCCGGGAAGAGGATATCTACCGGCTGGCCATGACCCAGCCCTGGCACGAATTCTTCGACCTGAGCCGCACCTTCCGGGTGCTGACCACGGCGACCAAGTCGCCCCTGCGCTCCATCGACTTCGTGACCCTGCGGGTCAAGGATGCCGTCTGCGACCGTTTCCGCGCCCAAGGGGGCGAGCGGCCCAGCGTCGATACCCGGGAGCCGGATGTCCGCATCCACGTCTATCTCACCGAGCGGGACTGCACCCTCTACCTGGACACCTCCGGGGCACCTCTGTGGCAGCGGGGTCTGCGGCAGGCGACGGTGGAAGCGCCCCTGAAGGAAAACCTGGCGGCAGGTATCCTGAAGCTCACCGGCTGGCAGCCGGGCATGCCCTTTGTCGACCCCATGTGCGGCAGCGGCACCTTCCTCCTGGAAGCGGTGCAGGTCGCCCTGGATCGGGCCCCGGGCCTGGGGCGCGGCTTCGCCTTCGAGAAGCTGGCGACCTTCGAGGCCATCAACTGGGCAAAACTGCGGGCCGATGCCGAAGCCCGCTGCAAGCCGGTGGCGCCGCTGCCCATCCGGGGTGGCGACAGCGACGAGCGGGCGGTGCGGGCGACCCGCCGCAATCTTCAGGAAGCGGGCTTTGGCGGCGCAGTCGTCGTCGAGCGGGCGGATATGCTGGAAACAACGCCTCCGGCAGAATCCGGCATCCTGCTGGCCAATCCCCCCTATGGCGAGCGCATCGGCGAGCAGGAGGAACTGGCGGCCTTCTACCCCCGCCTGGGGGAGGCCCTCAAGAAGCGCTGGGCCGGCTGGAACTGCTATTTCTTCACCGCCGACACCCGGCTTCCCAAGCTCGTCAGGCTGAAGCCCAGCCGCAAGACGCCGCTCTTCAACGGCGCTCTGGAGTGCCGGCTCTACGAGATCAAAGTGGTCGCCGGCAGCAACCGGCATTGATCCTTGATAACGTAGTAATAGTTGGGGCTGGCTGCGGTAGAATTTATGCCTTTTGCGTAGTTTGGGAGCGGACAAAATATGAAAAGGCTTCTTGTCGCAGTCTCGGCCTCTTGCGCCATCTCTTCGTGGGCTGTTCCAGCGGTTCGTCTGGAAGTTCCTGTCACCTACCATCCCAATGCTGGCGTGGTGGAAAGCGTGAGAAGCGAGTGCCAGATCGAGAGTATGCTGGCAAATCGGGTGGGTGGAGCATTACAAAAACTGAACCGCAGGGGCGGCAGCACAGTGGAGGCAGGCGCCGATCCGTCCGGTGACAACGTACTTAGGGTGCAGATCACCCATGTGCTGGGCGTAGGCGGTGGTGCATGGAGTGGCCCCAAGGCCATCACTTTGACGGCCGAGTTGTTGGAAAACGGGAAAGTGGTTCGCCAGACGAAAATCAGTCGATGGAATATCGGCGGTGCCTTCGGTGCCTTCAGGGGAACCTGTTCCATCCTGGACCGCGCCGCCGAGACCATCAGCAGGGACCTCAGCCGCTGGGTCAGCGATCCCTTCTATAAAATTGCCGAACAGCCGGTCCCCAAAGAAACCATGGCGAATAATGCCGCCCAATCGGCAGAGGCGGTGGAATCCCCTGTGGAGCCCAAGCCAGAGAGTAACTAGCCTTGCCAGCTTAGGCCGCCAGGATGATCAAACGATGTCCAGGTGGCCGATCCCTGTGGTGAGATCGCGATCCTTCGACTCCTTGCCGTGGAGCTTGATCTGCAGCCGCAGGTCGTTGAGGGAGTCGGCGTTGCGCAGGGCATCCTCGTAGCTGATCTTCCCGGCCTCGTAGAGGTCGAAGAGGGCCTGGTCGAAGGTCTGCATTCCCAGTTCCCTGGACTTCTTCATGATCTCCTTGATCTCGTGGACTTCGCCCTTGAAGATCAGGTCGGAAATGAGCGGGGAATTGAGCATGACCTCGATCGCCGCCATGCGGCCCTTGCCGTCCTTCTTCGGTACCAGGCGCTGGGAGATCATGGCCCGCAGGTTGAGGGAGAGGTCCATCAGCAGCTGCTGGCGGCGCTCTTCCGGGAAGAAGTTGATGATCCGGTCGATGGCCTGGTTGGCGCTGTTGGCGTGCAGGGTGGCGAGGCACAGGTGGCCGGTTTCGGCGAAGGCGACGGCGTAGTCCATGGTTTCGCGGTCGCGGATTTCGCCCATGAGGATGACGTCGGGGGCCTGGCGCAGGGTGTTCTTCAGGGCCGGAGCCCAGTCGTCGGTGTCCACGCCCACTTCCCGCTGGGTGACGATGCAGTTCTTGTGGTCGTGGACGTATTCGATCGGGTCCTCGATGGTGATGATGTGGCCGTAGCTGTTCTCGTTGCGGTAATCCACCAGGGCTGCCAGGGAGGTGGTCTTGCCGGTGCCGGTGCCGCCGACGAAGATCACCAGCCCCCGCTTGGTCATGGCAATGTCCTTGAGGACGGGGGGCAGGCCGAGCTCGTCGAGGTTGGGGATGGTCATGTTGATGGTCCGGCAGATCACCCCGACCCGGCCCTGCTGGACAAAGGCATTGACCCGGAAACGGCCGATGCCGGCCGGCGAAATGGCGAAATTGCATTCCTTGGTGGCTTCGAACTCCGCCGCCTGGCGGTCGTTCATGATGGAGCGGGCCAGTTCGGCGGTGTGCTGGGGGGTCAGCGTCTGGTTGGACACCGGCGTCACCTTGCCGTCCACCTTGATGGCGGGCGGGAAGCTGGCCGTGACGAAAAGATCCGACCCCTTCTTCTGCGCCATGAGGCGCAGGAGGTCGTGCATGAATTTCATCGCCTGATCGCGTTCCATATGTCTTTCCTTGCTCGTCGATACGGCCTTGCCCGCGTCCGCGGTCCGCTTGCCGTACTAAAGTGCTGTCTGCGCCGGCCGCGACCGGGGCGCCTGGTCTCGACTTCGCCCGACCGTCGTTGAGTTACCCCGGGAAGGCGTCCTTGTTGGCCGCCTTGGAGCGCGCCTCGTTGCTGGAGACCACGTTGCGCCGGACCAGGTCCTGCAGGTTCTGGTCCAGGGTCTGCATGCCGAAGTTCTGGCCGGTCTGGATGGACGAGTACATCTGGGCCACCTTGTTTTCCCGGATGAGGTTCCGGATGGCCGGGGTGCCGATCATGATCTCGTGGGCCGCCACCCGGCCGTTGCCGTCCTTGGTCTTGAGCAGCGTCTGGGAAATGACCGCCCGCAGGGATTCGGACAGCATGGAGCGGACCATTTCCTTTTCCGCCGCCGGGAAGACGTCCACGATCCGGTCCACGGTCTTGGCGGCCGACGAGGTGTGCAGGGTGCCGAAGACCAGGTGGCCGGTCTCGGCGCCGGACAGCGCCAGGCGGATGGTTTCCAGGTCCCGCATTTCGCCCACCAGGATGACGTCCGGGTCTTCCCGCAGGGCGGAGCGCAGGGCGTTGTTGAAGGACAGGGTGTGGGGGCCCACTTCCCGCTGGTTGATGAGGCACTTCTTGGATTCATGGACGAATTCGATCGGGTCCTCGACCGTGAGGATGTGGCCGTAATCGTTTTCGTTGATGTGGTTGACCATCGCCGCCAGGGTAGTGGACTTGCCGGAGCCGGTGGGGCCGGTGACCAGGACGATGCCCCGGGGATACTCGGAGATGTCCTTGAAAATCTTGGGGCAGTTCAGCTCCTCCAGGGTCAGCACCTTGGAGGGAATGGTCCGGAAGACCGCGCCGGCGCCCCGGTGCTGGTTGAAGGCATTGACCCGGAAGCGGGCGAGGTTGGGGATCTCGAAGGAAAAGTCGCATTCCAGCGTCTCTTCATACACCTTGCGCTGGCCGTCGTTCATGATGTCATACACCATGCCGTGGACATCCTTGTGCTCCATGGGCGGCAAGTTGATGCGGCGCACGTCGCCGTGGACGCGGATCATCGGCGGCAGGCCGGCTGACAGGTGAAGGTCGGAAGCCTTGTTCTTGACGCCGAAGGCCAAGAGTTCGGTGATGTCCATACGGGTATCCTCGGAAGGCGCGTGTATACTTGCGCTGGGCCTGAATTCCAAAGGATTATGAGCGTAATCGCCACCAACCTGCAAGCTGTGCAACGCCGTATTGACGAGGCTGCGCGGGCCGTCGGCCGCAACCCGGAAACGGTCGGATTGCTGGCCGTGAGCAAGACCTGGCCGGCCAGCGCCGTCGAGGAGGCGGCCCGGGCAGGACAACGGGCTTTCGGCGAAAACTATGTCCAGGAAGCAGTGGACAAGATCGGCCTGCTGCGGGACGCCGGTCTCGAATGGCATTTCATCGGTCCCCTGCAGAGCAACAAGACCCGCCTGGTGGCCGAGAACTTTTCCTGGGTCCATTCCATCGAACGGGGCAAAATCGCCGAGCGTCTCTCGGCCCAGCGTCCGGTCGGCCTGCCGCCCCTGCAGGTCTGCGTGCAGGTGAATGTTTCCGGCGAGGCCAGCAAGAGCGGCTGCGCACCGGCCGAGGCCGCCGAGCTTTGCCGGCGGGTGGCGGCCCTGCCCAACCTGCGCCTGCGCGGCCTTATGGCCATTCCCGAGCCGGTGGAGGGCAGCGATGCCCAGCGCCGGCCCTTCCGGCAATTGCGAGAATTGTTCGAAACCCTGCGGTCCGGCGGCTTGCCCCTCGACACCCTGTCCATGGGCATGTCCCACGACCTGGAAGCCGCCGTCGCCGAAGGCGCGACCATGGTTCGCATCGGCACCGCCATTTTTGGTGAGAGAAACTACCTATGAAAATCACTTTCCTCGGCGGCGGCAACATGGCCAACGCCCTCATTGGCGGCCTCCTCAAGCAGGGCTTCGCCGCCTCGGACATCCAGGTGGTGGAACTGAACGAAGAGAACCGTGAGCGGCTCTCCCGTACCTATGGCATCACCTGCCACGCCGGTCCAGTCGCGTCGGCCTGGGCGGCCGACGTCATCGTCCTGGCGGTGAAGCCCCAGCAGATGAAGGAGGCGGTGGCCCCGCTGGCGCCGGCCATGGCCCGGCAGGTGGTGGTGAGCATCGCCGCCGGTCTGCGCCTCGACTCCCTGTCCCGTTGGCTGGGGGGGCACCGCAAAATCGTGCGCGCCATGCCCAACACCCCGGCCCTCATCGGCGCCGGCATCACCGGCCTCTATGCGCTGCCCGAAGTGACGGCCGCCGAACGGGGCGCTGCCGAGCGTGTCCTGCAGGCAGTGGGCAGTACCGTGTGGGTCGAGGACGAGGCCCGCATGGACGCCGTCACCGCCGTCTCCGGCAGCGGGCCGGCCTACGTCTTCCTGTTCATCGAGGCCCTGCAGCAGGCGGCGGCGGAACTCGGCTTTTCCGCCGAGCAGGCCCGCCAACTCTCCATCGAGACCGTCCTCGGGGCCGCCAGGCTGGCGGCCGGGTCGGACGAGCCGGCATCTGTCCTGCGGGAGCGGGTCACCTCCAAGGGGGGAACCACCGCGGCAGCTCTCAATGTCATGGCCGGGCGCGGGGTCAAGGAGGGCATCGTGGCCGGCATCCATGCCGCCGATGCCCGCGGGCGCGAGCTCGGCGACCTGCTGGGAGCGGACTGATGGTGGCCCAGGCGATCGTCTTCCTGGCCGATGCCATTGTCGGCTTCTTCAGCGTTCTCTTCCTCCTGCGTTTCTACATGCAGGCATTCCGGGTTTCCTTTGGCGGCCCCTTCGGCCATTTCGTGGTGACACTCACCAATTGGGGAGTGAAACCCCTGCGGCGGGTCATTCCGGGGCTCTTCGGCCTGGATCTGGCCAGCCTCCTGCTGGCCATCGCCCTGCAACTGGCGCTCATGGTTCTGGTGCTGAGCCTCTCCGGGGGCCTGTTCGTGGCTGACGGCACGACCTTGGCCCTGATGGTGGTGTGGGGAGCGGTCCGCGCCGTCCTGCGCCTGTCGATCTATATCCTGATCGGCGCCCTCATCATGCAGGCGGTCCTCTCCTGGGTGAATCCCTATTCGCCCCTGGCCGGGCCGGTGAACCAGCTGACCCGTCCCTTCCTGGCGCCCATCCAGCGCCTCCTGCCCCCCATTTCCGGCATCGACCTCTCTCCCCTGGTGGCCATCCTGCTTGCCCAGGTGGTCCTCATGTTCCTGTGACCAGGCCCTGGCTGCGCGCCGACGGCAACGGCTGCGTCATCACCGTCCATGTCCAGCCGGGGGCCAAGCGCACCGAGATCGTCGGCGAGCACGGGGATGCCCTCAAGATCCGGCTGGCGGCGCCGCCGGTGGACGGCAAGGCTAACGAGGCCCTGTTGTCCTTCCTGGCAAAGACGCTGTCGGTCAGCCGGCGGGCGGTGGAACTGCGGGCGGGGGCCAGCTCCCGGCGCAAGCTGGTGGCCGTGGACCTACCGGCGGCCGAAGCCCTGCCGTTAATTCCGATCGCTTGAACCGTCGTCGGCGGGGGAATTTTTCCGGATGATCCGGAGGCTGGCGTCGGCAGCGGTGGCGACATATTCCCTGCACTGCTGCCGGAGATGGTTGTTCCGGTAGATGCTGCGCCCCTCCTTGCTGTCCAGGTCGCAGGCAATGAGTTCGCTGCACTGGGTCGAGCCGTGGCGGCATTGGAAATCCTGGATCAGCTCCCGCACGGCATCGTAATTGCGGGTGACGGGGGTGCTGCCGACACGTCTGCCGAGCACCATGTTGATGGCCATCACGCCGCCGGAAATGGAGCCGCAGAAGCCCCGGGTGCCTGCCATGCCGCTGCAGAAACCGGTGGCGATGCCCGGGATGAGGGGGGAGCGAACGTCCAGGTGTTCCGCGACGGCGGCCAGCACGCTTTCAGCGCAATAGAAGCCTTGGTCGAAATAGCGGCCGGCGGTGGCCGCGACGCGGCTGGTCTCCTCCGGGGCGGCGTTCTGCAGCGTGCGTCGCATGAGATTGCCGTTCAATTCCCCGTTGCCGGGGAACGCAAGGCTGCATAAGGCCGGCGGCAAATCCGCCGCGGCGCAGGGGGTAAAGCCGAAGCGGCGAAAGTAATCTTCGGCGAACAGCCCCGGGGCGTAGATTTCCCTGGCCTGCCGCTCTTCGCTGAAGGCAATGAGGCGCAGCAGGAGCTGACGGGCGATGTCGCGCTTGCGGTAGCCCGGGATGACGGCGAGCTGACGCACCATGGCGAGATCGCCAGACAGCATCTCGACCGAGGCCGTTCCAACCACCGCTTGTCCGGAACGGGCGATGAAGAAGACCTGGTCGCCCTGGGGTGGTGTAGCGGGATAGGGGTTCAGCCGTTCCAGGAGCCGGATGGACTCCTGGTCTTCAGGCGTTGCCGGCGCGATCTCGAACATGCTGCCTCCCCCTTATTGTCCGAATACCATGAAGAAGGCAGCCCAAGCACCCCATTCAGTGGCCTCTACGCTCCCCGTCGAAGACCACCCTGCCTTTGGCTAAGGTTAGCCTCACCCTGCCTTGCAGTTCAAGCCCCAGGAAGGGCGTGTTCTTGCCCTTGCTGACCAGGGTTTCCGCCGTCGGCCGCCAGTCGGCCAGGGGATCGAAGATGCAGACGTCGGCATGGGCGCCGACGCCGAGGTGGCCGGCATCGATGCCCAGGATGGCGGCCGGGTCGGCCGTCAGGCGGGCAAGGGCGTCGGCGAGGCCGACCTGGCTTTCCCGGGCCCATTTCAGGGTCAGGGGTAGCAGGACTTCCAGGCCGGTGGCGCCGGGCTTGGCTTCGCCGAAGGGCAGCAGCTTGTCGTCGGCGCCCACCGGCGTGTGGTCGGAACAAATGGCAGCCGTGCCGGCGGCCGCGGCGGCGGCCAGGGCGCTACGGTCGGACTGGGCGCGCAGGGGCGGGTCGAAGCGGGCCTGACTGTTGAAGAAGCCGATGTCGTTCTCGGTCAGGTGCAGATGATGGATGCCGACATCGCAGGTGACCCGCTGGCCTTCGGCCTGGGCGCGCTCGACCTGCTTCATGCCGGCCGCCGAGGACAGCCGGGTGAGATGCAGATGCACGCCGGTTTCCCGGGCCAGTTGCAGGAAGGTGGCGATGGCGACGGTTTCGGCGCTCACCGGGATGCCGGCCAGGCCGAGGCGGCTGGCGACTTCCCCATCATGGGCGATGCCGTTGCGGGAAAGCCAGTAATCCTGGGGCTGGAGCCAGACGGCAAAGCCGAAAGTGGCGGCATATTCGAGGGCGCGGAGCAGGGCCTCGGTATCCACCACCTGGCGATTGGCCTGGGAAAAGGCGACGCAGCCGGCCTTGGCCAGGCCGGCCAGTTCGGCCAGGCGCTCGCCCTTGAGGCCGATGGTGAGGGCTCCCAGGGGCAGCACCCGGGCCAGGCCGATATCGGCGGCGCGATGGACGAGACGGTCGGCCAGTTCCGGTTCGTCGAGGGGCGGGTCGAGATCCGGGGGCACGACGACGGAGGTGACGCCGCCGGCCACCGCTGCCGCCAGTTCGGCCTCGATGCTGTTCAGGCGGGCGCCCAGGTCGATGAGGCCGGGGCAAACAATGCAGCCGGCGGCGTCGATGCTGCGGTCGGCGGAAAAGCCGGCTGGGGTCTGGCCGATGCCGGCAACCTTGCCGTCGGCGATGAAAAGGTCGGCGTTGTGATCGAGACCGTGCTTGGAATCGATGAGGCGGCCGTTCCGGATGGCGATTTTCATGGTTTTCAATTCCCTGCAACGATGCTCATGACCGCCATGCGGACTGCGATGCCGAAGGTGACCTGGGGCAGGATGACGGCGTGGGGGCCGTCGGCCACGGCGGAGTGGATTTCGACTCCCCGGTTCATGGGCCCCGGGTGCAGGACGATGGCGTCGGGCTTGGCCAGGGCCAGCTTTTCCGGAGTCAGGCCAAAATGGCGGAAATATTCGCCGGCCGAAGGCAGCAGGGCGCCGGTCATGCGCTCGTTCTGGAGGCGCAGCATGATGACCACGTCGCAGTCTTTCAGGCCTTGGGCCATGTCGTGATAGACGTGGACGCCGAGCTTGTCGAGATGGCCCGGCAGCAGGGTCTGGGGCCCGATGGCGCGGACTTCCGGGACGCCCAGGGTGGTGAGGGCATGGATGTCGGAGCGGGCGACCCGGGAATGGAGGATGTCGCCGACAATGGCCACCCGCAGGTTCGAGAAGTCCTGCTTGTAGTGGCGGATGGTGTACATGTCGAGGAGCCCCTGGGTCGGGTGGGCGTGGCGCCCATCCCCGGCATTGACGACATGGATGTCCCGATTGACCCGGGTGAGGTGCTCGGCGATCAGGTAGGGAGCGCCGCTGGAAGCATGCCGCACGACGAAGAGGTTGGCATGCATGGCGCAGAGATTGTCGATGGTGTCCAGGAGGGTCTCGCCCTTGGCCGTGGACGACCGGCCGATGTCCAGATTGATGACGTCGGCGGAGAGGCGCTTGGCGGCGATCTCGAAGGTGGTGCGGGTGCGGGTGGAGTTTTCGAAGAAGAGGTTGAATACGCTCTTGCCCCGCAGCAGGGGCACCTTCTTCACCTCCCGGGCGGAAACCTCCATGAAGGATGCGGCGGTGTCCAGGATGTGGACGATGACGTCCCGGGGCAGGCCCTCGATGGAAAGGAGGTGGGTGAGCTCGCCGTTGCTGTTGAGCTGGGGGTTATACATGCTCCAGCCTCCAGGCCAGGCGGCCGTCGTCGGCCTGGGCCAGCGTCAGGTTCTCGCCCTCGGCCAGCTCCACGTTCCAGATGCAGTACTGGGCGGCCACCGGCAGTTCGCGTCCGCCCCGGTCGGCGAGGACCGCCAGTTGCACCGAGGCCGGGCGGCCGTAATCGAAGAGTTCGTTGAGGGCGGCCCGGGTGGTGCGGCCGGTGTAGAGCACGTCGTCCACCAGGATGAGGTGCCGGCCCTCCACGTCGAAGGGAATGGCGGTGGGGCGGACCTGGGGATGCAGCCCCTTCTCGGCGAAATCGTCCCGGTAGAAGGAGACATCGATGAGGCCGATGTCCTCGGAAAGGCCTAGGAGCTCCTTCAGCCGTTCGGCGATCCAGGCGCCGCCGCTATGGATGCCGACCAGGGCGGGATTCTTGGCGAGCTCGGGATGGATGCGGTCGGCCAGTTGCCGGCATTGGGCCTCGGCGTCAGGCAGGGGATTGGGAAGATGGGGCATGGAGGGTGTGCGTATCGAACCAGGTTTGAAGAATGAGTTGGGCGGCCACGGCATCCAGGAGCGGCTTGGCGGCGCGGGCAGAGCGGCCGGTCTCCCGCAGGCGGGCTTCGGCGTCCAGGGAGGTGAGGCGCTCGTCGGCGAGGCTCACCGGCAGCTTGAAGTGGCGGCGCAGGCGTTCGGCGAAGTTTTCGCAGCGGGCAGTCATTTCGTGGCGGGTGCCGTCGGCGTGGGTGGGCAGCCCGACCACCAGTTCCCGGGGTTGCCATTCGTCGATCAGCTTGCCGATGGCGGCATAGCGCTCGTCGTTGGTCTGGGCCCGGATCACGGCCAGGGGGTGGGCGTGGCCCAGCTCGGTTTCGCCGACCGCGACACCGATGCGCTTTTCGCCGAAATCCAGGGCGAGAACCGTGCCCATCCGCTCAGGCGTGGCCCGCGACGTCGGACAGCTGACTGAAGCTGACGCCGAGCCTGAGCATGGCGGCGGGCAGGCGCTCTTCGGGAGGCATTTCGAACAGGATATCGCCCCGGGCGGGAACGGTCAGCCAGGCATTCTGCCCCAGCTCATCTTCCAGCTGGCCGGCAGCCCAGCCGGCATAGCCCAGGGTGACTACGAATTCCGACGGGGCGCCGGAATTGCCGACGGCCACCAGAATGTCGCGGGAACTGGTGAGGCCGATGTTGCCGTTGACCGCCAGGGTGGATTGCCACTGGCCCACCGGGCGATGGAGGACGAAGCCCCGGTCGAGCTGGACCGGGCCGCCGAAATGGACCGGCATCTCGGCAAATTCCTTCTGCTCCAGGGGCAGCTCGATCTTCTCGAACAGGCTGGCGATGGTCATGTCGATGGGACGATTGACGATGATGCCCAGGGCCCCGTTTTCGTTGTGCTCGCAGACATAGACGAGGGACTGGGCGAAATACGGGTCCGTCATCGCCGGCATGGCGATCAGGAAGTGGTCGGTCAGGTTGACGGCATCCATAAACGAGATTTTAGAGTGCTTTCCCGCCAGATGTAAGGGCCGTGCCGCCAGGCTTCGAGGTGGGACGACCCGCGCCGGAAGCATGCGGCTGCACGCACGTCCGATTTTTGACCATGAAATCCTTGCGGCGTTGCCGGCGGTCCTGCGGCCGGCAACGCTCCGGTCAGGCGGCGCGTTTCGCCTTCACGTAGCCGGCGATCAGGCCCAGCAGCTCTTCTTCGTCGTAGGGTTTGCCGAGATAGTGGTCGGCACCGGCTTCCAGAGCGTAGTTGCGGTGCTTCTCGGCGGTGCGGGAAGTGATCATGATCACCGGCAGCATCTTCAGGCGCTCGTCGCCGCGAATATTGCGCAGCAGGTCGAAACCATCCATGCGGGGCATCTCGACGTCCGAGAGCACCACGTCCGGCATGATCTCCAGCAGTTGCTCGAGGGCATCGACGCCGTCCTTGGCGGTCACTACCTGATAGCCTTCCCGGGCCAGCAGCCGCCCGGTGATTTTGCGTACGGTGAGGGAATCGTCCACCACCATGACGGTCGGCAGGGTGACGGTAGCGGCCGCCGGAGCGGCGGTCGCCTGCGTCGGCGACGGTCGGTCGATGGTGATCTGGGGCGTCCGGCTGGCCAAGGCCACCGGATTGAGGATGAGCACCACCTGGCCGTCCCCGAGGACGGTGGCGCCGGCCATGCCGACGACCCGGGCCAGTTGCGGCCCGATGTTCTTGACCACGACTTCGTGGTTGCCCCGCAGCTCATCCACCTGCAAGGCCACCCGCTGGGTGCCGGAGCGCAGGAAGAGAATCCAGTATTGCCGGCGGGTTTCCGGCAGGGCCTCGGCATCGCCCAGAAGATGGGGCAGGAAGTGGAGGGGATAGCGGTTGCCCATCCATTCGATCCCTCCCTGTTCCTGCAAGGCCCGCAGGGACTTCTCCTTGAGTTCCTGGACCTGCTCGATCATGGTGGATGGGATGGCGTAGACCTGGGGGCCGACCCGGACCAACAGGGTCTGGGTAAGCGCCAGGGTCAGGGGCAGGTAGAGACGGAAGGTAGTGCCCCTGCCGGGCGTGGACAGGATTTCGATGCGCCCGCCGAGGCCGGTCACTGCTGTCTTGACCACGTCCATACCGACGCCGCGGCCAGCTACCTGGGTAATCTCGCTGGCAGTGGAGAAGCCGGGCTGGAAGATGAAATCGAACAGTTTGGCGTTTTCCGTCGCTTCCCCGGGGGCAAGCAGCCCCATCGCCTCGGCGCGGCTGCGGATGCGGTCGGGGTCGAGGCCGCCGCCGTCATCGGACATGGCCAGGATGATTTCATTACCTTCCTGGGAGAGGGCCAGGGAAATTTCGCCGATCTCCGGCTTGTCCTTGGCGAGGCGTGCGTCGCGGTTCTCGATGCCGTGGGTGACGGCGTTGCGGAGCATGTGCTCCAGGGGCGCCATGATCTTGTCGAGGACCGAGCGGTCGATTTCCACGTGGCCGCCGCGGATGTCCAGATTGGCCCGCTTGCCCATCTCCTTGGCGGTCTGGCGGACGATCCGGTAGAGACGCTCGCTCTGGCTCTCGAAGGGCACCATGCGCACCCCCATCAGGTCCTGCTGCAGGCTGCGGTTGAGGCGTGCCTGGGCAAGGACCGCGGCATTGGCGTCGTCGAGGTTCTTCAAGAGATTCTGCTGCAGGGTGGCCACGTCGTTGACCGATTCGGCCATGAATCGCGTCAATTCCTGGAAGCGGGTGAAACGGTCCAGTTCGAGGGGGTCGAAATCGCCGGTGCCCACCTGGGTCTGGGCTGTGTGGGCCTGCATCTGGGTTTCAGCCTGGATTTCGATGTCCCGCAGCTGGCGCCGCAGTCGGATGACGTTCTCGGTGAGTTCCAGCAGGGAGGTCTTCAGGCCGCGCATCTCGCCTTCGATGCGGGTACGGGCGATGGACAGTTCGCCGGCCTCGTTCACCAGGCGGTCGAGGACATCGGCCCGAACCCGCAGGGTGGCCCGCTGGGCGCCTCCTTCGGCCTCGCTCTCGGCGGCGGCCGGCGCAACGGCAGCAGTGGATTCCGGGGCGTTGGCCGCGGGCGCGGCTCCGTCGGCCGGGGCAGGCTGGGGCTCGGAGCCGCCGCCTTGCAGGCGGTCGGCGAGCTGTACCAGGGTATCGCATCCGCTCTCGATCTCATCGATGAGCGGCAAGTTTATGGTGCCGGAGCGGAGGATTTCCTCGATCCGGGTCTCCAGGCTGTGGGTCGCTTCGCCCAGATTCATGGCCCCCGCCATGCGGGCGCTGCCCTTGAAGGTGTGCAGCAGGCGCGCCAGGGCGCGGGGCGCGGCCGATTCGTCCGGGGCCGTGCGCCAGGTGCGCAGCTGTTCGCCGAAGCCGCGCATCAGGTCCTGGGCTTCTTCCAGGAAAATGGGCAGCAACTGGTCGTCCAGGTCGTCCTTGAGTTGGGGCAGCTCCGGGCTCCGGGCCAGTGGAGCAGGCGCCTCGAGCTCGATGGCGGTGGTTGTCGTCGGGTCATGGTCCAGGGCTTCAGCCGGGGTGGATGGCGCCGTGGTCGGCAGCGGATAGATATCCTCCAGGGCCTCGATCATCGCCGGTTGCGGTTCCGGTGCCCGCTGCTCCGACAGGGCGGCAAACATGTCTTCCAGGCCGATGATGGCCTGGCGCACGGTTTCGAGCCCTTCGATGCTGTCGGGCCGGGCGCAGCTGTCGCGGCGCAGCAGCGCATGTTCGAGGGTGACGGCCAGTTTGTTGATGGGGCTCAGCCCCACCGTCGCGGCGATGCCGCCCAGGGTGTGGGCGGCCCGGGTCATCTCGAAGGTGGTGGGCGCCGTCGGCAGCAACTCGAGCTCTCCGAAGCCGGCGGACAGCACCTCCAGGTGGCCCCGGGCTTCTTCCCGGAAAATATCGTAGAGGGTCGGGGAGGCGGTCGTCAGCACGGCAGCCCGGACAGGTTCAGGCTCCGCCGATGGCTCGGCGGGGACGGGCAGCTCTTCGAGGTCCACCGGCTCCTCTGGCTCGGCAGGCTCGGGTAGATCCAGGAGAGCGGGCGTTTCTTCCGGCTCGGCCAATTCCTCGGTCAGCTCAGGGAAATCGCCGAAGTCGATGACATCGCCAGCCTCTTCGGGCACCGTGTCGTCCAGGGCGGGTTCGGCAGCCGGTGACGGGGATTCCTCGGCCAGCGTCGGGAGATCGTCCAGGGTGAAGTCGAAAGTATCGGTTTCGGCTGCCGTTTCCGAAGCCAGTTCGATGACCGCGGCCGGGGCAGGTTGGGAGGACTTGGCGACGGGGAGTTCGATGATCTGAGCGCTGGGCGCCGGCGCGGCAGGGGCGGCAACCGGAGCCGCTGCAGCCAATGGTTCGGTGCCGCGCAGGCGATCGGCGAGGGCGACGAGGGGCGCCGGGTCGGGCAGGGGCGCGCCATGATCCTCGAGGTGGGCCACCCAGGCAGTGAAAACTTCCTGCTCCAGGCCGATCATTCCCAGAAGTTCAGGGGTGACCTCGAGTTCCTGGCGCAGCCACAGGTTCAGGGTCTGCTCGATGGCCCAGGCGGTTTCTCCCAGGTCGTTGAGGCCGACCATGCGTCCGCTGCCCTTGAGCGTATGGGTGGAGCGGCGGATGGTGGTGAGGGCTTCGGTGTCGTGGGGTTCGGCCCGCAGCATTTCCAGGTGCTCGGCCATGGTGGCCAGCACCTCCTTGGCCTCTTCAAGGAAGATGCCCAGGAGTTCAGCATCGATCTCGTCCACGCTCGAATGGGCTAGTTGCAGCGTCTCGGCCGATGGGGCGGGCGCCTCGGCGACGGCTGGCTTGAGGGAAGAGATGGCGGCGTCGAGGGCGGCCGGGGCGGTATCGTCCCCCGCCGCCAGGGCGGATAGGGCAGCCTTGGCAGTGTCGAAGAGCTGCCGGTCGGCCACCAGGTCGGCGTCTTTCTGGAGGGCCTGCAGGTTCTGCTTCAGTTCGTCCTTGATCTGGGCGTCTTCGGGTTTTTCCTTGAGGGCTTCGACCAGGGCCTGGGTTTCCTTTTTCTGCTGCTCGAGCTGGATTTCCACGGTGGGCGCCGGTTCCAGGGGCTCGGCCTCTTCCTCGCGTTCTTCTATTTCTACCGCCGATTCGCCCCGCATCTGGCGGGCGAAGGTGTCGAAGTCGGCGCTGCCGTGCTGCAGGGAGTCCACGAAGAATCCCAGCATGGACAGCTGCTGGGCGACGTTTTCGAAATCCTCGTGGGCCGGCACGTAGCCAGCATCGGCGAAGCGGTGGATGTGGCCGCGGCATTCCTCGAGGAGCGTGAGGGCGCTGTCGTGGCCCAGCATGCTGAGGGCTCCTGCCACCTGCTTGAGGGGGGGCTCGAGCAGGGCAAGGTCCTGGTTCTTTTCCGGATCCCGGAAAAAGGCGTCCAGAGCCTGCTCGATATGGGCCAGGTTGTTCTGGATTTCCCGGGCGACCTGGCCGATCAGGAGTTTCTCCTGGGCGCGCCGCGTCATTTCATCCAGGAGGGGGATTTCGACGTCCTGGTCCAGGGGCTTTCCGGCAATGCAGCCATGGAGGCGGGCCACCATGGCATCCACCTGCTGGGCGAAGTCAGTGCCCAGGTGGCGGAAATTCTCCTGGGCTTTCTGGAGCAGCAGGATGGCCGTGGCCATCTCCATGGCGACGGCTTCGTTATGCCGGGACGGTTGTTCCTGGAGCCAATTGGTCATGGCGCCGATGCCCTGTCCCAGGCGTTTCAGGTCGGTGTGGCCGATTTCCGCCGTCAGGGTCGCGCAATTGCGGGCTTGCTCGGCAAAGTTGGCGAGCAAGCCGGTGCTGCCGGCGCAGAATTTGTTCCACTGCTCCTCGGTGGTCTGGGCGGCCTCCCGCAGGCGCCGGAGGAGGGACTCCTGGGGCGCCGGGCTGTCCGGAGGGGCTGCAGCCGGGAGCAGCTGGTCCAGATGGAAGGTGGAGCGGATGGCCTGCAGGTTGCCATCCCGGGCTTCCGGTGCCTGGGCTACGTAGTACAGGGCGTCGCGCATCAGCCGCTCGGCCATGCTGCGGGAGCCTTCCAGCAGCCGGCGGATCTGGAGATCGATGCGGGCGCAGAGCTGGCGGGCTTCCAGTTCGGTCTCGGCGCTGCGTTCTTCGAGGGTTTCGAGAAAGCCCAGGGATACCCACCAGAAGGAGCGGGCAGCGGGGGAATCCTGGCTTGCCTCGATGTTGGCCAGGGCCGAGCGCATTTGCTGCAGGCCCTCGGCGGCGGCTTCGGGTTTTTTCAGCCAGGTCAGCAGCCCCTTCTGGAAGCGGGCGCGCTCGGCCTTGATGAGGACATGCACGTCCTGCCCCCCGGGTTGGCCGGTCGATGACTTCCGCTTGGGTGGGCGCAGGGTCAGGTCGGGATAGAACAGGTCGGTGGCCCGGGCCGGCTTGCCCCCCAGGGCTGCCGCCAGGGCTTGGTAAGCCGGCAACAGGCGCAGGGGCTGGTTGGGCTCCCCGGCCATGAGGTCGTCGAGATAGTGGCGCAGGGCCGCGATGGCCTGCTCGGCGGCGGCAAGGGCTTTCGGCGCGGCGGACTTGCCTTCTTCGAGAGCCTGCAGGAGGGCTTCGAGGCTTTCGGTGACCTGGGTGACACCATCCAGGCTGACGATGGCCAGCGCCCCATGGACCTGGTGCACATGGGTGCGGCAGAACTTGAGCTGGGTCGGGTCGGCGTTGCCGGCGCATTGGCGCAGGGCTTCGTCCGCTCGCTCCAGGGCTAGATCGATTTCGCCCTTGACCCAGGTCAAGGGCCCCAAATCAAATTCGGTCGCGGCATTCATATCGTGTCTTATCTCAGGTCACCTTGAAGCCGGCGACCGATCCCTTCAGTTCGTGGGCGAGGCTGGTGAGTTCGTCCACCGCTTCTGCCGTGCGCTGGGTGCCGGCGGTGGTCTGTTCGGTGACGCGGAGGATGTCCTGCATCACCTGGGCCACGTGGGTGGCGGATTCGGACTGCTCGTGGGTGGATGTCGAAATCTGCTCGATCAGGCCTGCCAGGCTGCGGGACACCTCGCCGATCTCCGTCAGGGCCTGGCCGGCGGCGTCGGACAGCCGGGCTCCCTCGACCACGCCCTGGGTCGACTGCTCCATGGCGGAAACGGCATCCTGGGTATCGGTCTGAATGGTCTTGACGATGGCCGCGATCTGCTTGGTGGCTTCGGCGGAGCGTTCGGCAAGGCGCTGCACTTCCTCCGCCACCACCGTGAAGCCGCGGCCCGCGTCGCCGGCGGAGGCCGCCTGGATGGCGGCATTGAGGGCGAGGACGTTGGTCTGTTCGGTAATGTCCGAAATCAGCTCCACGATTTCGCCGATCTCCTGGGAACTTTCGCCCAGGCGCTTGATGCGCTTGGAGGTTTCCTGGATGTGCTCGCGGATTTCGTTCATGCCCTTGATGGAGTCATGCACCGCAGCCGTGCCCTTTTCGGCGGCAGCCAGGGATTGCCGGGCCACCTGGGCCGATTCGTTGGCGCTGCCCGACACGTCGTTCATGGATTGGGCCATGGCTAGGGCAGACTCGCCGGCGGCCTGGATTTCCTGGGACTGCTTCTCGGCGGCGGAGAGCAGTTCGTTGGACGTCTGGCGGGCGATCTCGGTGGCTGCCGTCACCCGATTGGCGGCGTCGTTGATGCGGCCGACCAGGACGCGGAGTTCCTCGATGGTGTAGTTGATGGAGTCGGCAATGGCGCCGGTGATGTTTTCGCTCACGGTGGCGGTGACCGTCAGGTCGCCGTCGGCCAGGTCGCCCAGTTCGTTCATCAGGCGCAGGATGGCGTCCTGGTTTTCCCGGTTGGCCTGTTCCGACTGCTGGCGCTGGCGCTCGGATTCGTCGGCCCGGTGCCGGGTGTCGTCGAGGTAGACCTTGGCGAGGAAGGCCAGGGCGCCGATGGCCAGCGCCGTCAGCACGACCAGCAGGACCACGTACAGGCCCCGGGCCGAGAGTTTCTCCTGGTAGGCCGCGGCCAGGTTGTCGGTGGCTTTCAGCAAATCCTCGCTTTCCCGGAAGATGCGCGACCCGGACTGCTTGGAAAGCACCAGGGGCTGCATGTTGCCGAGGATGTTGCCGATGGCGCTCTGGTATTCCTTGAAGGCGGTTTCCAGTTCGGCGAGCTTTTCCTTGGTGTCGGCATCGTTGGAGCCGGAGAGCCGCAGGGATTCGCTGCCCTTGATGAGGCCCATCAGGTTGTCGCGGAAGGCGTTGGTGTCCTTGCCGAGGAGGAAGGCCACTTCCGGGTTGATCACGTCGCCCACCAGCATGGCGGCGGCGTTCTTGGCGATGCGCTGGGTAAGCATCACCAGCTGGTTGGCGGCGGCAATTTCCCGGGCATTACTGCCGGATTGCAGCTTGAGGGCGGCGATCTGGTCGGCGACATCGAGGAGGGTGGAGTTCTTGGCGTCAATGGTGGCGACGTCCTTGCCCAGGGAGATCAGGTTCTTCTCCTGGACGATCACCATGGCGGCGTCCTTGTCCGTCTTGTCCCAGAGCTTGGTCAGCTCCTCCAGCTGGGGACGGACGCTGTCCGGCGAAGAGGGGACGTCGATGCCGGCGACTTCTCCGCCGTTGTTGAGGCGTTCGAGAATCTGCGAGAAGGTGTCACGGGATTCCCTGAGCTGGGCGAAGGCGGCCGGGTTGCCCTGGATGGCCAGGGAGGATGCCTTGGCCAGGCGTTGCGACAGCATGCGCATTTCGCCAGAGGCGGCGACGTAGGCGGTGCCGTAGGTGGATTCCCGGTTGTCGTGGTAGACCAGGGCCGCGATGGCCAGGAGCAGGGCGACAAAGACGCCGCCCATGATTTTCATCTGCTCGATGACCGGTCTTGCCGCCAGCACGGCAGGCAACGCAACTTTGCCACCCTGGGGCTTGGCGGACGGCATCGCCGCGGAAACCGTAGCCATGGCAGACGACACCGTCAGGTCATCCAGCGGCTGCTTCTTGCCGAAAGCGATCTTGGGTAGCTTGAAACCGAAAGCCATGCGTTTTCTCCGCAGTTGTGCTGGTCGGATGCCTATGCTCCGACGTCCATGAATTGCCGGTCCGCGAGCAGGTCGCGGACCGAGAGCTTGTTCCAGATGTTGCCGCTGCTGTCCCGATATCTTCGGGCGGCCCAGGCCGGTGCCGAAGGATCAGGCTCCGCAGCCTCGAAGTCCTTGGGATTCCTGAGGCCCAGCATGTTCGATACCAGAAGAGCCGCGTTGGAGCCGTGTTTGGCGCCTACCAGCAGGAGCCGGGCATGGGCGGTCTGGGGGGTCGGGGCGCCGCCTCGGAAAACCGAAAAATCGGTCACTGCATAGAGGTTGCCCCGGATGTTGGCGATGCCGGCAAACCAGGGGCGGGTCAGGGGCACCTGGGTCAATTTCGAGAGCTGGACGATCTCGCCGGAGTCGGAAAGGTCCAGCAGCCAGTCCTCGTTGCCGGCCTGCACGCCCAGCAGGGACGAAGTCGCCTGGCCGTGGGCGGCGCCGGTGAGGCGCCCCGCCAGGTACTCCTGGAATTCACGCAGGCTGGTTTTTTTGGCCATTCGGGCTGGCTCAGGGGAGGCTGGCGATCTTCTGCAGCAGTTCTTCCGCATTGACCGGCTTGACCATGTAATCCAGGGCACCTTGGCGCAGGCCCCAGATCTTGTCGGTTTCCTGGCTCTTGGAGGTGCATACGATGACCGGGATGTTCTTGGTTTCGTCGTCCCGGGTCAGGGTCCGGGTGGCCTGGTAGCCGTTGAGGCCGGGCATGACCACGTCCATGAGGACCAGGTCGGGTTTGTTGGCCTTGGCCTGGGCGATGCCGTCTTCGCCGTTTTCGGCGGTGATGACCTCGTAGCCATTCTTGGTCAACAGATCGACAACGTAGAAGCGCTCGGTGGGCGAGTCATCCACAACCAGGATTTTTTTGACGGGCATGCAGTACTCCTGAACTACGGAATCAAGTTATTGCGTCGCCGACGGCGAGGCAAAGGAGGCGACAGTCTGCAACAGGCTGTCCTTGGTGAAGGGTTTGGTCAGGTATTGGTCCGATCCCACCATGCGTCCCCGCGCCCGGTCGAACAGGCCATCCTTGGACGAGAGCATGATCACCGGGGTGGTGCGGAAACGGGAATTTTTCTTGATCAAGGCGCAGGTCTGGTAGCCGTCGAGGCGGGGCATCATGATGTCACAGAAAATGACATTCGGCTGGTGGTCGGCGATTTTGGCAAGGGCGTCGAAGCCATCCTCTGCCAGCACGACCTGACATCCTGCCTGGACCAGGAAAATTTCCGCGCTGCGCCGGATGGTGTTGCTATCGTCAATCACCATCACCTTGATTCCGCGCAGGCTAGCCGCATCTGCCAATTGAAGTCTCCCAACCGGGGTTTATCGTTTTTTGATGGTCCATACTATAGCGAAAACATCCCAGTGCCACCATTTCGAAATCGATTTTCCCCCTGCCCCATGCAGGGCGGGTCCGGTTCATGGGCACACATAGGCCCCATACTCCCAGGAGGCCGTCATGGGGGCGTCGGATTTCGGATAAAATCGTACAAATCTTACCCAATCGCCGCCACGTCCGCCATGTGGGCGGATTGTCATGACCCCAGTTCCCCCTCTCGTTCTCGTTTTCGCCGCCAGCGATCCTTCCGCGGGCGCGGGCATCCAGGCCGACCTGCTGACCCTGGCCAGCCTCGGCTGCCATCCGCTGACCGCCGTGACCGCCCTGACGGTGCAGGACACCGTGGGCGTCGAGAGCGTCCATCCGGTGGATTCCGACATCTTGGAGCGGCAGGCCCGGGCGCTGCTCGAGGACATGCCGGTGGCGGCCTTCAAGATCGGGGTGCTCGGCAGCCTGGAAAACATCGTGGCCGTGGCCGAGATCGTTTCCGATTATCCGGATATACCCCTGATCTTCGACCCGGTGCTGGCCTCCGGACGGGGCGACGAGTTTTCCAACGAAGACATGGTTTCGGCCATGGGCGAACTGCTGCTGCCGCAGACCACGGTGCTCACCCCCAACTCCCTCGAGGCCCGGCGCCTCGCCGAGCAGGACGGCGACGAGGCCGAGCCCGGTCCCGACGAATGCGCCCGGCGAATCATCCAACTGGGGGCCCAATATGTGCTGCTGACCGGCACCCATGAGAACACGCCGCAGGTGGTGAACACCCTTTACGGCGAGGCCGGCGCGGTCCTGCGCCGCGACCGCTGGGATCGGCTGCCGGGCAGTTACCACGGTTCCGGGTGCACCCTGGCTTCGGCCGTGGCGGCCTGCCTGGCCGGCGGGGCCAGCATCGAAGACGCCGTCCGGGACGCCCAGGATTTCACTTGGCGCACCCTGTCCAAGGCGTTTCGCCCGGGGATGGGGCAATTCATCCCCGACCGTTTCTTCTGGGCCCGGGAAGAGGACGATCCGGCTGCAGCCGAGCCGCCCGCCAGCGGAGGACAACCCATTGCCTAGGCCAGGGAAGGAAATGCGCGGGCTCTACGCCATTACCCCGGACGAGCTCGATACGCCGCGGCTCCTGGAGTCCGTCGGGGCCGTCCTGGCGGGGGGCTGCCGCTGGCTGCAGTATCGCGACAAGATTTCCACCCCGGCCGAGTGCCTGTCCCGGGCCGGGGCCTTGGCCGACCTATGCCGACGCCATGGGGCGGGGCTCATCATCAACGATGATGTCGACCTGGTCCGGACCGTTTCTGCCGCCGGCGTCCATCTCGGGCGCGACGACGGCAGCCTGGCCGCCGCGCGGACCGTCCTGGGGCCGGATCGCATCATCGGCGCCTCCTGTTATGCCGACTTCGATACCGCTCGCCGGGCAGTGGCCGCAGGCGCCGATTACGTGGCCTTCGGCGCGGCTTACCCGTCCCCCACCAAGCCAGCGGCATCGCGGGCGCCGATCGAACTTTTTGCCCGCTGCCGTACCGAAATCGATGTGCCGGTCTGCGCCATTGGTGGGATTACCCTTGCCAATGGCTTGCCGTTGGTCGCTGCCGGGGTTAGCCTGCTCGCAGTTATTTCCGACCTTTTTTCCGCACCGGATATCGCTGCCCGTGCCGCAGCCTATCAACGCCTGTTCGAGGAAAACAAACCATGACCTCACGTAACCTAGAATTATTCGAACGTGCCCAGCGCCATATCCCCGGCGGCGTCAATTCGCCGGTGCGGGCGTTCCGCTCGGTGGGCGGAATTCCCCGTTTCCTCAGGAAAGGCGAAGGCGCCCGGGTGCAGGACGTGGATGGCAAGTGGTACATCGACTACGTGGGGTCCTGGGGGCCGATGATCGTTGGCCACAGCCACCAGAAGGTGGTGCGGGCGGTGCAGCTGGCGGCGGCCGACGGCCTTTCCTTCGGCGCTCCTACCGAGCGCGAAGTGGACATGGCAGATCTCCTTTGCCATCTGGTGCCCTCCATGGACATGGTTCGCCTGGTGTCCTCCGGCACCGAGGCCACCATGAGCGCCATCCGATTGGCCCGGGGCTACACCGGGCGGGATGTGCTGATCAAGTTCGAGGGCTGCTACCACGGCCATTCCGACAGCCTGCTGGTGAAGGCCGGCTCGGGGGCGCTGACTTTCGGCAATCCCTCCTCGGGCGGCGTCCCGGACGACCTCGCCCAGCACACCATGGTGTTGTCCTACAACGACCCCCAGCAGCTGGTGGATGCCTTCGCCCAGTATGGCGACCGCATCGCCGCCGTCATCGTCGAGCCGGTGGTCGGCAACATGAACCTGATCATGCCGCGCCAGGACTTCCTGGAGACCATGCGGGAATTGACCGCCAAGCACGGTGCCGTGCTTATTTTCGACGAAGTGATGACAGGCTTCCGGGTAGGGTTGAAGAGCGCCCAGGGCCATTTCGGCATCACCCCGGACCTGTCCACCTTCGGCAAGGTCATCGGCGGTGGCATGCCGGTGGGCGCCTTCGGCGGCCGCCGCGACATCATGCAGAAAATCGCCCCGCTCGGGCCCGTGTACCAGGCCGGCACGCTGTCCGGCAATCCGGTGGCGGTGGCGGCCGGCCTCGCCACCCTGAAACTGGTGCAGGCCCCCGGCTTCTACGAGAGCCTTGCCACCCGCACCAAGCAGCTCTGCGACGGCCTGATGGCGGCGGCGAAGCGGCATGGGGTGGCCTTCTCCGCCCAGAGTGTCGGCGGCATGTTCGGCCTGTATTTCGCCGAGGCCTGTCCGGGCACCTACGACGAGGTGATGGCCTGCGACAAGGAGACTTTCAACGAGTTCTTCCATGCCATGCTGGAAGCCGGCCACTATTTCGCCCCCTCGGCCTTCGAGGCGGGCTTCGTCTCGGCGGCCCACACCGAGGCCGACATTGCCGCCACCGTGGCCGTGGCCGACGCCTGGTTCGCCAGCCGCAAGTGACCACCGGCCCGGCCTGGGGAATCCTCTTGCTCGCCGGTCTCTGCGAAGTGGGCTGGGCGGTGGGGCTCAAGTATACGGCGGGGTTCACCCGCCTCTGGCCCAGCCTCGGGACCCTGCTTGCCATGGTGGCGAGCGTCGTCCTGCTCGGCTGGTCCCTGAAAAGCCTGCCCCTGGGAACCGCCTATGCCGTGTGGACGGGCATCGGTGCGGTGGGGACGGCGCTCCTGGGGATGCTGCTGTTCGGCGAATCCCGGGAGACGGCTCGGCTGCTCAGTATCGGCCTCATCGTGGCCGGCATCGTCGGCCTCAAGCTGGTGACCCCGGAAGGGTTACATTAGGAACAGGGTCGCCAGGCCCAGGAAAATGAAGAAGCCCCCCGAATCGGTGAGGGCGGTGATCATCACCGACGACCCCACCGCCGGATCGCTGCCGAGGCGCTGCCGCATGAGGGGGATGCCGACCCCGGCGGAAGCCGCCAGCAGCAGGTTCAGGGTCATGGCGGAAGTCATCACCAGTCCGAGCTTGACGCTGCCGTAAAGCCACCAGGCAATGACCCCCAGCAGGCTGCCCCAGATGAGGCCATTGATGAGGGCGACCCCCAGTTCTTTTCTGAGCAGGCGCCGGGTGGCGTCGGGCTGCACCTGGCCCATGGCGATGGCGCGCACGATCATGGTGATGGTCTGGTTGCCCGAGTTGCCGCCGATGCCGGCCACGATGGGCATGAGGGCGGCCAGGGCCACCAGCTTCTCGATCGAGCCCTCGAAGGCGCCGATGACCCGGGAAGCCACGAAGGCCGTGACCAGGTTGACGGCCAGCCAGGACCAGCGATTCTTCACCGAATCCCAGACCGAGGCGAAGATATCCTCTTCTTCCCGCAGACCGGCGTGGGCCAGCTGTTCGCTTTCCGCTTCCTCGCGGATGAAGTCCACCACGGCATTGACCGTCACCCGGCCCACCAGCTTGCCATCGTGATCCACCACCGGGGCGGAGACGAGGTCATAGCGCTCGAAGGCCTTGGCTGCCTCCTCGGCAAAATCATCCGGCTGCAGTTCGATAAAATCCGCCTGCATCACGGCCCCGACCTCGACTTCCGGGTCGTTGACCAGCAGCACATTGAGGGGCAGCACCCCTTTCAGATGCTCTTCCCGATCCACCACGAAAAGCTGGTCGGTATGATCGGGCAGCTCGTCGAAGCGGCGCAGGTAGCGCAGCACCACTTCCAGGGTGACGTCCTCCCGCACCGTCACCATCTCAAAATCCATGATGGAACCGACCGAGTCCTCCGGGTAGGACATGGCGGCCCGCAGCTGCTCCCGCTCCTCCACTGAGAGGGACTGGAAGACGTCTTGGATGACGTCCCGGGGCAGGTCGGGGGCGAGGTCGGCGAGCTCGTCGGCATCCAGGGTTTCGGCTGCGGCCAGCAACTCGTCCCGGGCCATGGACTCGATGAGGGTTTCCCGGACGGCGTCCGAGACTTCCAGCAGGATCTCCCCGTCCCGCCCGGCCTTGACCAGGTCCCAGACCAGCAGGCGCTCGTCCAGGGGCAGGGATTCCAGAATATGGGCGATATCGGCCGGGTGCATGGAGTCCAGCTTCTGCTGGAGCTCCTCCAAGTGCTGGTGGCGGGCCTGCTCTTCCGTCCCGTCGTCGGGCTGGGGCGGCGCTTCCTGCTGCTGCGCGAGACCTTCTGCCAGCTTGTGCCGGGCGAGCAGCGTCTGCACCTCAGCAAGGCGCTTCTGCAGGTCTTCGCTATCGGAAATCTGGCTTTCTTCGCTCATGATGCGCCGCCGCTGAGGGGGTGCCATTCTAGCATTCCGGCGGACCCAGTTTCCGGCCTCCGACGGTATTTCAGGGAATTTCTGCGGCCGGCATGCGGGCCAGGATGATGGCCGTTTTTTTGGCCAAGCCGGGGGCGTTGCGGTGGCCGTCGTAGTAGCGCGGCGCCGGCACCATGCCGGCCAGTCTCGCAGCCTGCTCCGGACCCAGTTGGGCGGCGCCGATGCCGAAATAATGGCGGGCGGCCGCCTCGGCGCCGAAGACCCCGTTGCCCCATTCGATCACGTTCAGATAGACCTCGAAAATGCGCTGCTTGCTCCAGAGGGTTTCGATCATGAGGGTGATGACGGCCTCCTCCGCCTTGCGGAAAAGGGAGCGCTGGGGCGAGAGGAAGAGATTCTTGGCGAGCTGCTGGGAAATGGTCGAGCCGCCGGCCACGAAGCGGCCCTTCTTCTGGTTCTTTTCCAGGGCCCTCTGGATGCCGTCCCAGTCGAAGCCCTCGTGGTCGGTGAACTTGGCGTCCTCGGCGGCGATAATCGCCCGCTTCAAATGGACGGAAATGCGGTTGTAGGACACCCATTGCTTCTGCAGCTGGGCATCCGGCTTCTTTTCCCGGACTTCGGCCAGCCGGATTTCCATGAAATGGGTGGTGCCGGGATTGAACCAGCTCCAGAGGAGCACCCAGCCCAGGAGCCAGAGCTGCCAGGCGAGAAGGAGGCCGAGGATGGTGAGGAGGCCGACCTTCAGCCAGCGCCCGGCCCGCCTCATGGCGTCGCGCGGGGGTGGCCCAGTTCGGCGCGCAGGGCGGCCAGTACCGGTGCGGTGGCGGGGCGGACGCCGCGCCAGAGCAGGAAGGCTTCGGCGGCCTGCTCCACCAGCATGCCGAGGCCATCAGCAAGAAGCCCCGCGCCCTGTTGGCGGGCGAGGGCGAGGAAAGGCGTGTCGCCCCGGCCGTACATCATGTCGTAGGCCAGGCTGCCGGGGGCGAACAGACCCGGCGGCAGGGGCAGGGCTTCCCCCGCCAGGCTGGCCGAAGTGGCGTTGATGACCACGTCGAACACCCTGCCGGCGAGGTCGGCGAAGCCGCCGCCCGAGATCCGGTCCAGGTCGGAAAATTCCCCGGCCAGGGCGGCGGCCTTGTCGGCGCTGCGGTTGGCCAGGGTCAGGCTCTGCGGCCGGCAGCCCAGCAGGGGGGCGATGGCGCCCCGGGCGGCGCCGCCGGCGCCAAGGACGAGCACGCGCTTGCCGGCCATCGGGATGCCGACATTGGCCTCGATGTCGCGGGTGAGGCCGGCGCCGTCGGTGTTATCGCCCAGGATGCCATCGGCCCCGAAGGCCAGGGTATTCACCGCCCCGGCCCGCTCGGCCCGCGGAGTAAGGCGGTGGGCGAGGCGGAAGGCCTCCTCCTTGAAGGGGACGGTGACATTGGCGCCCTTGCCGCCGGCGGCCCTGAAGCTGTCGACCGCGGCGGCGAAGCCGTCCAGGGGGGCGAGCAGGGCCTCGTAGCGGATGTCCTGGCCCGTCTGGGCGGCGAAGCGGGCGTGGATGGCCGGGGACTTGGAATGGCCGATAGGGTTGCCGAAGACGGCGTAGCGATCTGTCATCTGGCGGTGTTGAAAGCGTCGCCCTGGGTGAATTGCCAGGTCCGGGCGAAAGACAGGATGGTGGCGCCGCCCAGGGCCTCCCTGGGGATGGGGCCGAAGGGGGCAGCCATCTGCAGGATGCGCAGGGCGGCGTTGTCCAGGACCTTATGGCCGGAAGAGCGGGAAATTTCGGCGTTGTAGAGGCTGCCGTCGTCGGCTCGGAGTTCGACGTAGATGACGACGGAGCCGTAGATCTTGCCCCGGGCCGCATCGGGATAGTTAAGGGTGCCGATGCGCTCGATTTTCTGCTTCCAGGCATCGAGGTAGGGGGCGAGGACGTATTCCTCGGTGCGGGCGCCGAGGAACTTCTTGCGTGGCCGCTTGCTGTATTCGTCCAGGGACTTGCTGATTTCGCCTTCCAGGCGCGCCATGGCCCGGGCCGACTCGGCCAGGTCGAGGCCGCTCACCGGGGTCGGCTGGGGCTGGTTCTGGCTGCTTTGGGCCAGCGCCGCTGTCCGGACGCTCTTGGTCTGGGTCAGGATCGTCTGTTGCCGGGCCTCCAGTTCCCTGACCCGGCGCTGCATCTGCTCGAGGTCGTTGCCGCTGACCTGGCGCTGGGTCGGGGGCAGGGGCGTCTTGGCCCGGCGGTCTTCGTCGGTATTGCCGCCGCCGTCCAGGTTGGCCTGGGCCAGGGCCTGGGGAGCATTGGGTTTCGCGGCCGACTTGGCATTGACCAGGATGATGTCCATGGCCTTTTCCTGCAGGCGGTTGGAAGCCTCGGGGAACTTGAAGTGCAGCGCCAGCAGCAGGCTGTGGATGGCAATGGAGATGCCGATGGCCGTCCACAGGCGCCGGTTTTCAGGCAAGGCCGCGGGCATGGGGCCGAGGAGGGCGGCTGCGCTCACTGCTCCTCCTCTTCGGCCCCCAGGGTGGCGGCGCTGTCCGCCAGAACTTGCAGGTGGCGGCAGCCGAGTTCGAGGCTGAGAAGATCCATGCCCTCGACGACCAGGCGCACCCGCTGGCCGGTCACGGCGTCGGCGGGCAGGGAGGGCACCCGCACGAACAGGGGCAGGTGGTCGAGCTTGACGTTCTGCTCGCGGCGCACCGTGGCGTCGATTTCAGTGACGCCTTCCTGGCGCAGCCAGCGAAGGCACCAGTAGCGCTCCATCTGGCGCTGGAAATCGCCGTAGGCGGCATAGGTCACTTCGAAATCCCGCATGGCGGCGAAGAGTTCCGCCGACTTCTGGGCGAAGGGCGGCGTTTCCCCGGACAGGCAGGCAATGAGCTGCCACTGGTTCACCAGGTCGCAGTAACGCCGCAGGGGCGAAGTCATCCAGGCGTACTGGGGCACGCCGAGCCCCTCGTGGGGCAGGGGCGAGGTGGTCATGCGCACCTTGCCCTGGGTCTGGGCCCGGTACAGGCAGGCGATCTTCTTCTCGGCCAGGAGCCCGCCCCAGGTGGAGTTGGCGACGATCATCAATTCCGCCACCAGCTTGTCGAGGGGGCTGCCCCGCTTCCTTTCGCTGATCTCGACGCGGCAGGCATCCGGGTCGTCCAGGTCGCCCTCGATGGCAAAGTTGTAGTCGTTGATGCCCTGGACGGCGGAGGGCTTGCCGCGCCGGCCTTCGCAGGCGTTGGCGAAGCGCCACAGGTGCAGGAGCTCGTCCCGGAAGCGGAAGGCCGGGACGCCGCTGACCACGGTCTCGGCGTTGAACAGGGGCTCGATTTCGTGGTGCCGCAGGTTGGCGGCGATGTGGACGATTTCCAGGCGGGACTCGTGCCCCACTACTTCCAGGGATTCGTTGACCGTGAGATAGAGGGAGACCGCCGGGCAGTCCACGCCGCCGGCCAAGGTGTAGCGTTCCACCACGGCGTCCGGCAGCATGGTGATCTTGTTGCCGGGCATGTAGACGGTGGACAGGCGGGCCCGGGCGACTCCGTCCAGGGGAGAGCCATGGGTGATGGCCAGCCCGGGAGCGGCGATGTGGATGCCGATGCGGCTGCCGATGCCGGGCAGGAAGGTCACCGACAGGGCATCGTCGATCTCGGTGGTGGCGGCGTCATCGATGGAGAAAGCCAGCACGTCGGCCCGCGGCAGGTCGCCGGGCAGCTTCGGCGCCTCCAGGGCTGGGAAGGCGGTGCCCTTGGGGAACTGCTCGTGGAGGAAGCGCCGGTGGTGGAAATGGTAGGCCGACTTGATGGCGCCGCAGTTGAACAGCAACTGGGCGGCGGAAAGCCCGGTCGCGGCACAGGCCGTTTCGAAAGCCTTGGTTTCCGGCCGGTTGCGGTCGGGGGCGTAAAGGAGGGAGTCCGTCAGGGCGCCGATTTCCGGCGGCAGGCGGAAAGCCTTCAGCTCTTCGACCCAGTGCTCGATAGCGAGCGCTTGCTGACGCTTTTTTTCAAGACTGGCCAGAGCAGCCTTGAGAATGTCGGGAGGGGCCTTCTTGAAATGGCCTTTGCCTTTGCGATGGAAATAGACGGGCGCTGCGTGCAGGGCAAGCAGCACCGCCGACGCTTCGACCGGCGCGGGGGCGTGGCCGTAGTAGTCGCGGGCAAAATCCACAAACGAAAACTCGCCGTCATTGGCGCACTCCCATAGAAATTCCGGTTCGATTTCCTCGGCCAGGGGGCCGGCCAATTCCAGCAACTGGGCGGGGGACGGTTCCGGATAGCGGAGCAGGACGTTGGCCGCCTTGATCTTGCTGCGCTTGCCCGAGGCCATCTCGATCTGCAGGGAAGCCTCGTTGTCGGCCAGGATGGTGCCGGTCCGGAAGCCGCCGTCTTCTTCAAATAATACGTGCATCGGCGGATTATAGCCCAGCGAATTCAATGATTTGGGATATATATTCTGGAAATTTGGTGAAGCTGTGATTGCCCCCGTCGAGGACGACTTGCCGGCAGCCGGCGTAGTGCTGGACGGCGTGCCGGTAGTCCAGCACCTCGTCGCCGGTTTCCACCAGCAGGAGATAGCGGGAGGGCGTCGGGCAGACTGCCGCCTGCGCCTGCAACTGGCCGGCGTGGTCGGCGGTGAAGGTGAAGCGTTCGCCGTTGTGGAAATTGGCGTGCTCCCCCAGGAAAAGGCCCAGGTCCAGCCGGGGGACGACCGCCGGGTTGATCAGCACTGCCCGCAGGTCATGTTTTTCAGCCAGGCAGGTGGCGTAATGTCCGCCCAGGGAGCTGCCCACCAGGACGACCTCGCCGCCGGCCGCGGCAATGATCGCTTCGGCGGTGGCAATTGCCGTGTCCGGCACCGGCGACAGCGGGGGGCAACGGTAATGAGCGCCCAGCCCCTGGGCCGCCATGCGCTCCTCCAGCAATTTCGCCTTCCAGGAGGCGGGGGAGGAGCAGAAGCCGTGCAGGTAAAGGATTACTGGGCGGTCCACTGCACGGCGCCGGTATAGGCGGTGACCAGAACGACGATGCCGAAGGCGATGCGATACCAGGCGAAGGGTACGAAGTCGTGGGTGGCGATATAGCGCAGCAGCCAGCGCACACACAGGAAAGCGGAGACGAAGGAGGCCACGAAGCCCACCGACCACATGCCGATATCGTCGGCGCTGAGGAGCGCCCGCTCCTTGTAGAGCTGGTACAGGGAGGCGACGATCAGAGTCGGGATGGCGAGGAAGAAGGAGAACTCGGTGGCCGCCTTGCGGGAGAGGCCGAAGAGCATGCCGCCGATGATGGTGGCGCCGGAGCGGGAAGTGCCGGGGATGAGGGCGAAGGCCTGGGCGATGCCGAGCTTGAGGGCGTCGAGGGCGCTCATGTCGTCCACGGAATCGACGCGGATGCGGTGCTGGCGGCGCTCTGCCCACAGGATCACGAAGGCGCCGAGGATGAAGGTGGTGGCGACGGTGGCCGAATTGAAGAGATGGGCCTTGATCGCCTTGCCGAAGAGCAGGCCCAGGCCGGCCAGGGGCAGGAAGGCGATGAACAGGTTGAGGATGAATTTTTGTGCCGCCCGGTCGCTGAAGGCGCCGCGCAGAACGACCCCGAGCTTGGCGCGATATTCCCAGACTACCGCCAGGATGGCGCCCGACTGGATGACAATCTCGAAAAGCTTGCCCCGCTCATCGTTGAAATTGAGCAGTTCCCCGGCCAGGATGAGGTGGCCGGTGGAGGAGACCGGCAGAAATTCGGTCAGCCCCTCGACGATGCCGAGGATGAGGGCCTTGATGAGGAGCAGCGAATCCATGATGGTTTCCGGGGAAAAAGAGCCGGCATTTTATCCCGGCTGGGTGGCCTGCTCCAATGCGGTGATCCAGGTAAGCGCGTATTCCCGGGTCGTTCCGCACATTTCCTCCGAGGGCTGCAGGCCGCCGCAGCAGGCCGGCCGTTCCGGGCGGTCGAAGAGGGCGCAGCGCAGGTCCCGGGTGAGGTGCCGGCAGGGGACGCCCGCCGGCTTGTCCAGGGAGGAAATGGAGGGGGCGATGCAGCAGGCACCGCACCCCGGGCGGCAGTCCATCAGGCCTTGTGGTATATCTCGGCGCCGGTCTTCACGAACTCCACCGCCTTGGTTTCCATGCCCTTTTCTAGCGCCTCGTTCTCGCCCAGGCCCTGGGCCGCCGCGAAGTCCCGCACATCCTGGGTGATCTTCATGGAGCAGAAGTGGGGGCCGCACATGGAGCAGAAGTGGGCGACCTTGGCCGATTCCTTGGGCAGGGTCTCGTCGTGGAAGCTCTTGGCCTTGTCCGGGTCGAGGCCGAGGTTGAACTGGTCTTCCCAGCGGAATTCGAAGCGCGCCTTGGACAGGGCGTTGTCGCGAATCTGGGCGCCAGGGTGGCCTTTGGCGAGGTCGGCGGCGTGGGCGGCCAGCTTGTAGGTGATGATGCCTTCCTTGACGTCGTCCTTGTCGGGGAGCCCCAGGTGCTCCTTGGGGGTGACGTAGCAGAGCATGGCGGTGCCGTACCAGCCGATCATGGCGGCGCCGATGCCGCTGGTGATGTGGTCGTAGCCGGGGGCGATGTCGGTGGTGAGGGGGCCGAGGGTGTAGAAGGGGGCTTCCTTGCAGTATTCCAGCTGGAGGTCCATGTTCTCCTTGATCATGTGCATGGGCACATGGCCGGGGCCTTCGATGATGGTCTGGACGTCGTGCTTCCAGGCGATTTCGGTCAGCTCGCCCAGGGTCTTCAGCTCACCCAGCTGGGCCTCGTCGTTGGCGTCGTAGATGGAGCCGGGGCGCAGGCCGTCGCCGAGGCTGAAGGCCACGTCGTAGGCCTTCATGATTTCGCAGATGTCCTCGAAATGGGTGTAGAGGAAGCTTTCCTTGTGATGGGCCAGGCACCACTTGGCCAGGATGGAGCCGCCCCGGGAAACGATGCCGGTCATGCGCTTGGCGGTGAGGGGCACGTAGCGGAGCAGGACGCCGGCGTGGATGGTGAAATAGTCCACGCCCTGCTCGGCCTGCTCGATGAGGGTGTCGCGGAAAATTTCCCAGGTCAGCTCCTCGGCCTTGCCATGGACCTTTTCCAGGGCCTGGTAGATGGGCACCGTGCCGATGGGCACCGGGCTGTTCCGGATGATCCACTCCCGGGTCTCATGGATGTTCTTGCCCGTGGACAGATCCATGACCGTGTCGCCGCCCCAGCGGATGGACCAGGTCATCTTCTCCACCTCTTCCTGGATGGAGGAGCCCAGGGCGGAATTGCCGATATTGGCGTTGATCTTGGTGAGGAAATTGCGGCCGATGATCATCGGCTCGCTTTCCGGGTGGTTGATGTTGGCCGGAATGATGGCCCGGCCCCGGGCGACTTCCGAACGCACGAATTCCGGGGTGATCTCCTCGGGGATGCTGGCCCCGAAATTCTGGCCGGGGTGCTGGCGGCCCAGGAGTTCGGCCAGTTTCCGGCCTTGCGGACCGGAGGCTTGCAGTCCCTCGATGTAGGCGCGACGGTTGTTGTTCTCACGGATGGCGACGTATTCCATCTCCGGCGTGATGATGCCGCGCCGGGCGTAGTGCATCTGGGAGACGTTGGCGCCGGCCTTGGCGCGGAGGGGCTTCCGGTGCAGGCCGGGGAAGCGCAGCTCGTCCAGGGACTTGTCGGCGGCGCGGGCGCGGCCGAATTCGGAAGTCAGGTCGGACAGTGTCTCGGTGTCGCCCCGTTCGGCGATCCACCCGGCGCGCAGGGCGGGCAGGCCGTTGCGGATGTCGATCCTGGCCTGGGGGTCGGAATAGGGGCCTGAGCAGTCATAGACGTAGATGGGCGGATTCTTCTCGCCGCCGAAAGCCGTCGGCGTGTCGGCCTGGGAAATTTCCCGCATCGGCACGCGGATATCCGGGCGGGAGCCTTCGATGTAGACCTTGCGGGAATTGGGGAGGGGCTGGACAGCGGCCTCGTCCACGTGGGCGTCACGGGCGAGGAATTGTTCGGTGGCGTTCATGGGCGTGGAGGCTCCTTGCGTGAAGAGTGCAGCGGGATTGAGACGTGCAAGGAGAGACGGAAGTTCGTTTCCCTACGACGGCATGACCCGTACAGGTTCGAAGGGTCTGTCTCAGTCGCCGCAAAAAACCGGCGACACCCCTAACGAAGGGCTGCAAGTTACTGGAAATACAGGCAAAATGCAAGAAATCCGGGGGCTGGGCTCAAGATTGCGCCAAACCGCCCGAAATATATTGTCCACGTGTCGGCATCACCAAGAAAAAATTGAAGGGAACTCCATGCGCCCCATCCTTGCGGCCGCATTGATCGCGGCGCTGCCCTGGGCTGCTTTGGCCGCGCCGGTCTGGCAGACCGTCTCCTCGGAGCCGGGCAAGCGCATCGAACTGGACCGCACCAGCATCAAGCAGCTGGATGGCGGCAAGATCCAGGCCACGGGCCGCCTCATCCTTGAGCGGGAAATCGTCGATGCCAAGTCCGGTGCCGGCTACCGGGTGATCGAAGCGACGACCCGCTATGATTGCGCCAACCGCAACGCGGCCACCATCAAGCGTGTTTTCAAGAAAGACGAAACCGAGGTGCTGCGGGAAGAGGGGCTGAGGGTTGTCGAACTGCCGGTGCGCAGCGGGACCCTGGATGGCAAGGTGCTGCGGGAAGTGTGCCGTCCGGGCGGGGAGAGCATCAAGGCTGTCGCCGACAAGGCCAGCGAGGCAGCGGGCCAGCTGAAGTCGGCCAATGAGGCCCTGGTGAAATCCGAAAGCGCCAAGCCGGCCAAGAAGGCGGTCGAGAAGGAGAAGCCGTCGGTGCTGACTCGGAAGGCGGAAGACCGCCGGGCCCTTGCCGCCGCCGAGGTGCCGGCGCCCGCCCCGCGGCTGTCCAGGAAAGCCAGGGCCGAGGCCCATGCCAGGGAGGTTGCCCAGGCCGCCGAGGCGGCGGAGCGTGCCCATGCCCGTGTCCATTGGTCCTACGAGGGCCCGGGGGGGCCGGAGAACTGGTCCCGCCTCGATCCCGAGAACATCCTGTGCGGCACCGGACGGCGCCAGTCCCCCATCGATATCCATGACGGCATCCGGGTGGATCTGGAGCCCATCAAGTTCGACTACAAGCCCTCCTATTTCCGCATTGTCGACAACGGTCATACCGTCCAGGCAGCGCTCGGCGAAGGCAAGATCACCCTCACCGGCAAGACCTACAGCCTGGTCCAGTTCCACTTCCACAAGCCGGCGGAGGAGAAGGTCAACGGCCGGGGCTTCGACATGGTGGCCCATCTGGTGCACCGGGCTGACGATGGGCAGCTCGCCGTGGTGGCGGTGCTGATGGAGAAGGGCGCGGAAAACCCCTTCGTCCAGACCTTGTGGAACTACCTGCCCCTGGAAAAGAATGTCGAGGTATCGCCGCCCAGTCCGGCTGTTGACCTCAACGCCTTCCTGCCGGCCTCCCGGGATTACTACGCCTACATGGGGTCCCTGACCACGCCGCCGTGTACGGAGGGGGTTCTGTGGCTGGTGCTGCGCCAGCCGGTGCAGGTGTCGGCGGAGCAGGTCGGCATCTTCTCCCGTCTGTACCCGCGCAACGCCCGGCCAATCCAGGCTTCCTCGGGGCGCCTCATCAAAGAGAGCCGTTAACCCCCTCTCCGGACTGATGGCGGCCGCCTTCGCCCGCCATTCCGTGGCTTGCTGCTCGGTGGGAAGTCAGGCCAATCCCAGGGAATTTCTGGATAGGCACCTGGGGCTGCTGAGACAGGGTTTACAGGCCGCTCAGGTATAATCGGCGTTTGTTGGATATATTATATTAGCGTATGCTAATATTTACTCTGCGGAGAGTTGGTATGAACATCGAGCAAGCGCGTTTCAATATGATCGAGCAGCAGATTCGCCCCTGGGAAGTGCTGGATCCCCAGGTGCTGGACCTGCTTTTCGTGGTCAAGCGCGAGGACTTCGTTCCCCCGGCCTGCCGGGCTCTGGCTTTTGCCGACATGGAAATTCCCCTGGGCCACGGCCAGGTCATGCTGGCGCCCAAGATCGAGGCGCGGCTGCTCCAGGAACTCGGCGTCAAGAAGACCGACAAGGTGCTGGAAATCGGCACCGGCAGCGGCTACATGGCCGCTCTGCTGGCGGCCCGGGCCGAGCATGTCGTGACGGTGGAATTGGTGCCGGAACTGGCCGCTGCCGCCCGCCAGAACCTTGAGCGGGCCGGCGTCGCCAACGTGACGGTGGAAACCGGCAACGGTGCCGAAGGCTGGTCCCAGCGCGGCCCCTACGATGTGATCGTGCTCTCCGGCTCGGCGCCTGTCCTGCCGCCGGAAATCCTCAAGCAGCTGCGGGTCGGCGGTCGTCTGGCGGCTATCGTCGGCGAAGCGCCGGTGATGGAAGCGAAGATGGTGACCTGCACGGCGGACGGCGTGTTCAACACGATCAATCTGTTCGAAACCGTGGCACCGGCCCTGTCCGGTATTGCGGCAAAAAACCACTTCGAGTTCTGATGCAGCAGATTTCCGCGACCCAGCTCGCTGGCCGGATTTCGGACCCCGGCCGCGACCGGCCGGTTCTGCTGGATGTCCGGGAGCCCTGGGAATATGAGCGTTGCCATGTGGCTGGCGCAAAGCACGTGCCCATGCGCCTGGTGCCGCTGCGGATCGGCGAACTGGATGCGGAAAAGGAAATCGTGGTGATCTGCCACCACGGCGGGCGCAGCATGCAGGTGGCGATGTTCCTGGAGCGGGCCGGGTTTTCCTCGGTGCATAACCTGATGGGTGGAATCGATGCCTGGGCGCGGGACGTTGACCCGGCCATGGCTCGCTATTGAGGCCGAAATGAAAAAAATCGCGTGGCTGCTGAGCTTGGTGTTTACGTCGGGGTCGCTTTATGCGGCGGATCTGGCCCAGGTCTACCGGGACGCCCAGGGTAACGATCCTACCTTCGCGGCCGCCCGGGCCACCCTGGAGGCGGGCCGGGAACGGGAGCCCCAGGGCCTGTCCGGACTTCTGCCGAACATCGCCCTGTCGGGGAACTCCACCTGGAACGAGAACGAAATCGACTCCCGTACCGGTACCTTCAGCATCAAGCCCCGATACAACAGCAACGGCTACACCCTGTCCCTGAGCCAGCCCCTGTTCCGCTGGCAGAATTGGGTCGCCTACGAGCAGTCCAAGATTCAGGTGCTCCAGGCCGAGGCCAACTTCGTCCAGGCCCAGCAGGACCTGGTGCTGCGGGTGGCCCAGGCCTACTTCGACCTCCTCTACGCCAGCGAGAATCTGGCGGCGGTGCGGGCCAACAAGACGGCCATCGCCCAGCAGCTGGAGTCGGCCAAGAAGAATTTCGAGGTGGGTACCGCCACCATTACCGATACCCACGAAGCCCAATCCCGCTACGATCTGGCGGTGGCCCAGGAACTGGCGGCCGAGAATGACCTGGAAGTGAGGCGTCGGGCCCTGCAGGCCATTGTCGGCAAGGTCCCCGAGGGACTGGCGCCCCTCAAGGCATCGGTGACCCTCTCGGCACCCCAGCCCGCCGGCATGGAAAAGTGGGTCGAAGCGGCCGAAAAGGACAGCACCAGCGTGCAGATCCAGCAGGCCGCCGCGGACATCGCTGCCCGGGAAGTGGAACGCCAGCGGGCCGGGCATTATCCGACGGTGGATCTGGTGGCCGCCAAGGGGCGCTCGAACACCTTCGCCTCCACCGGTGCCGGCATCCTGGAAACCGATTTCCAGAACGCTGGCGTACAGCTCAACCTGCCGCTTTTCCAGGGCGGTGTGGTTTCTTCCAGGACCCGGGAAGCGGCGGCCAATCGCAGTGCGGCCCTGTCGGGCCTCGAGGCGGCCCGGCGCACTTCCGCCCTGGCAGCCCGTCAGTACTACCTGGGTGTGGTCAGCGGCCTGGCCCAGGTCAAGGCCCTGGAGGCGGCACTGGCCTCCTCCCAGTTGGCCCTGGAATCCAACCGCCTGGGCTATGAGGTTGGGGTGCGGATCAATATCGACGTGCTCAACGCCGAGCAGCAGGTCTACGTCACCCGCAGGGACCTGGCCAAGGCCAAGTACGATACCCTCCTCGCCCAGCTACGCCTGAAGGCAGCGGTGGGCGCCCTGGGCGAAGACGACGTGCAGCAGGTCAATGCCTTGCTGGATTCGTCGGCAACCGTGAAATAAGAGCGAGGGTCCGGGCCGTCGCTCCCCGGTGGGCGGCGGCGAAGGCGGTGGCGGCTTTTCGCATTTCGTCCAGTTGCAGTCTGTCCTGCAGCAGCGCATCCACCTGCTCCCCCAATTCCTTGGCGTCTGCGACCCGCCGCGCCGCGCCGCTGGCGATGGCGTCCTCGGTGGCCTGGGTGAAATTGAAGGTATGGGGGCCGATGAGGACCGGGCAGCCGCAGGCCGCCGCCTCGATCAGGTTCTGTCCTCCCAGGGGCAGCAGGCTGCCGCCGATGAAGGCGACATCCGCCAGGGTGTAGTAGGCCGCCATTTCCCCCATGCTGTCGCCCAGCCAGACCCGGGTCGCCGGCCCCGGCAGGCCGCGGCTGCGGCGTTCCATGGCGAGGCCCGCCTGGTCCACCAGGGCCGCCACCTCATCGAAGCGCTGGGGGTGGCGGGGCACCAGGGCCAGCAGCGCATCCGGCCCGGCCAGGCGGGCGTAGGCCTGGAGAATGAGAGGCTCCTCACCTTCCCGGGTGCTGGCGGCAAGCCATACCGGCCGTCCGCCGAGGCCGGCCCGCCACTGGCGGCCCAGCTCGATCTTGTCCGTCGGCGGGGTGACGTCGAACTTGAGATTGCCGCAAACCTCCACCCGCCTTGCCCCGAGTTCCCGCAGGCGGACGGCGTCCGCTTCGGTCTGGGCGGCGACGGCGGTCAGGGCGCCGAAGGCCGGCCTCGCCAGGACGCCGAAGCGGGCATAGCCCCGGGCCGAGCGTTCCGAAAGCCGGGCATTGGCCAGGGCCACCGGCACGCCGGACGCCTGGGCGGCGGCCAGCAGGTTGGGCCAGACCTCGGTTTCCATGAGGATGCCGAAGCGGGGCCGGAAATGGCGAAGGAAGCGCTTCATCGCCCCGGGATAATCGTAGGGCAGGTAAGCCTGGATGACCCGGTCGCTATAGACCTGGCGGCCGGCTTCCCGGCCGGTGGGCGTCATGCCGGTAAGCAATAGGGCGTGTTCCGGCCAGGCGGCGAGGAGGGCTTCGACCAGGGGCTGGGCGGCGCGGGTTTCCCCCACCGACACCGCGTGTACCCAGATGCAGGGCTTTTCCGGCCGCTGGCCATAAAAGCCCCAGCGCTCCCCCAGATGCCGCAGATATTCCGGTTGCCGGCGGCTGCGCCAGAGGAGCCGCAGCCAGACGAGGGGTGAACCCAGGTAGAGGATCAGGGAATAGACGAGGCGCGCCATCACGCCAGCACCGCCTGCAGCATGTCGAACACGGCCCCCGCTTCGGGAGACCGGCCGGGGCCCCCCAGGTTGCGGCAGAAGCCGGTGCCGAGGACGCCGGTGAGCCCCGGTTCGGTGGCGGTATAGAGGGCGACGGTGGGCACCCGGAGGGCGGCGGAGAGATGGGTGAGGCCGGTATCGACGCCGACTGTAAGGCGGGCGCCGGCCAGCAGCCCGGCCAGTTGCCCCAGTCCCAGGGGCGGGGCGGCGACGGCCCCCGGCAGGGTGGCGGCCAGGCGGGCGGCGCGCTGGCGTTCCGCCGGGCTGCCCGCCGGCAGGACGCAGCGGATGCCCCGCTCCCCCAGGGCTTGCCCGAGGGCCGTCCAGCGGGCCTCTTCCCAGAGCTTGTCGTCCCGGCTGGTGGCGGTGAGGAGGACGGCGTAGGGCTCCGGGGGGAGCCAGTCGGCAGCCAGGGCCGGGGCGGCGATGCCGTAATCCAGGGGCAGGTCTACCGGATAACCGAAGGCGGCGGCGGCCAGCCAGCGGTTGCGCTCGACGGCATGGGCGGCCTTGGGGATGGCGAAGGTCCGGTCGTAGAAGCGGGCGGCCAGGGGCTCCCGCGCTGCTTCGGCGGCATAGCCCAACAGGGGGCCCCGGGCCTGGCGGGCCACGAGGGCGCTCTTGATGAGTCCCTGGGTGTCCAGGATGAGATCGTAGGGCTTGGCACGCAGCCCGCTTCGGAAGGCCCGCATCTCTTTCCAGGTGGAAGCGTGGAAAAGGGCTTTTCGCCAACGCCGGACGGCTACCGGAAGCACTTGGTTTACGCCGGGATGAAGACGGGGAATGGCGGCGAAATTTTCTTCCACGCACCAGTCGATTTCGGCTTCGGGCAGGGAACGCTTCAGGTCGCTGACTACCGGCAAGTTATGGATGACATCGCCCAGGGAAGAGGTTTTGACCAGCAAAATGCGCATCGGCGGATAAAATGGCGGTGTCGATAAACACGAAATTATAAATGCCTGTCCCGCGCCCGCCGCTCTCCGTCACCATCATCACCCTCAACGCCGCATCCCAGTTGGGCGACTGCCTCCAGAGCGCGGCCTTCGCCGACGAGATCCTAGTGGTGGATTCGGGCAGCACGGACGGCACGGTGGCCCTGGCCGAGGCCCATGGTGCCCGGGTCCTGAAGCAGGATTGGCTGGGCTACGGTCCCCAGAAGCAGTTTGCGGTGGAACAGGCGAAACACGACTGGGTGCTCTGCCTGGACGCCGACGAGCGGGTGACGCCGGAATTGCGGGCAGCCATCGAGGCGGCGCTGGTGGCGCCCGAGTTCCCCGCTTACCGCTTCCCCCGCTGTAACCGCTTCCTGGGCCGCTACCTGCGCCACGGCGAGGGTTACCCGGACTGGAGCCTGCGCCTCTTCGACCGCCGGCGGGGCCGCTGGTCGGCGGACCCGGTCCATGAAAAGGTCGTGGCCGACGGGGCGGTGGGGGTCCTGATGGGGGATCTCCTGCATGATTCAGCCGAAACCCTGGCAACCTATATCGGCAAGCAGAATCGCTATACCACCCTGGCCGCCGAAGCGGCCCTGGCGGCCGGCAAGAAGACGGGATTCAGCAAGCTGTTTTTCAGTCCAATCGTTCGCTTCATCAAGTTTTACTTCCTGCGCCAGGGTTTCCGGGATGGCTTGCCGGGCCTGGTGCACATCGGCATCGGCTGTTTCAATAGCTTCATGAAATATGCCAAGATGCTGGAGTTGCGGGCGGCCAAGGCTGTGCCGCGTTAAAATTTACTTTTTAGGGCTGGATTTCAAGAATGAAAATACTCGTCACCGGCGCGGCCGGCTTTATCGGCATGACCACTGCCCTGCGGCTTCTGGCCCGGGGCGACGAAGTGGTCGGCCTGGATAATCTCAACGACTATTACGAGGTCTCCCTCAAGGAAGACCGCCTGAAGCGCCTAACCGCTCACCCCGGCTTCCGTTTCGTGAAAATGGACATCGCCGACCGGCCCGGGATGGAGAAACTCTTCGCCGCCGAGAAATTCGACGGAGTCATCAACCTGGCCGCCCAGGCCGGCGTGCGCTATTCCCTGAAAAACCCCCACAGCTACGTGGACAGCAACGTGGTGGGCTTCGTGAATATCCTGGAAGGCTGTCGCCACAACGGCGTCAAGCACCTGGTGTATGCCTCCAGCTCCAGCGTCTATGGCGGCAACACCAAGATGCCCTTCTCGGAGCACGACAGCGTGGACCATCCGGTGAGCCTCTATGCCGCCACCAAGAAGGCCAACGAGCTGATGGCCCACACCTACAGCCATCTCTACGGCCTTCCCACGACGGGGCTGCGCTTCTTCACCGTCTACGGCCCCTGGGGCCGGCCGGACATGGCCCTCTTCCTGTTCACCAAAGCTATCCTGGAAGGCCGGCCCATCGACGTCTTCAACCACGGCAAGATGCAGCGGGACTTCACCTACATCGACGACATCGTCGAAGGCGTGGTGCGGGTGCTGGATCGCGTCGCCGAGCCCAATCCCGCCTATGTGGCCGATCGGCCCGATCCGGCCACCAGCAATGTGCCCTACCGGGTCTTCAATATCGGGAACCACAATTCCGTGGCGCTGCTCGATTACATCGGCGCTGTCGAGTCGGCATTGGGCATGAAGGCGGAAAAGCGCCTGCTGCCGATGCAGGATGGCGATGTCCCGGCCACCTATGCCGACACTGCCGCCCTCGCCGACTGGGTGGGCTTTGCCCCGTCCACCGCCATCGAGGACGGCGTGGGGCGCTTCATCGCCTGGTATCGCGACTACTACAAAGTTTAAAAGAAGAAAGGCTAGAAAATGTGTGGCATCGTTGCTGGCGTCGCTCGCCAGAATATTGTCCCGGTCCTCATCGAGGGACTCCAGAAACTCGAATACCGCGGCTATGATTCCGCCGGCCTGGCCGTCATCCGCGATAGCGGGCTGGAACGCCTGCGCTCGGTGGGGCGGGTGGCGGAACTGGCCATCCAGTCCCAGGGGCTGGAAGCGCATACCGGCATCGCCCATACCCGCTGGGCCACCCATGGGGTGCCCAGCGAGCGCAACGCCCATCCCCATGTTTCCACCGGCCTGGCCGTGGTCCACAACGGCATCATCGAAAATTTCGAGGCCCTCAAGACCGAGCTCTCCAGCCTGGGCTACGTCTTCACCTCGGATACCGATACCGAGACCATCGCCCACTTGGTCGACCACCTTCTGAAGAGCGAGCCCGACCTCCTGGAGGCCGTTCGCCTTGCCAGCCAGCGCCTGCAGGGAGCGTACGCCATTGCGGTCGTCCGGCAGAGCGAGCCCGGGCGGGTGATCGTCGCCCGGGAAGGCTCTCCGTTGCTTCTCGGCGTCGGTGAAAACGGCAACTTCGCCGCTTCGGATGCTTCCGCCCTCCTGCAGGTGACCCGGCAGATGGTCTACCTGGAAAATGGCGACATCGCCGAACTGACCGCCGACAGCTACCGCGTCCTGCGCCAGGATGGCTCGGCCGTGGAGCGGCCGGTTGCCGTCTCCCAGCTTTCCGCCGATGCCGTTGAGCTGGGTACCTATCGGCATTACATGCAGAAGGAAATCTTCGAGCAGCCCGAGGCCATCGCCAATACCCTGGAACTGGTCGGTTCCGCCAGGAGCATCCAGCCGGGTCTCTTCGGGGGCGAGGCCGCCAGTTTGCTGGAGGGCGTGAAGTCGGTGCTGATCCTAGCCTGCGGCACCAGCGGCCACGCCGGCATGACGGCTCGCTACTGGCTGGAAAGCATCGCCGGCATCCCGACCACGGTGGAAATTGCCAGCGAATACCGCTATCGGGATTCCGTGCCCAATCCGGAGCAGCTGGTGGTGGCTATTTCCCAGTCCGGCGAGACGGCCGACACGCTGGCGGCCCTGCGCCACGCCAAGTCCCTGGGCCAGCTCAAGACCCTCGCTATCTGCAACGTACCGGAATCCGCCATCGTCCGGGAGTCGGCCCTGCGCTTCATCACCCGGGCCGGTCCGGAAATCGGCGTCGCCTCCACCAAGGCCTTCACCACTCAGCTGGCAGCCCTCTTCCTGCTCACCCTCGTCCTGGCCAAGCTCAAGGGGCGTCTGAGCCCCGAGACCGAGGCTGCCCACCTGCAGGCCATGCGCCATCTGCCGGTTGCCCTGGCCAAGGTGCTGGCCCTGGAGCCCCAGATCAAGGCCTGGGCCGAGGGCTTCTCCCAGAAGGACCACGCCCTTTTCCTGGGCCGCGGCCGCCATTACCCCATTGCCCTGGAAGGTGCCCTGAAGCTCAAGGAAATCTCCTACATCCACGCCGAGGCCTACCCCGCCGGGGAACTCAAGCATGGCCCCCTGGCCCTGGTGGACAAGGACATGCCGGTGATCGCCGTGGCCCCCAACGACGATCTCCTGGAAAAGCTCAAGTCGAACCTGCAGGAAGTCCGCGCCCGGGGCGGCGAACTCTTCGTCTTCGCCGACGAAGACAGCCAGATGACCGACGGCGAGGGCGTCCACGTCCTGCGCCTGCCCGAGCACTATGGCCAATTGTCCCCCATCCTGCACGTGGTACCACTGCAGTTGTTGTCTTACCATGCCGCCCTGGTCAAGGGGACCGATGTGGACAAGCCTCGCAACCTGGCCAAGAGCGTGACGGTGGAGTGATGGCTACCTACGCCATTGGCGATATCCAGGGCTGCTTCGATTCCTTCCGGCGCCTGCTCGACCTTTGCGCCTTCGATCCGGCCCGGGATCGCCTCTGGCTGGTGGGAGACCTGGTGAATCGGGGGCCCCGCTCCCTGGAGACCCTGCGCTTCGTCAAGGCGCTGGGGACGAGCGCCATCACCGTCCTCGGCAACCATGATCTCTATCTTCTGATGGTGGCCGAGGGCGGAGTGAAGTACCGCGCCAAGGATGACACCCTGGAGGCGATTCTGGCAGCGCCGGACCGGGAAGAGTTGTTGGACTGGCTGCGGCACCGCCCCCTGTGCCACGTCGAGAACGGCTACTGCCTCGTCCACGCCGGCCTCCTGCCACAATGGACGGCGGATCAGGCCCGGGCGCTGGCGCGGGAAGTGGAAGCCGCCCTGGCCGGCCCTCGGTACCGTGAATTCATCCTCAACCTCTGGGGCAGCGACCCGGCGTCCTGGTCGGAGCATCTCACCGGCTGGGAACGCTTGCGGGTCATCGTCAACGCCATGACCCGGATGCGCTTCTGCACCCCGGAGGGCATCATGGAATTCCATACCAAGGGCGAGGTGGCCCAGGCGCCGGCCGGGTACCTGCCCTGGTTCGAGGTGCCCGGGCGCCGCAGCGCGGAGACCGTCCTGGTGACCGGGCACTGGTCGGCCCTCGGCCTTAAATTACTGCCGAATCTTCTGGCTCTCGACTCGGGGTGCCTGTGGGGCGGGCATCTGACGGCCCTGCGCCTGGAAGACCGGCAGGTTTTCCAGGTGGATTGCTCGGCGGGGGAAGCGCTGCCGCAGCACTGATGGCGGCGCGGGCGGCTGTCGCCACCGTGCGGCGGTCCAGGCCTTGTCCCCCGAGGGCCGGCGTCGTCACCAGCCGGGCCACCAGGCGCCGGCGCGACAGGATGGCCGCCAGGGACTGCCCGAGGGTGATGGGGCCGTCATAACGGGGGGCGAGGCTGCGGCTGCCGTCGGGTTCCCAGTAGGAGATGGCGACGGGAACCACGGGCCGGCCGGCTGCCAGGGCCGGCTGCAGCAGGGCAGCATGGAAATGCAGCAAGTGGGTGCCGTCGGTGGTGGTGCCTTCCGGAAAGACGGCCACCGGCTTGCCGGCCGCCAGGAGCCCGGCAATTTCCTGGTTGATGATGCGGGCGTGGCCGCGGCTGCCGCGCCGCAGGAAGACGGTGTCGTTGGCTGCCGCCAGCCAGCCCAGGAGCGGCCAGTGCCTGACCTCCTCCTTGGCGACGAAAGCGGCGGGCAGGGCCGCGTTGATGATGAAGATATCCAGCCAGGAAATGTGATTGGCGACCACCATACTGCCTGGAACAAGGTGTGAAAGGTCGGCCTCCAGGCGCACTCCCAGAATATCCAGCATGTCCCGGGACCAGCGGTGCTTCAGTTCCAGCCGCCAGGCGTCGTTGCAGAAGGGATAGGCCAGAGCGACGGTGGCGACGCCTCGGAGAAGGAGCGTCGCCACGCGGAGGGAGCGGAGCCAGCGGAGCGGGCGGTTGGTGGAATTCAGTCTTGTTGTCCCAGGAAGTGCTTGGCGTAACGTCCGCCGATCCGAGCCATCGACAGCAGGATGGGGAGGTCGGCGGTATTGAAGTCCGGATCCCAGGCGGGCTCGCCGCAGACCCAGGCACCGGCCCGCAGGTAGCCCTTGATGAGGGGCGGCATTTCCGCCGGGGCGTCCTTGCGCAGTGCTTCCAGGGGCAGGGGGCAGCGGGGGAAGACCCGGTACTCCAGGGGAGCCATGTAATCGTCCAGGCGATTATACAGGCTGGACGCCATGTGGCCGCCGTCCGCCATGCTGACGGAGGCACAGCCCATGAGGTAGTCGTACCCGTTGTCCTGCATGTACTTGGCGAGGCCGGACCAGAGCAGAGCGATGGTGGCGCCGGTGCGGAAGTCGGGGTGGACGCAGGAACGGCCCACTTCCACCAGGCGGGGCCGCAGGTGCTGCAGACGGGTGAGGTCGAATTCGTTTTCCGAGTAGTAGCCGATGCGGCGGGCATTGGCCGGGGAAAGGATGCGGTAGGTGCCGACCACCTCGCCAGTGTCGTCGTTCCTGACCAGCAGGTGTTCACACCAGGGGTCGTAGATGTCGTGGTCGATGCCCGGGGTGCGGGTGGGCAGCCTGGCGCCCAGTTCCCCGGCGAAAACCCGGTAGCGGAGGCGCTGGGCTTCGATGATTTCCTTCGGATGGCGTGCCAGGCCGACGGAGAGATTGGTGCGCGCAGGCCGGCTGCGGCTTTCCAGCTGTCGATGGAGCTGTTTCATCATTTCATTCCCTTGTTGTGGTTGCGGGAATGAATTTACGGCAGCCTCGTTACAGTGGCGTTGCAGGTCCTTGAAGAAATGGTTTCATGGGGCGATCCGACAAAAAAGAAAGCGCCCCGGAGAGCGCTTTCTGGTCCGTCGGACAACGGGAGGCTACTTGAAGACGACGACCCCCTGGTTGCCGTCATCGCTCCGGCGTTCCGAACCGGCACTGTTGCCGTCGCTCACATAGATGCCAGCGAATTGCTCGTCGATCTGGCGCGCCACGTCCTGCCCCAGGCTCTTGGACACTTCCGACACCACCTTGCCGCGGTTGAGGACCACCCGGCCGCCGCGGGAGCTGAGGAGCTTGACGTCCTGCCCGGTCCCCATGGCCGAAAAGGCCGCCGTGACCTGGTAGTTCTTGGTGCTGATCAGGCTGAATTCCCCGACCAACTCCAGGCTGAGGGTGTGGGAGACGGTGTTGGTGTGGTCGATAGGGTTGGTCTCCTGGCGGAATTCGATGCTGTTGATGGAACCGAACAGCACGTAGTCAGCTCCGGGATACATGCCCTTCTTGATGCGGGCAATGACATCGTAGAGGTTCTCGGTGTCTTTGGCATCGGTGAAGGGCTTGCCCTGGACCACCAGGTAACGGCCGGACTTCAGCATCTCGCCCTTGACGTCGGCCGTGAATTTGCGCATTTCCCCCCGCTCGATGTAGCTGTAAGTTCCTTCCATCGAGGCGTATTGGGACTCGGACCTGGCGCTCAGGGAGCCGCTGTTGCGGCGGGAGTAGCCGGCGTCGCTTTCCCGCTCGCTTTCGCGCCCGGAGGCACGTAGCGATGATTTCTCGGAAGCGGTCACCATCTTGAAGTATTCCCGCACCCGCTCCTCGTAGGCCAAGTCTGTCACAGCCACCTTGGGAGGGGCCGGCGGCGCGGCCAGGCAGGCGTCCGCCAGCCCCCCAAGGAAAAGGGCTGCCAGAGCCAGTTTCGCAATTTTCCTCTTCATAGGCTTATCTCGTGGATGCTGTTGCTTGATCCGGCCGGAAGGCGGATCAGCGCTTGGCGGTCTTGCGGATTTCCTTCTCGTCGGACCATTCGACGATGCCGGTTTCGACTTCGACCAGGCGCAGGTTCATCTTGTAATAGACGTCCTTGATGTCGGCACTCTTCTTGATGATGGAGGAGATGCTGCCGTCCAGGCGGAACTTGGCGCCCTGCATCTTGCCCATCTTCACCGACTTGGACTTGTCATAGAGGCCGCTCTGGTTCTGGCGGCGCAGTTCATCCACCTGGTTCTGCATGTCCTCGCCCTCGATGACGTAGCGGACGCCATTTTTCTGGAGCTGGGTGAGGACGGTGTCGGTGATCAGGCGGGTATCAAAGTATTCGCTGGTCTTGTTCTTGACCGGGGAGGCCATCATCAGCTGCCGCTTCTTGATGAGGTCCTGGAGGGTGGGGTGCTGGATCAGGGACTGGGTCATCTTTTCCGCGATCATCTGGATGTCGGTCGATCCCAGGTCGGTGGTCACGGTCTCCACGGCCTTGGCGTCGCCGTAGCTCACCGGGCCGCCGGTGGTGGGCGACGAGGTCGTCACGCAGCCGGCGAGCAACACGGTGGCAAGACCGGTGAAGGCGAGGCCGGCTTTCTTGTGGATTCCAGTATCGATAGTCATTTTTCCCCCTCGTGAATGAAAAATAATGCCCGGCAGGGTTTGCCGGGCAAGGTAGAAATTACTTGAACGGGTTGAAGCCGCCGTCGGCGCGGCCGGAGGTGGCTTCGTTGTTCGGGCTCTGCAGGACCAGCCGGAAGTCGGTGGCCTTGAAGGTCGGCGCGACGACGCTGATGGACTGCTTCTGGTTGCCGTAGACGGTCAGCGGCTTCCAGGGCTCGTCGTCCCAGACGCTGAAGCCGTCCCGGTCCAGCCACTTGAAGCGGTAGAAGAGCTGCTGGTTCTCGTGGCTGGTATTGGTGACCTCCGCCTGGACGCGGAGCAGGTTGTCGCGCTTGGCGGCCCGCAGGTCCGATACCTTGAGGTAGGTCATCTTGCCCAGTTCCTCGACCTTGCTGGCGATGGTCGGTCCTTCGCTGGGCGGCGGCGGGGGCCGCTGCTGGGACTGCATGGCGACCTGGGTGCCGCCGCCGGTCTCGCCGCCGCCCCGGGTCGAGGCCTGGGAGGTGCTGGCGACGCGGCGCTGGGCGATGGAGGCGAACTGACCGTTCGGATAGCGGGACAGGTATTCCTTGAAGTCGGCCGGGTCGTTGCTGTTCTTGATGCTGGACCAGAATTCCAGCTCAATGGCCGACTGGCTGGCCTCGACCACGGTGGTGGTCGTGCCGCCTCCCCCTGCCGCCGGCCGGGGCGCCGGGCCGGCGACGAAAAAGAAGTCGCCGTCGGTCTGGTCGTAGAGGGCCGGATTCTGGTCATGCCCGACGGACCGGGCCTTGCCGGTGACGCTGGAACGGACTTTCTTGAGGGCATCCACCGCGCTGACGCCGGGGCTGGTGATCATGGGCAGGAATTCGCGGGTGAACAGGCCGTTGGGGCTGTTGTCGGCATCGCTCAGCTTGTCCAGGGCCTGCTGGTTGGCGCCCGCCGAGAAGAGGACGATCTGGCCGTTGGGCGACGACGGCTGGGCCAGGCCCCTGGTGCCGCTGAGGCTGCGGTGGGCCTTCTTGGGCAGGGGGTTGTCGCGGCAGGCGTCGATCACCAGCAGGGAGAACTTGGCCTTGGCTTCCGACAGCTTGTCCTGGATCTTGACCAGGCTGACCGCCTGATCGTCCACGTCGTTCGGATCCTTCGGCATGTCCATGTCGACCGGCAGCAGGAAGTTCTGGTTGTTGATCTGCAGGCCGTGCCCGGCGAAGAAGAAGACGCCGACGCCGCCGCCCGAGACCTTTTGAGCGAACTCGTTGACCGCCTGGTTCATCTTCTTCTGGCCGGCATTGGTGAGGGAAATGACCTCGAAACCGATCTTGGCCAGTTCCCGGCTCACGGCCTGGGCGTCGTTTACCGCCTTTTCGAGCTTGGGCACGCTCTGGTAATCGTTGTTGCCGATCACCAGGGCGACCCGTCTCTCGGCGGCGTGGACCACCCCCAGGCCGAGCAGAAGCCAGGTGCCGAAAGCGAGGATCAGGGACTGTCTTTTCATGGGTATGTGGCGTTAATCAGCTTTGCTGGGTCGATTAGCCTTCTTGCCGGATTTGGCAGTGGCGGCGCGGCCCTTGGTGGAAGCGGTCGAGGCGGCGGGCTGCTCCGCCGGCTCGGCAGCTTCGGCCAGTTGCAGATTCTTGGCGGCATTCGGCTCGCTGACGAAGACGGCGCCGCCGGTCAGGTGGATCGGCACGATAGTGAAACGGTTGCCGACGTTGATTTCGGTACGGTGGATGCCCTTGCCGGTCTGGAACTCGACGGTATGCTTGCCGTAGGGCAGGGTCAGACGGGCGACGGAAATGCGCTCGGGCAGAGTACGCCAGGCGCGCTCGTCGGCCTGCTCGGTGACCACCGAGGCGACGGTCATGACCGCGCCGAGCACGGCGCCGCCGCGCTTTTGGGCCTGGTCCTGGGCCACCGACTTGGCAATGGCCCGGACGCCGGTGCGCAGCATGATGCCGGGCAACTGGTCTTTCAGCAGCCGACGGGCCATGGTGTCGATATTCACCAGGGTCTCCACCGGTGTCTCCTTGCCGGCCACCGTCAGGTTGGGCGGCACGAAGCCCTTGTTTTCCGCCTTGATCACCGGGAAGGAGAGGGGAGTGACCACCATCTTCTTGTTGATGGGAATCGGCAGGGGAATGGTGACCGACTTCCAGGACGGCGCGAAGCCCGACTCCACGACAAACAGCACGTCGGATTCCCGCGGCCCCGGCTTGCGCTTGCCGACGCCGGCCAGGCCATCGCGGATGAGCTTGCTGTCGGGGCGAAGCTGCAGGGCGTTGCGGTAGCCCGGCTCAGCCAGGGAGGACTCGCCGGTGACTTCGAAGAAGTAGCCGGCCAGATAGTGGGCGAAGGCGTTCTGGAAGCCGTTCTTCAGGTGGCGCACGTCCGGCGTGTCCAGCTCGGCCAGGGGATAGCCCTTGTCTGCCAGCTGCTTGGTGTCGGCCTTGACTTCCTGCTTCTCGCCTTCTTCCTTGAGCTTGTCGTATTCCTTTTCCCGGAAGCTCTCGATCAGCTTCTCCCGCTCGAAGGTCTTCTTCATCTCGACCCGAGCGTTGTCGTAGTCGCCGAGCATGATGTGGGCCAGGGTCAGGCGGGCGGACAAGGCAACCTTCTCGTAATCCTGGCCGTCATAGCGTCGCACCCGGTCGCTGACCAGGTAGCTGCCGATGTCACCGAGCAGCTTGGTGGAGTTGGTCTTGAACTCGTCTTCCCAGGTCCGGACGAATTCGTCCGCCTTCAGCCAGCTGTCCCGGCCGTCCTTGTACTTGTTCTGGAGGCTGAGAAGTTCGCCCTTCTCCAGGTAGTAGAGGATGTCCTTGTTGTCCATGAGGCTGGACTCAGCCTTGCCCTTTTCGCCTTCCTTCTTGTCGCTGGCAAAGGCCGGGGCATTGTTCTTCTCGATGGCGACGAGGGCCTGCTGGACCGATCCGGTTTTCACCAGGGCGACCGTTTCCTTGAGTTCGGTGTCGTAACTGCGCATGGGGTTGCCCGCACAGCCAGAAAGAAGCGCCGCGGCACCCAGCAAGACTAAAGAAAGTATCCCCCTGTCCATCTTGTAGCCTCCTTGTTATTGATTATTAACGAGAGTGCCCATGATGTAGGACTATGACAATATTGTCCAGCCTTGCACTTGACATGGAGGCGCCGAGGGGGGCGTCCGGCGGATACGAAAACACCGGGCAGGACGGCGTCCTTGCCCGGTGTCCAGGAGGGATTCTAGGAAAGCTGGAGTAGGGTCAGCGGGAAACCCGGGTCTCGCCCCGGCTGGAGAGGAGCCGCACCCGATCGCCGGCGCGGAATTCGGCGGGATCGCCTTCCTGCACGACGGCGATGGTCTGGCCGCTGTCGAGGCGCACGGTGATTTCCATGGCCTGCTTGCGGGTTGTGCCTTCCTCGATGGCCTGCCCAGCGACACCGCCGGCCACGGCGCCGAGAATGGCGCCGATGGCCTGTCCCTTGCCGCCACCGATGCTGCTGCCGGCGACGCCGCCCACCGCTCCGCCGGCGATGGTGCCGACGCCGGACCGGGTGCCTTCCATGGTGACCCCGCGGATGGACTCCACCACCCCGGTGCGCACGGACATTTCCTGGCGAGCCTGGTCGCGGGTATAGACATTGCCGGACCGGCTGGTGGCACAGCCGGCCAGGACTGCCGTCGCGAGCAGGACGATCATCGGAGCACGCAGGGAAACCATGATTCTCTCCTTACCAGGGGGCCGCCCCGAAGGCGCGGCGATAACGTTCGGCAATTTCCTCGCGGCTGGGCTGATGGTTCTGGCCGCCGCGATGGGCGATCTTGATGGCCCCCATGACCGCCGCCAGACGGCCGGTGGTCGGCCAGTCGAAGCCATTGGCTATACCGTACAGCAGGCCGGCCCGATAGGCGTCGCCGCAGCCGGTGGGGTCCACCACCTCATCTGCTTCAACGCAGGGGATGTCGTAGCGTTGACCATCGGCATGGATTTCCGATCCGTCCCCGCCCCGGGTGACGACGAGGGCCTTCACCTGACCGGCGAGCTGCTCGATGCTGCGGCCGGTGCGGTCCGACAGGAGCTTGGCCTCGTAGTCATTGAAGCAGGCGTAATCGGCAAGCCCCATGAAATCCATGAGCTCGTCGCCGCTGAACATCGGCATGCCCTGGCCCGGGTCGAAAATGAAGGGGACGCCGGCGGCGGCGAAATCCCGGGCGTGCTGCAGCATGCCCTCGCGGCCATCCGGCGCGACGATGCCAAGCCGGGCTTCCTTCACATCCGCGACCTTGTTGAGATGGGAGAAGCTCATGGCGCCCGGGTGGAAAGCGGTGATCTGGTTGTCGTCCAGGTCGGTAGTGATGAAAGCCTGGGCCGTGAAGCTGCCCGGCACATGGCGGATATGGGCGCGGGAGAGGCCGACGCGGTCCAGGCGCTCGAAGTAGGGAGGCGCATCGTCGCCGACGGTGGCCATGATCACGGGCTCGCCCCCCAGGAGCTTCAGGTTGTACGCGATGTTGCCGGCACAGCCCCCGAATTCCCGGCGCATTTCGGGCACCAGGAAGGCGACGTTCAGGATGTGGATCTGTTCCGGCAGGATGTGATTCTTGAAACGGTCCGGAAAGACCATGATGTTGTCGAAGGCGAGGGAGCCGCAGATGAGGGTGGACATGGCGGATTGGGGTCAGGGATAGAAAACGTAGAGCCGATAGCCTGCCGCCGCCACATCCTTGGGCTCGATCCAGAGGCGGATGACGGTCTCGCTGTTGGCCGGGAAGGCCCCGGCGTCGGCGGATGGGGGCAGGTAGTCAGGGGCTTCCAGAACGCGCCGGGCGACGACGGCGTCGTGGGCATCGGTAAGGGTGAGCTCCAGGGCCGGCCAAGCCTGGGCATAAGCGGCGCGGTTCTTGAGGGTGGCCTGGAGGGCCAGGAGGCCCCGGGCATTGTCCGACTGCAGGTCGGAAGTCTCGATGCTCACGAGATCAGCCTGGCGGGGCAGCGGTACATCGATGTCGAGGGCTTTGAAGGCGGCCTCCAGGGCGGGGAGGCGCTGAACCAGCTCGGTGCGGAAATGGTAAATGAGCTGGGTGGCGAGGCCGAGGGACAGCAGCAGGGCGGCCAGGGTGAAAAGCCACGTATGGCCGTGCCGCGGTTCGGTTTCCAGGCCGGCCAGGGGGCTGGAAGCCAGGGTGCCGGCGGCCCACCGGCTGTAGGCCGGCGTCTCGGCCAGATCCCGGACCGCCACCAACCCGGCTTCCCGGGCGGCCTGTGTGGATTCCTCGGGCGTCTCGTCGTGGGCGGAAGGGCTGTCCGGCGCTTCGGGAGCGGCTTCGGTTTCGAAAGGGGGTTCGGGCTGGGCGGCAGGCGCGATCGGCGGCTCTGGTTCGGGCGCGGGCTCCGCTTCGGGTTCGCCGGGCATTTCGGGCTCGACGGCGGGTTCGGTTTCGACCGCGGGTTCGGGCCCGATATACGGCTCGGACCAGGCGTACGGTTCGGGTTCGACGGCCGGTTCAGGGGCCGGCTCCGGTTGCGGTTCAGGCGCCGGAGCGGGTTCGACGGCAGCGGGTGTCTCGTGGGCCGGGGCGGCGGGTATCCAGGGCTCGGAGACTGGCGGGGCGGCCTGCTCCTCGACCAGGGTTTCGAGGGCGTTGAAAACTGCGTGGCAGTGGCCGCAACGGACCTTGCCGCCGCGGGCGCGCAGCTGTTCCGGCGTGATGCGGAAATGGGTCTGGCAGCGCGGGCAGCGCGTCTGCATCAGGCCTTTTCTCCGGCCAGGCAGACCCAGCCTTCGCGGGTGTCGGCGACGGCCAGGGGGAGCCAGGGGGCGTAGATGGCGATGATTTCCTCCGCCTGTTCCGCCAGGATGCCGGACAGGGCCAGCCGGCCCCCGGGGCGGACATGGGAGCAGATGGCCGGAGCCAGGACCTTGAGGGGGTTGGAAAGGATATTTGCCACGACGACATCATACTCGCCGGCCAGGCTTTCGGCGGAGTCGGCGAAGCGGGCGGAGACGCCGTTGCGCTCGGCATTGGCGCGGGCGGCTTCCACCGCCTGGGGGTCGATGTCCACGCCCGCCACCGTGCCGGCTCCCAGGCGGGCGGCGGCGATGGCGAGGATGCCGGAGCCGCAGCCGTAGTCGAGGAGCGTGCAGCCCGGGGTGACGTTCTTTTCCAGCCACTCCAGGCAGAGCCGGGTGGTGGGATGGGAACCGGTGCCGAAGGCCATGCCGGGGTCGAGGATCAGGTTGATGGCGGCGGGGTCCGGGGCCTCGTGCCAGGAGGGCACGATCCACAGGCGGCCGGAGACGCGGATGGGGTCGAACTGGGACTGGGTGAGTTGCACCCAGTTCTGTTCGGCCACTTCTTCCACCGTGAATTGCGGCACCGTCGGCAGGCCGGCGGCGGCGAAGGCCGCTGCCAGGATGTCGGCCGGCTCGGCATCGGCCTCGAAAAGGGCGACGATCCGGGACCGGTCCCACCCCGGGGTATTGATCGATCCCGGTTCGCCGAACTGGGGCTGCTCCGCCGGCGTGCCGGCATCGGCATCTTCGATGGAGGCCGACAGGGCGCCGGCCTCCAGCAGCGCATCGCACAAGAGCTCGGCGTGCGCTGCATCAGTCAGGAAGCTGACGCTTTGCCATCCCATGTTATTTCTTGACCTCGCCTTTTTCCGCCAGTTTCTCTTCCAGGTAATGGATGCTGGTGCCGCCTTCGATAAAGCGGGCGTCGTGCATCAGTTCCTGGTGCAGGGCGATGTTGGTCTTGATGCCTTCGACGCTCATTTCCGAGAGGGCGATCCGCATGCGGCGGATGGCCTGTTCCCGGGTGTCCCCATAGGCGATCACTTTCGCCACCATGGAGTCGTAATGGGACGGCACGGTGTAGCCCTGGTAGATATGGGAGTCGACCCGGATGCCGGGGCCGCCGGGGGGGTGATAGAAGCTGATCTTGCCGGGAGAGGGCACGAAAGTGAAGGGATCTTCGGCGTTGATCCGGCATTCGATGGCGTGGCCCCGGAAATTGATGTCCCGCTGCTTGAAGCGCAGCTTCTCGCCGGCCGCGACGCGGATCTGCTCCTGGACGATGTCGATGCCGGTGATGGCTTCCGATACCGGATGCTCCACCTGGACCCGGGTGTTCATCTCGATGAAATAGAACTCCCCGTTCTCATACAGGAACTCGAACGTGCCGGCGCCCCGGTAGCCGATGCGGCGGCAAGCATCGGCGCAGCGTTCGCCGATGCGGACGATGTGCCGGGAGGCGATGTGAGGCGCCGGGGCTTCCTCGATAATCTTCTGGTGGCGGCGCTGCATGGAGCAGTCCCTCTCTCCCAGGTAGACGGCGTTGCGGTGCTCGTCGGCCAGCACCTGGATTTCCACGTGGCGCGGGTTCTCCAGGAATTTTTCCATGTACACGGTGGGGTTGCCGAAGGCGTTTTGGGCTTCGGACTTGGTCATCTGGACCGCGTTCACCAGGGCGGCTTCGGTATGGACGACCCGCATGCCGCGCCCGCCGCCGCCACCGGCCGCCTTGATGATCACCGGGTAGCCGATGGCCCGGGCGATCTTGACGATTTCCTTGGAGTCTTCCGGCAGGGCGCCTTCAGAACCCGGCACGCAAGGCACGCCCGCTTCCTTCATGGCGTTCTTGGCGGAAACCTTGTCTCCCATGAGGCGGATGGTCTCGGCGCGGGGGCCGATGAAGACGAAGCCGGAGGATTCCACCCGTTCGGCGAAGTCGGCGTTTTCCGACAGGAAGCCGTAGCCCGGGTGGATCGCCTGGGCGTCGGTGACCTCGGCGGCGGAAATGATGGCCGGGATATTCAGGTAACTCTGGGCCGAAGGCGCCGGGCCGATGCACACCGACTCGTCGGCGAGCTTGACGTACTTGGCCTCCCGGTCGGCTTCGGAATGGACGACCACCGTCTTGATGCCCAGTTCGCGGCAGGCCCGCTGCACCCGCAGGGCGATCTCGCCCCGGTTGGCGATGAGAATTTTTTCAAACATTGTGTTTGTATCCTATGTTGGCTCCGGCATGACGCGCTATGCGTCTCACGCCTGGCCGCAACAAGCCGCTGGCGCGGCATGTTGTCTCGAACATGACGGGTTCAGCCGATAACGAACAGCGGCTCGCCGTATTCCACCGGCTCGCCGTTTTCGATCAGGATGGCCTTGACGACGCCGGAAGCGTCGGCTTCGATCTCGTTCAGGAGCTTCATGGCTTCGATGATGCACAGGGTATCGCCCTGCTTGACCGCCTGGCCCACTTCGACGAAGGGACCGGCGCCGGGGGAGGGCGAGCGGTAGAAGGTGCCCACCATGGGGGCCTTGACCACATGGCCTTCCGGCAGTTCGTCCTCTTCCTCCAGGCTCGCCGAGCCGGCGGCCGCGGGACCGGCAACCGGGGCCATCGGCATGGGCGCCATGTATTGCTGCGGCTGCATCGGGGCGGCGAAATGCTTGGCAATGCGGACCTTTTCTTCGCCTTCGGTGACTTCCAGTTCCGAAATGCCCGATTCCTGGACGAGGTCGATGAGTTTTTTGAGTTTACGCAGATCCATGGATGCTCCCTAGTTTTTTGCGGACGTTCGCGCCAAGTTGGCGGACGTCTGCGACTTAATCGGTGTTGAGCTTGTTCAGCAGATATTCGAGGGCGAGGAGGTAGCCCTCGCTCCCCAGCCCGGAAATGACGCCCATGGCCAGGGCCGAGAAATAGGAATGATGGCGGAAGGGTTCCCGCGCATAGACATTGGAGAGGTGCACTTCGACGAACGGGATGGCCACCGCGGCCAGGGCATCCCGCAGGGCGACGCTGGTGTGGGTGTAGCCGGCGGGATTGATGATGATGGCCCGAACGCCCTGTTCCCGGGCGGCATGAACGCGCTCGATGAGCGCACCCTCATGATTGCTCTGGAACGTCTCCAGTTCGACTCCGGCGGTTTCCGCCCGGCGGCTGAGGGCCAGGTTGATGTCGGAGAGGGTCGTGTGGCCATATTGCTCCGGCTCCCGGGTGCCGAGCAGGTTCAAATTGGGACCGTGGATGACCAGGAGACGGGCGGTGGTGGCTTGCCCGGAAGTGCTTTTTTCCTTCTTCATCCCTGCAAGTTTGCCGCAAATCGCCGCAATTTGTCCAGTCTGGTATTACTTAAGGCTGGCGATGAGGCGCTCGGCTTCGCTCTCGGACAGGGCGCCCAGGCGGATGTGCCGGACCTGGCCGGCGGCGTCCATGGCGACCGTGAAGGGTAGTCCGCCCCGGCCGTTGCCGAGGTCGGTCATGAGGGACATGACCCCTTCCGAGCCCCGGGCCAGCGGATAGGAAAACCGGTGGGAGGCGGCGAAAGCTTCGACGTTTTCCGGAGTGTCGATGGCGATACCGACGAATTGTACTTCCGGGTGCCTTTCCTGCAAACGGGAAAAGAGGGGCATCTCCTCCAGGCAGGGAGGGCACCAGGTCGCCCAGAAATTGACGATAAGCGGCTTGCCGCGCCATCGGGCGAGGGTGGTTTCCTTGCCGGCCGCATCGAACAGGGACGCTGCGAACAAGCGCTCGACGGCCGCCCGGGAAGGCGGCGGCGAAGCCGGCAGCGGCGGCTGTGCAGGCCGGGACAGGAAAAGGCCGGCGAAAAAGGCGGTCAGGGCCAAAAGGGTCGCGGCGCCCAGCAGCAGCCAGCGCTGCCTCATTCGCCTGCTTCTTCCCTGAGAAGGGCGGTGACGGCTTCGATGCGGGCCCGCTCCCGGGGACGGCCGTCCCGGTGCTTGAAGGAAGTCCGTTCCCATTGGGGCGGGAAAATGACCAGGTTGGCGTCGGCTTCCTCTGTCTGTACGACCAGCACCGCCTCGGCCCGATCGTTTCGGGGATCGGCATGCTCGAAGTCGATGTTCCGGTTGAGGAGGAAGATTTCCACCTCCTTGGCGCTGTCGGCAAAGAGCAGGATATCGATGCTGGAATGCTCGCCGGCGGTGCCGTCGAGCACCGAGCCGATGAGGTAGGGACGGAAATCGGCCAGGAGCTGCATCAGTTCCAGGGCGGTCTGGCGCAGGCTGCGGAGCAGGGCGGTATGTTCCTCGTCCTGGTAGATGGCCCGGTAAGTGCGCAGTTCGGCCTCCACCTCGGCATTGTCGGGAAAGCCGGTATTGTCCGGCAGGCCAAGCTGGCGGGCGGCCTTCTTCTTGGCGAGATGGAAATCGGTGATGCCATCCTCGGCCATCAGGCGGGCGGCGGCACTGGCAATGCTGGCGCGCGCATTGGCTGCGAGACGCGCCCTGTCGTGGCGGGGCATGGTGTGCGACGTCGGAGTAAAATCGGTTTCATTCTAACGGGTCTTCTTTCCATGCACATTCACATTCTCGGCATCTGCGGCACCTTCATGGGCGGCATCGCGCAACTGGCGCGGGCCGTCGGCCATCGCGTCACCGGTTGCGACGCCAACGTCTATCCGCCCATGAGCGACCAGCTGCGCTCGGCGGGCGTCGATCTCATCGAAGGCTACGGCCCCGACCAATTGGAGCTGAAGCCCGACGTCTTTGTGATCGGCAACGCCATCTCCCGGGGCAATCCCTTGTTGGAGGCCATCCTGGACCAGGGCTTGCCTTACGTTTCCGGACCCCAATGGCTGGCGGAGAACGTCCTGCAGGGGCGCTGGGTCCTGGGGGTGGCAGGCACCCACGGCAAGACCACGACCAGCGCCATGCTGGCCTGGATACTGGCGGATGCCGGCATGGACCCGGGTTTCCTGATCGGCGGCGTGCCGATGAACTTCGGGGTTTCGGCCTGCCTCGGCGGCACCCCCTTCTTCGTCATCGAAGCGGACGAATACGACACAGCCTTCTGCGACAAGCGCTCCAAGTTCGTCCATTACCGGCCGCGGACCGCGGTGCTGAACAACCTGGAATTCGATCATGCCGACATCTTCGCGGATCTGGCGGCAATCGAAACGCAATTCCACCATCTGGTGCGGACGCTGCCGGCTTCCGGCCTGATCGTCGCCAACGGCGCGGAAGCCAGCCTCAAGCGTGTCCTGGCCCGGGGCTGCTGGACGCCGGTGGAGTGGTTCAACAGTCCCGACGGCTATGGGGTCGGCGGCGACGACGCCACCGGAGAACTGGTCCTGAGGGGACCGGACGGCGAGATCGGCCGCACCGTCTGGCAACTGACCGGCGACCACAACCGGGCCAATGCCTGCGCCGCCCTCCTGGCCGCCCGCCATGTCGGGGTGCCCTTCGACAAGGGGCTCGAAGCCCTGTCCCGTTTCGAGAGCGTCAAGCGCCGGCTGGAAGTCCGCGGCACGGTGCGGGGCGTGACGGTCTACGACGATTTCGCCCACCACCCCACCGCCATCGCCACCACCGTGGCGGGCCTGCGGCGCCGGGTGGGAGACGCCCGCATCCTGGCGGTGCTGGAGCCCCGCTCCAATACCATGAAGCTCGGGGTGATGAAGAGCCAGCTGCCCGCAAGCCTGGCCGAGACCGACAAGGTCTTCTGCTACGCCGCCAACCTGGGCTGGGATGCCGGGGCGGCCCTGGCGCCCCTGGGGGCCAAGGCCGTGGTGGAGGAAGATCTGGAAACCCTGGTGCGGCACATTGCCGCCGCCGCCCAGCATGGCGACCACGTGCTGGTCATGAGCAACGGCGGCTTCGGCGGCATCCACGGCAAGCTGCTGGCGGCCTTGGCCAGCTCATAGCCAATAGACGAAAACGAAGAGCAGCAGCCACACCACATCCACGAAGTGCCAGTACCAGGACACCGCTTCGAAGCCGAAGTGGTCGTCCGGGCTGAAATGACCGGCAAAAACCCGGAAGGTGATCACTGTCAGCATGATGGCCCCCAGGGTCACATGCATGCCGTGGAAGCCGGTGAGCATGTAGAAGGTGGCGCCATAGATGCCGGTGCGGATGGTGAAGGCGGCGTCCAGGTATTCATGGGCCTGGAGGACCAGGAAGGTCAGCCCCAGCAGGATGGTGAGGATGAGCCCGATCTTGAGCTGGCGCCGCCGGCCCTGCTTCAGTCCCCAGTGGGCCCAGGTGACGGTGGCCCCGGAGGACAGCAGGATCAGGGTGTTGAGGGCGGGAATGCCCCAGGCCGCCATGGGGGTGAACTGCTCCCGGATCCCCGGGCCGGCACTCGGCCAGGCACCGCTGAAGCCGGGCCACAGCATCTGGGCATCGGCCAGGCTGGGCAGGGTGAAGTTGCGGGCGTAGAAGAGGGCGCCGAAAAAGCCGCCGAAGAACATCACTTCGGAAAAGATGAACCACACCATGCCCCAGCGGAAGGACATGTCCACCCGGCCCCCCAGCTTCCCCGCCTGGTCCTCCCGGATGACGCTGCCGAACCAGCCGACCAGCATGTAGATGAGGATGGCCGCCCCTAGGGCCATGACGTAGGGGCCGGCGGCCATCTTGTCGAGGAAGAGGATGAAGCCGCCGGCCAGGGTTAGCAAGGCCAGGGAGCCGACGATGGGCCAGCGGGAGGGCGGCGGGACGTAATACTCGGAGCTGTGGTTGGCCATGATCATTTCACCTGCGGGGCGACCGTGAAGGAGTGGTAGGGAGGCGGCGAAGTGAGGGTCCACTCCAGGCTTTCCGCCCCTTCCCAGGGCCGGTCGCCGGCCTGGGCGCCGCCGCGGATGCATTTCACCACCACGTACAGGAAGATGAGCTGGCTCGCCCCCAGGACGAAGGCCCCGAGGCTCGATAGCCGGTTGAAGTCGGCGAACTGCAGGGCGTAGTCCGGGATGCGCCGGGGCATCCCGGCCAGCCCCAGGAAGTGCATGGGGAAGAAGGTGATGTTGAAGGCGATGGCGGTGAGCCAGAAATGGACTTGGCCGAGGAATTCGTCGTACATGTGGCCGGTCCATTTCGGCAGCCAGTAATAGACGCCGCCCATGATGGCCATGGCGGAGCCGGAAAAGAGCACGTAGTGGAAGTGGGCCACCACGTAGTAGGTGTCCTGGAGCTGGATATCCACCGGCACCAGGGAGACCACCAGGCCCGAGAAGCCGCCGATGGTGAACAGGCAGACGAAGGCGAGGGCGAAGAGCATCGGGGTCTCGAAGCTGATGGACCCCCGCCATAACGTCGCCACCCAGTTGAAGACCTTCACCCCGGTGGGCACCGAGATGAGCATGGTGGCGTACATGAAATAGAGCTGCCCGGCCACCGGCATGCCGACGGTGAACATGTGGTGGGCCCAGACCAGGAAGGACAGGAGGGCGATGGCGGCCACGGCGTAGACCATGGAGGTGTAGCCGAAGAGCTTCTTCCGGGCGAAGGTGGGAATGATGCTGGAAATGATCCCGAAGGCCGGCAGGATCATGATGTACACCTCGGGGTGGCCGAAGGTCCAGAAGATGTGCTGGTACATGACCGGGTCGCCGCCGCCGGCGGCATTGAAGAAATGGGTGCCGAAGTGGCGGTCGGTGAGGAGCATGGTGACCACGCTGGCCAGCACCGGCATCACCGCCACCAGCAGGAAGGCGGTGATGAGCCAGGTCCAGACGAAGAGGGGCAGCTTCATCATGGTCATCCCCGGGGCCCGCAGGTTGAGGATGGTGACGATGATGTTGATCGCCCCCATGATGGACGACAGGCCCAGGATATGGACGGCGAGGATGGTCATGTCGTAGGAGATGCCGCCCTGGATGTAGAGGGGCGGGTACATGGTCCAGCCCCCGGCCATGGAGCCCCCTGGAACGAAGAAGGACGAAACCAGCAGGGTGGCCGCCACCGGCAGGAGCCAGAAGCTCCAGTTGTTCAGGCGGGGAAAGGCCATGTCCGGGGCGCCGATCATGAGGGGGATTTGCCAGTTGGCGAAGCCCACCAGGGCCGGCATGATGGCCCCGAAGATCATCACCAGCCCGTGCATGGTGGTGAGCTGGTTGAAGATCTGGGGCTGCACCACCTGGAGCCCGGGCTGGAAGAGTTCGGCCCGGATCACCATGGCCAGCGCCCCGGCGAAGAAGAACATGGTCAGGGAGAACCACAGGTACAGGGTGCCGATGTCCTTGTGGTTGGTGGTGGTGAGCCAGCGCATCAAGCCGGTGGGGTGTTCCTCGTGGCGGATGTGGTGGGCGATGGCGTCCATGGCGTGTTCTCCTATTTTCCGGCGGCGACCTTCTGGGCCTGGGATTCCCTGAAGGCGAGAATCTCCCGGGGCTGAACGGCAATGCCGGTCTTGTTGTTCCAACTGTTGCGCTCGTAGGTAATCACCGCGGCGATATCCACATCCGAGAGCTGCTTGCCGAAGGCCTGCATGGCGGTGCCGGGGCGGCCGTTGAAGACCACGGTCAGGTGGCCTTCGACGGGGCCGGTGACCACCTTCGAGCCGTCCAGGGGCGGGAAGGCTGGGGGCAGGCCCTGGCCGTTGGCCTGGTGGCAGGCCACGCAATTGGCCTGGTAGACCTTCTGTCCCATGGCCACCAGCTCGGGCAGGGCGTATTCCTTACTGGCGGCGGCCCGGGCCTCGGCCAGCCGGGTCTTCTGGTCGTTCATCCAGATGGCGAATTTGTCCGGCGGCACCGCCTCCACCACGATGGGCATGTAGGCATGGTCCACGCCGCACAACTCGGCACACTGCCCCCGGTAGGTGCCCGGCAGGTCCACCTTGAACCAGGAATCCCGGATGAAGCCGGGAATAGCGTCTTGCTTGACCCCCAGGGCCGGCACCCACCAGGCGTGGATGACATCCTCCGCGGTAAACACCAGGCGGACCTTCCTGTCGGTGGGCACCACCAGGGGCTTGTCCACTTCCAGGAGGTAGTGCTCCCCCTTGGGAGCCTGGTTGCTGATCTGCTCCCGGGGGGTGGCCAGGTTGGAGAGGAACTTCACATCCTCGCCCAGGTATTCGTACTCCCATTTCCACTGCCGGCCGGTGACCTTGATGGTCATGTCCGGCTTGCTGGTGTCCTTCATCTCCACCACCACCGCCGTGGTGGGGATGGCGATGCCGATGAGAACCAGGAAGGGCACGATGGTCCACAGGGTCTCCAGCAGCGGATGTTCATGGACGTGGTGGGCCTCGTGGCCGATGGATTTCCGGTGGCGCCACAGGGCGTAGAACATGGGGATGAAGACCACCAGGAAAATGCCGAAGCAGATCCAGTTGATCGTCGTGCTGAGATCGTAGATCCGGTGGCCGATGATGGTGACCGGGGGCTGGAGGTTGAGGGGGAATCGGTACTCGGCCAGGGCCGGGAGGGAAAGAAGAAGGCCGGCGGCCAGAAGGGCGGGGCGGGTTGTTGTCGGTTCTTTTAGCCTCATGGATTTCCCTCCTGGCTAATAGTGTTTGATCTGGGCGAGCCGCAGGTTCAACTCGCGGCTGATGGCAGTGCGTTCTTCATCCGAAAGGAGATGCCCGAAGGCCACCTCCTTGCCATGGGAACGCAGGGTGAGGACGTTGCCGCCCCCTGCCGAGGTGGAATACAAGGCCACCTGGACCCAATGGCTGTTGAATTCCAGATGCTGGTCGGCATCCGGGGTATGGGTATCGAGGACCAGGCGATCGTCGTCCAGGGTGAGGCGCTCGAAATCGCCGGCGTGCCGTTCGACCTGATGGAAGGCCCAGGCCAGGCCGAGAAGGGGCAGGAGCATGAAGAGGGTCACCGGCCAGGCGCCCAGTTTCACGAAGGCCGCGCCGATACCGCCCCACCAGGGCAGCAGGACCACCATCGCCACACGCAGGCCGGCGCCGCCGGCCACGTAGTTGGGCCGTGCCGTGACGCAAAAATGCGCCGGATCGCCGGCGCGCACGCATTCCACCATAGGGCGCCACCCGATGAGATCGTGACACCCCGTCCGCCCCATCCTCCCTGGGCAGCTTGCACTGCCCGGACAGGGAACCAAAGCTGCTGGAACTTTGAGAAGGCCTTTCACTTCAAGTTCCGGCGCGCATCCCGTATTTGCGGCGGGGATTCCCGCCCTCCGGAGCGGCCGGAATTAAATCCCGGGCGTGCCGATCATAGGAAGAGGGCGGAGCCTTATTGCGGAGCGAAGCGATGAGAAGGATTTATTTTTTGGTGCCGGATATCGAGACCACCCGAAAAATTGTCGATGAAATGCTGCTGGCCCGGGTGGAGGAACGGCGCATCCATGTCCTCGCCCGCCGCGGCACTCCCCTGGAAGACCTGCCGGAAGCGACCTTCATGCAGAAGACCGATTTCCTCCCTGCCCTGGAGCAGGGCGTGGCCCTGGGGGGCGCCACCGGCATGCTGGCCGGCCTCGTTGCCCTGGCCTTTCCCGCCGGCCTGGTGCTGGGCGGCGGTGCGGTGCTGGCCGCCTCCCTGGCCGGGGCCGGCCTGGGGGCCTGGTGGTCGAGCATGATCGGTGCCGGGGTCGGCAACCGACACCTGAAAGACTACGAGGAGGCCGTCGACAAGGGCCAACTCCTGGTGATGGTGGATGTGCCCAAGGGCAAGGTCGAGAAGATCGAGGCCCTGGTCAAGGAGCATCACCCGGGCGCCGAATGCAAGGGTGTCGAGGCGACTATTCCGGCTTTCCCGTAGGCAACCGCCGGGCCCCACAACCTGAAATTCACCGCCAGCATCGCCGTCAGCAGCAGGGCGGCAACCGCGTTGTGGGCGACGGCCAGGGGCAGCGGCAGGGCCAGCAGGACGTTGGCGATGCCGAGGCCGATCTGCAGGGCAAGGAGCGCCAGCAGCAGCGTTCCCCAGTTTCTCCAGCCGGGCAGGCGGGCCAGGGCGATGCCCAGGCCGCCGACGGCGGCGGCCACCAGCAGGGCGCCGAGGCGATGGCTCCAGTGGATGGCGGTCAGGGCTTCGGTGGTGAGAAGGGCACCGCTGGCCGTCTGGCCTAGCTCCCGGTGTAGGGTGAAGGCCTGGGCGAAATCCATGGCCGGCAGCCATTGGCCCTGGCAGGCCGGGAAATCGGAGCAGGCCAGGGCGGCGTAATTGCTGCTCACCCAGCCCCCCAGGGCGATCTGGGCCACCACCAGGCCGAGGGCGAGGATTCCCAGGGCCTTCAAGCTGCCCGCTGCCGGCGGGGCGCTCGTCGCCCTTTCCCGCAGATTGAGCCAGACCAGGAGGGCCAAAGTCGTCATGCCGCCCAGGAGGTGGGCGCTGACCACCAGGGGTTTCAGGAGCAGGGTGACCGTCCACATGCCCAGGAGCGCCTGGCAGACGACGATGCCGGCCAGGACGCTGGGCAGCAGCGGGGCAGTGCGGGGCCGCTGCCGCCAGGCCAGGAGGCAGAGGGCGAAAATGGCCAATCCGAGGGTGCCGGCGAAGTAGCGGTGCACCATTTCCTTCCAGGCCTTGGCCGCGTCGGCGGCGTGATCCGGCACGCCCACCCACTGGCCGTAGCAGCCGGGCCAATCGGGGCAGCCGAGGCCGGCGTCGGAGAGCCGCACCCAGGCGCCCAGGGCAACGACCCCGAGGGCCAGGAGGGCGGCGAAGGCGAGGAGGCGGCGGTAGAGGGTCATGGCGTGAAGAGCCGGTCGGCGAAGAGGGCGGCGAAAAGGAGGGTGAGGTAGATGATCGAATAGCGGAAGGTGCGCCGGGCCAGGCCGTCGCTGTAGCGGCGGCAGAGGGCCACGGCCAGGCCGATGAAGCCGATGTCGATGACGCTCACCGCCGCCAGGTAGAGCCAGCCGCTCATGCCCAGGGAGACCGGAATCAGGCTGGCGGCGGCCAGCATCAGGGTGTAGAGGAGGATGTGCTGGCAGGTGAATTCGACGCCGTGGGTCACCGGCAGCATGGGAAAGCCGGCCCGGGCGTAGTCGTCCCGCCGGTAGCAGGCCAGGGCCCAGAAGTGGGGCGGCGTCCACAGGAAGATGATGAGGAAGAGCACCAGGGGCTCCGGCGCCAGGTGGCCGGTCATGGCCGTCCACCCGAGGACCGGCGGCATCGCCCCGGCGGCCCCGCCGATGACGATGTTCATGGGGGTGGCGGGCTTCAGGACCACCGTGTAGACGACGGCGTAGCCCAGGAAGGTGGCCAGGGTCAGCCCCATGGTGAGGTCGTTGATGAAGCTGTGGAGGAGCCAGAGGCCGGCGCCCCCCAGGAGCATGGCGAAGCTCAGGGTCTCCATGGCCCCGATGTCGCCCCGGGCGCTGGGGCGCCAGCGGGTGCGCAGCATGAGGGCATCCACCGTGCGCTCCACCAGGCAGTTGATGGCGGCGGCGGCGAAGGCCACCAGGGCGATGCCCAGGGATGCCACCACCAGGCGGGCGATGGGCGGAAAGTCCGGGGAGGCGAGGCACATGCCGATCATGGCGGTGAACACGATGAGGCTGTTCACCCGGGGCTTGCAAAGCTGGAAGAAGGCCGCCAGATGCCGGGAAAGGGTGGCCGGGCGGTTGGCGGTGGGGGCGGCGGCAAGCATGGGGCTCTCCTCGGAAGATCGGTTCAGGCGCTCCGGACGTATTTCAGCAGGCGTTCCAGGTCGGCCCGCATGCCCCGGGGGTCGGCATCCGGCGCATAGCGCATCATGGCCAGTCCGTTGGGATCCACCAGGATGACGCTGCCGGGGGGCAACGGGCCCAGGCCGTGGGGCGGCATGTCGAGGGTCGACAGGTCGGGCATCGAGACCTTCAGGTTGGCGGCTTCGGCGGCGATGGCCTGGCCCATCCACACCACCCGGGTGCGTCCCATCTCCTGGCCCAGGGAAATCCGTATCCGTCCCAGCTGGTTCAGGCGCTCGGCACAGAGAACGCCGCAGGGCGCATCGTGGATCAGAAGCAGGGACCACTTCCCCGCCCACTGGCCGGGCGTCGCCAGGGTGGCCGGCGGCGTGATTAGGATGCCGTGGTTCACCGTGCGGCCCGGCCGCCAGCCGGACAGGTAGAGCCCGGTGCCGGCGACGAAGGGCAGCGCCAGGAAGGCAAAGATCAGGAAAAGAATCACTCGGGAATTGAGCTTCATGGGCGTCGCACCAGGAAATAGAGCCAGATGCCCAGGCTGGCGATGGCAAAGCCGAACCACTGGGCGGCGTAGCCCAGGTTGCGGTCGCTGCCTTCGTCGGGACGGGGCCAGTCCCGGCCGTAGCCCCCGGGGATGCCCGGGTCGAGCTGAAGAACCACGGGCTGGAGCGGGTAGGGAACCCCGGCCCGGAAACGCTGCAGGTCCAGGTTCTGCCAGACCTTTTCCCCGGCGGGAGCGGGGGCCAGGGTGAAGAAGCGCTCCGGCGGCACCACCGCAATGCCGGTGATCGAGACGGGACCTGCCGGCGGCGGCATGTCGGGCACCTGGCGATGGTCGGCGGGGGCCGGCACCCAGCCCCGGTTCACCAGGACGCGCAGCTCGGAACCCGCGAGCTTCAAGGGGGTGACCACGTGGTAGCCGGCCCGCTCCTGGTAGACCCGGTTGTCGATGAGGATCTGGCGGCTGGCGTCGTACTCCCCCTGGAGGCTGAAGCGGCGGTGGCGCAGGGAGTTGGCGCCGGCCAACCCGGTGGGCATGGCGGCGGGGGCGCCCTGGCCGAGAAGGTCCAGTTCGGCCTGGCGGGCGAGCTTGGCCTGGGCCTTGTGCCATTGCCAGAGGCCGAGGGAGACGAAGGCCGGCAGCAGCAGGAGCAAGAGCAGGCCGCCCCAGAGGGCTACCCGCCGCCGGGAGTACAGGGTTCGATTCATTGCCGCTGCCGGGGCGTGGCGCGCATACTCGGTTTTGCGCTGGCCCCTGGAGGATTCCGCCATGATCAAGCCTTTAGTCATCCTGATGCTGTTGGCCATCGTCGGTAGTCTCTTCTCCGGGCTCTTCTTCCTCTACCGGGACAAGGGCGCCGGCAACCGCGCCGTGCGCGCCCTGACCCTGCGCATCGGGCTGTCCATCGGCCTCTTCCTCATTCTCATGCTGGCGTTCCGCTTCGGTCTCATCCCCGGCTACAGCCAGTAGACGAAGACGAAGAGCAGCAGCCACACCACATCCACGAAGTGCCAGTACCAGGCCACGCCCTCGAAGGCGAAATGGCGCTCGGGGCTGAAATGCCCCTTGAGGCAGCGGCCCAGGACCACCGTCAGCATGATCACCCCGAGGGTGACGTGGAAGCCGTGGAAGCCCGTCAGCATGAAGAAGGTGGCGCCGTAGGCCCCGGCCCCGAGAGTGAGCCCCAGCTCGGTGTAGGCGTGGTGGTACTCATAGGCCTGGAGGACGATGAAGATCAGCCCGAGAAGAACGGTGGCCGCCAGCCCCAGGTTCAGCCGGCCCCGGTTGCCCTTCAGGAGACCCCAGTGGGCCCAGGTCAGGGTGGCGCCGGAGGAAAGCAGCAGGGCCGTATTGATGGCCGGGATGCCCCAGGCGCCCATGGGGGTGAAGCGGGGAGCCTGGGGGCCGCCGCTGGGCCACAGACCGGCGTAGCCCGGCCACAGGGTGAAGCCGTGGGCGGCTTCCATCCCCCCCAGGGCGGGGACGGAGATGACCCGCAGGTAGAAGAGGGCGCCGAAGAAGGCGGTGAAGAACGCCACCTCGGAGGCGATGAACCAGACCATGCCGTAGCGGAAGGAAGCATCCTCCCATTCCCGGTAGGCGCCTCCCTGGGATTCGGCCACCACCCGGCCGAACCAGCCCCGGAGGACATAGAGGATGACCCCGATGCCGCCCAGCATGACCCAGCGCCCGGCGTCGAAGCCGTTGACGGTCTGGATGAAGCCGAGGGCCAGCAGGAAAAGGCTGCAGGCGAGGAGGAAGGGGTAGAGGCTGGGCTGGGGCACATAGTAGTGCCGGCCCACGGGAACAGGGGACGGGCTGAGGTTCATCGGGCCTCCCGGCGGGGTTCTTCGGTGTTGTAGAAGGCGTAGGAAAGGGTGATCTGGCGGATGTCGCGATCGATTTCCGGCTTGATGATGAAGGTCAGGGGCATTTCCCGGGACTCGCCGGGGGCCAGGGTCTGCTGGCGGAAGCAGAAGCAGTCCAGCTTGTGGAAATACTGGGCCGCCTGGCCGGGGCTGACGCTGGGAATCGCCTGGCCGACGATGGGGCGGTCGGAGGTGTTGCGCACCAGGTACTTCACCTGCTGCAGTTCCCCGGGGTGGAGGTCCAGGCTGGTGGTGAGGGGGCGCATGTCCCAGGGCAGGCCGGGCATGATGGTCCCCGTGAATTCGACCGTCACCGTCCGCGTCCAGTCGATGGCGGAAGGCGGCTCGGCAGCGGCGACGCCGCCCGCCTGGAAGCCCGGCGTCTTGCCGTTGAGGCCGGTGACTTTGCAGAGCACGTCGTAGAACGGCACCATGGCCCAGCCGAAGGCGAAGGAGGCGGCCACCACCAGCAGCAGCCGGACTACCAGCCGGCGGGGGGACGGCGAGGCCGGAGAAGGAGGGAGCGGGGGCGTCTCGACAGTCATTTCACGTCCGGCTGGGTTTCCCAGGTGTGGTGGGGCGGCGGCGAGGGCAGCTCCCACTCCAGCCCCCGGGCACCCTCCCAGGCTCGGGCCGGCGCCCGCTGGCCGTTGCCCCGCAGGCACTGGATGACGTTCCAGGCAAACAGCAGTTGGCTGAATCCCAGGATAAAGGCGCCCACGGTGGAGATGGCGTTGAACTCCGCGAACTGCAGGGCGTAATCGGGAATCCGGCGGGGCATGCCGGCCAGGCCGAGGAAGAACTGGGGCATGAAGGTGAGGTTGAAGGAAACCACCGTCAGCCAGAAGTGCCACTTGCCCACGGTTTCGCTGTACATGCGCCCCGTCCATTTGGGCAGCCAGTAATAGACCCCGGTCATCACCCCCATGATGCCGCCGGCGAAGAGGGCGTAATGGAAGTGGGCGACCACGAAGTAGCTGTGGTGGTACTGGGCGTCGGCCGCCACGTCGGCGAGCACGAGGCCGGTGAGCCCGGCCATGCCGAAGAGGACGATGAAACCGGTGGCGAAGAGCATGGGCGTCTCGAAGCTCATGGACCCGCGCCACATGGTGGCGATCCAGCAGAAGAACAGCACCGCCAGGGGGAGCGAGATGGACATGGTGCTGAACATGAAATAGATGAGGGCGGGCACCGGCATCCCGGCGGTGAAGAAATGGTGGGCCCAGACGATGACCGAGAGGATGCCGATGGCGACGAAGGACCAGACCTGGGCCTTGTAGCCGTAGATGGGCTTCCTGGAAAAAGCGGAAACCACATGGGGCATCAGTCCCCACACCGGCAGCAGCAGGATATAGACCTCGGGATGTCCGAAAAACCAGAAGAGGTGCTGGAAGAGGATGGGGTCGCCGCCCCCCGCCGCCTTGAAGAAATGGGTGCCGAAATGGCGGTCGGTGAGGAGCATGGTGACGGCGCCCGCCAGCACCGGGATGGTGGCGATGAGGAGGAAGGCGGTGATGAGCCAGCCCCAGACGAACAGGGGCATCTTCATCAGGGTCATGCCGGGAGCCCGCAGGTTGAAGATGGTGGCGATGATGTTGATGGACCCCATGATGGAGGAGATGCCCAGCAGGTGCACCGCGAAGATGGCGAAGTCGATGCCCATGCCCGCCTGGATGGAGAGGGGGGCGTAGAAGGTCCAGCCGGTGTCGATGGCGCCGGAGCCGACCCCGAAGAAGGCCAGGACGAAGGGCAGGGTGAGGAGCAGCGCCGCCGGCGGCAGCAGCCAGAAACCCCAGTTGTTGAGCCGGGGCAGGGCCATGTCGGGGGCGCCGATCATGAGGGGGATCATCCAGTTGGCGAAGCCGGTGGCCGCCGGCATGAGGGCGGCGAAGATCATCACCAGGGCGTGGACGCCGATGAGCTGGTTGAACAGTTCCGGCTGCATGAGCTGGAGCCCGGGCTGGAAGAGCTCCGCCCGCACCGCCAGGATCATGGCGCCGCCGACGAAGAACATGATCAGGGAAAAGGACAGGTAGAGGGTGCCGATGTCCTTGTGGTTGGTGGTGGTGAGCCAGCGCAGGAGGCCGGTGGGGTGGGCGGCGTGGCGCACGGCAGGATGGGTGGTGGCTTCCATGGTTGGCTCCTACCTCGAGGCCTTGATCTGGGCGGGCTGGATCATGTCGCCCTGGTGGTTTCCGAAGCTGTTGCGGGTATAGGTGATGACGGCGGCCAGCTCCATGTCGGAGAGGATGTTCTTGAAGGCCTGCATGGGGGTGCCGGGCTTGCCGTTGAGGACGCGGTCCACGTGGGTATCCTTGACCACCTTGCCGTCGGGGGAGAGGAGGGGCGTGTTGACCACCTTGCTGCCGGCCAGCGGCGGGAAGGCCGGCGGCAGGCCCTGGCCGTTGGCCTGGTGGCAGGGGACGCACTGCTTGCCGTATACCTCCTGGCCCTTCTGGAGGAGCTCTTCCCGGCTCCAGGTGCGTTCGGCGGCATTGGCGGCGGCCGCCATGGCGGTTTTCTTCTTCTCCACCCAGGCCAGGTAGTCGGCTTCCGGCACGGCCTCCACCACCACCGGCATGAAGCCATGGCCCTTGCCGCACAGTTCGGCGCACTGGCCCCGGTAGATGCCCGGCTGGTCGATCTTGACCCAGGTCTCCCGCAGGTAGCCGGGGATGGCATCGCGCTTGGTGCCGAACTGGGGCACCCACCAGGTATGGATGACGTCGGTGGAGGTCAGGAGCACCCGGACCTTCTTGCCCACCGGCAGGACCACCGGGTTGTCCACCTCTAGCAGGTAGTTGTCGCCCTTGGCTTCGGCATTGGCGACCTGGTCCGGGGGCGTGGCGAGGTTGCTGGTGAAGCGGATGCCGGAATCCGGATACTCGTACTGCCATTTCCACTGCATGCCGGTGACCTTGAGGACCAGGTCGGCCCGGCTCTGGGTGTCCTCCATCTCGACGAGGGCATGCACCGCCGGGATGCCCATGAGGATGAAGTCGATGAAGAGCAGGATGGCGAAGGGCACCAGCACCCAGAACCACTGCAGCACCCCCCGCGGGCCGGTGAAATCGGCGGCCGGGTGGCCGGCGCTCTTGCGGTGCTTGATCATGGAATAGACCATGATGGCGAAGACCACCGTGAACAGCACGGTGATGATGAGCATGAACTCGTTGTGGACCTGCAGGGTTTCATGGGCGACCGGCGTCACCGGCGGCGGGAAGTTCCAGGTGAAGGCCGCCTGGGCTTCCTGCACGCCCAGCAGGAGAAAAGGGATGCCGAGGGTACGCCAGCCGGCGCGGGGCTTTGGAATTATTGGCGCACACGAATGCATGCTTTCCTCCCTTGTTAGAAGCGTCTCCCTGGCTAAGAATGATGAATCACTGCAATGGTTCCGGGAGTCGGATTTGCTACGCGTCGTCTTTTTTGCCCTCGCCCTGCTGCTGGCGGCCTGCGACCAGGCGGCGCCCGTCTTCCACGGCACCGACATCACCGGCGCGCGCTTCGGGCAGCGCCTGGAACTGACCGACCACAACGGCCAGGCCCGCCGCCTGGCGGATTTCCAGGGCAAGGCGGTGGTGCTCTTTTTCGGCTACACGTCCTGCCCGGACATCTGCCCCACCACCCTGGCCAAGCTGGCGGACGTGATGAAGCATCTCGGTCCGGAGTCCAAGCAGGTCCAGGTCCTCTTCGTGACCCTGGACCCCGAGCGGGATACGGCGGCGCGCCTGAAGGCATTCGTGCCCTGGTTCGATCCGGGCTTTCTCGGTCTCTACGGCGACCGGCCGGGCACCGATGCGCTAGCCCGGGAGTTCCGGGTCTACAGCGCCAGGAAGGAAGTGGGGGGCGGCATGGGCTATGTCCTCGACCATACGGCCGGGGCCTATATCTACGACCCGGCCGGCCGCCTGCGGCTCTACGTGGGGGACGGCGCCCCGGTCGCGGACATCGCGGCCGACCTCAAGGTGCTCCTGGCCGGCCGCTAGTGGTTTTTCTCAATGCTTCGAGCGCAGCAGATTGCGCGCGATGGTATAGCAGTGAAGGGCGACGGGGGCGAATTCGATGGAAACTCCCTCGAGGTCTGCCATGCCCGTGTAACTACGCGTCGTAACCAGCGGCTGGCGAGCCAATGGATGCTTGCCAGCGAGCTCCCGTAGTCCCCTTAAGTCCTGTAATTGGTTGGGTATTCTGTCGGACCACTTGATCTCAACAGCGAAACGAGGCTTCTGCGTACGCTGGTCGATGGAAACAATGTCTACTTCGAGCGTTTGCCGCCCCGATTTCCAGCGAGCGTAGTGCAGTGACTGGCTGATAGCCGAGTCGTGCAGCCATTGGCTCCAGACAGCTGTTTCCGCCAGATTGCCCATGGCGTCGTCTTCTCCGCGGATGAAACCGAAAAGGGCGGCACGTATCGATGGGTTCGTCAGATAGACCTTGAAAGTCCGAGCACGCTGCATCCGCAGCGCATTCTCGTCGATACGATGCACACGCCGGATGAGGAAGGCAGCCTCCAGGTACTCGAGGTACTCGGTCAGTTTCTGTTTGGCGATGTTCGAGTGCTTCGACAGCGCTTCGAGGCCGAGCTCGTCCCCGGTGTTGAAGGCGAGGACGTTGAAGAAGCGGTTCAACTCCTGGGTATCCGAAATGCCGTACAGGCTGGGCAAGTCTTTTAGCAGAACCTTGTCGATGATGTCCTGCCGCAGAAAGCGGGATGGGTTCTCGCGGACGACCGGGTTCATGACGGCCTCGGGGAAGCCGCCATAGTTCAGGTAGTTGAGGAATTCCTCATTGAGCCCATTGATGTCCGTGGCGAGGTAGCGGCTGTTGCCATTGCCTTCTTCTCGTTCGACGATGAGTTCTTCCTCACGCTTGGCAAAGTTGAGGTACTCGGCAAAAGTCAGAGGGGGCAGAATGAATTCAGTGAAGCGCCCTGCGCCGGATTCTCTGCTTTTCATCCGCAGTGCCGCGGCGGCAGAGCCGCTCGCAATAAAACGGATGTTGGGGTAGGTATCGACCAACGATTTGAGGTGGACTTCCCAGTCTTTCAGGTACTGCACCTCGTCGAAAATGACCCAGAGCTGCTGTCCGGCCGGGTGCTGTTGTTGTTCGATGAACAAGCGCACCAAGCCTTCGAGGTTACGGCCTGAATAGAGCGGAGTATCGAGGGAGGCAAAAAGGATTCGAACCCCCGGTACGCCGTCATCCAGCAGGCGCTGGATGAAATGCTTCAGCATGACCGTCTTGCCCACCCGGCGCGGGCCAATCAGAACGACAGCACGACGTACGCGCGTTTCAAGGGTTAGACGGCAGAATGGAGCAAAGTAAGCCCTTCGGGGCCAGGCAGATTCCTCGGGGTCGATCCCCCCTCCTGCACGCCACCAGGGATTGTCCAGACCCAGTCGGCGTTGCACTTCTTGAAGAGGTATTTCGAGCTTGGACGCCATGGGTAGAAAATCCATCACTTAAAGTGTCAAGTTAGCGATGAAAATTCTACCCTATTGAAACCAGCCAAGAAAGCTTAATTGAAATCAATGGGTTGCATTGATTCGTTAAGCCTCCTCCCCTTGGCGGCCTTTCAGACCTTGAAGTGGGCGATTTCGCCGTTCAGCCGCTGGGCCATGGTTTCCAGGGCCTGGGCGGCGGCGGCCACCTCGCCCACGGCGGCGGAATTTTCCTGGGCCTGGCGGGAGATGTTCTCGATGTGGCTGGCGATGTCGTCGCTGGCCCGATGCTGCTCGGCGGAGGCGGCGGCGATGTCCCGGATGACGGTGGAGACCTCCTCCACGCTCTCCTCGATGCGGCCCACCGCCGTACCGGCCTGGGTGGCCAGGGAAACCCCTTCCAGGGCCTGGGCCGAGACGCCGTTGATGCGCTCCACCGCCATGCTGGTGCCGTCCTGGATGGTGACGATCATGGCGGTGATCTGTTGGGTGGACTGGGCGGTGCGCTCGGCCAGTTTCCGGACCTCGTCGGCCACCACGGCGAAGCCGCGGCCCGCCTCGCCGGCCCGGGCGGCCTCGATGGCGGCGTTCAGCGCCAGGAGATTGGTCTGATCGGCGATTTCCCGGATAACCGCGACGATATCCGAGATGCGCTTCGATTCATCCCCCAGGACGGTGACCGCCTGGGTGGTCTCGCCCACCGCCGCGGCGATGCGTTCCATGCCGCTGGCGGCCTGGCGGACCACTTCCCGGCCCTCCTGGGTGAGATTGCGGGAGGTGGCGGCCACCTCGGAAATCTGCTGGAGGTTTTCCGCCGTCTGGCCCTGGCTCTGGCCGATTTCCTCAACAGTGCTGGAGGTGGCGGTGGCGGCGTCGCTCTGGGTCGTGGTGTTCTGCCGGATGCGTTCCATGCTGTGGGCCAGCTGCTCGGTGGCGCCGACGATTTGGCGGGAGTTGTCCGCCACTTCCCGGATGATGCCGCCGAAACGCCCCATGAGCTGGTTGAAGGCCTGGGCGATGGCCCCGATCTCGGCGCCGTCGCTCACTTCCGCCGTCTGGCGCAGGTCGCCGCTCTCCGCCACGCGGCTCATGTGCTGGCTGAGGCGGGCGAGGGGATCGCTGATGCCCGCCGCGATCCACCAGAGGAGCGCCACCAGCAGGATCATGCCGACCACGATCCCGACCCCCACGATGCCCGCCAACTGGCGGAACTGGGTATCCACGTCGTCAATGTAGATGCCGGACTGGACCACCAGGCCCCAAGGCGCGTAGAGCTTGGCGGTGGCGAGCTTGGGCACGGGGGCGGTATTGGCGGCCCGGGGCCACAGGTACTGGACGAACTCCCCCTGGCCGCGCTTGGCCGCGTCCACCAGTTCCACGACGATGCGTGTGCCGGTGCTGTCTTTCAGCTGGGACATGTCCTTGCCGTTCATTTCCGGCTTGAACGGGTGCCGGACCATGCGGTACTCGGTGTCGTACTGGCTGAAATAGTTATCGCCCTCGTAACGCAGGGCGGCGATGGTGGTTTGGGCTGCCTCCCGGGCGGCGGCATCATCCATCTTGCCCGCCGCCGCCAGCTTGCCGTAGTGGTCCGCCACGCTGTAGGCCATTTCCACCAGCTGGCGGGTCTTTTCCCGGCGGGCTTCGAGGAGGTTGTCCTTGAAGACGGCCAGGGCATAGAGGGAAACCGCAACGAGGAGGGCGAGGGCTCCGACCATGAGCAGGGCGAGCCGGTGTTTGATCTTGAGGTGGCGTAGCATGATGGAGTCCTGGGATGGGGAAGGCGCGATTCGCGGTTGGGGGAAGCCAGGCAGCCGGCCCCGGGAGGCCGGTGTCATATGATAATTGATGGCTTCCGGTATCCCAAATGAAAACGGCCGGGGTTGCCGGCCGTTCGGGACAGGGGAGGGGCGGGAATCAGGCCGCCAGGACGCCGCGCATTTTCTGCAGGGCCTTCGCCTCGATCTGGCGGATGCGTTCGGCCGAAACGTCGAATTCGGCGGCCAGTTCGTGCAGGGTGGCGGCTTCCCCCTCATGGAGCCAGCGCGCTTCCACGATCCGGCGGCTGCGGGGGTCGAGGCTGGCCAGGGCGCTTTGCAGCCCCTCGTCCTGGAGGCGGGCCAGGGCCTTGTTCTCCAGCATCCGGGTCGGCTCGTAGCGGCTGTCGGCCAGGTAGTCGATGGGGGCGAAGCTGTCCTCGCCGTCCTCCGGGTTGCCTTCCAGGGCCATGTCGCGGCCGGAGAGGCGGGTTTCCATCTCGACCACTTCCTCGGCCTTGACGCCCAGGCGCTGGGCCACCTCGGCGGTCTGGGGGCCGGAAAGGCTTTCGACGCCCTCATATTCGCTCTTGAGGCTTCTCAAATTGAAGAAAAGCTTGCGCTGGGCCTTGGTGGTGGCCACCTTGACCAGGCGCCAGTTCTTCAGGATGAACTCATGGATCTCGGCCTTGATCCAGTGGATGGCGAAGGAAACCAGGCGCACGCCCCGATCCGGGTCGAAGCGCTTGACCGCCTTCATTAGGCCGATATTGCCTTCCTGGATGAGGTCGGCGTGGGGCAGGCCGTAGCCCAGGTAGCCGCGGGCGATGGAAATCACCAGGCGAAGATGGGAAAGAACGAGTTGACGAGCCGCCTCGACGTCGCCGTCATCGCGGAGACGCCGTGCCAGCCGCGTCTCCTCGGCTTCGGACAGCATCGGGAAACGGTTCGCCGCCTGGATGTAGGCGTCGATGTTGCCGACCGTCGAAGGGATGGGAAGCGCCAGGGCATGTGTCATAGCGTGTTGTCCTCTTTCAATCCATATAACATCTGCAAGCTCATTTTAGCACTCGTTTATTGAGAGTGCTAAGGGGGGCGAAAGTTCTTTGGCCCCGGCCCGCATTCACCCATCAGGGGCGGGAAATCAGGCGGCGCAATCGCTGCCGGCGGCGGTCCAGGCCAGGAGTTCCTCGAAGCGGTCATCGCTGTCGTCGACGACCAGGGGAGCCGCCAGGCCTTCGGCGTCGGCGATCCCCCTGCGATAGGCTTCCGCCTCGGCGGGGGTTCCGAACGCCACTTCCGTGTCGGTGGCGACGGCATCGGCGTCGGGGTCTTCGCAGCGCCGGGTATAGGCGACCGTGTTCCCGACGACCTTGAGGTTCTCGATCCGATCGTAGGCGTCGCGGACGGAATCGATCCCATCCCGGTAGGCCTCCAGCTCGGCTTCGGTCTCGAAGTCGCGCACGAGGAGGTTGGCCGGGCGGTGGCCAAGGCGGAAGTCAATGATGTCGCCCTGGGTCGGAAGAAGGAAAATACGGACAGTCATAGGATCTCATCGGTCAGAGCCGGCAAGGAGCCGGCTCCACAATTTGCAGGCACAGCGGCGCATCGTGCCCTAACGCAAATCGCATAGCAACCAGGGGCTTTCGACTTTGGCTGGACGTGGGAAGTTGGTGCCTTGCTCTATTGCCAGTCATTGGGGGCCTGGGGCCACTCTCTGTTGGTAGCGGGTCGTCGACCGCCCAGTCTTGCTCAATGTCCGGTTTCACTCCCTGGTAATGGGGGCTCACGACCCAATTCGGTCACTGGACCGGTTACTCGGCGAACGGCAGGAAACAAAGTTCAGCCGCCGCTCCAGAAAACGGCTCATCGATAAGTCATTGGCCTTTGCAGACAATCGGGTCCTTCAAAGCGAACGGCTGCAATATGCCCCACTGCTGCCGCGCGACAAGCTTTCTGAATGAACTGAAGCGTTCCCTCGAACCGACTGGCGGAATCGTTCATCTGAGGCTGAAGCCGGCACGGCGGGCAACTTCTTGCATCCACAGCGGCAACCGGCCCTTTCTTTGGGTACGGAATCGAGCCAAATCTTCACGCCAGTTGGAAGTCAGGCTACTTACAATTTGCTGAGATTCTGCCAGCCCGGCAAGCAATAAACCGTAACCTTCCGCGGATCGTCTTTGCGAGGCATCCATAGCCGCCCAACATCCTTCTGCCTTGCCGATGGCTTCACGAATTCGGGTCGGCTCATTGGCGGCGAAAGCCGCAAAGAAGCCCCTCCGATAATCCAGCATGCGCTGCTGGCGTGGTGTTGAATGGTGGGCAATTGGATACTCCGTTGCTAAGGGTTGTTTGTCCGCCAGCCAGCCGCACTGGGCGGCAAACATTTTCGACGATATGAAATCGTATTCAAACCGCGCAGGCTTGGCACGCGCGAGCTTTTCGTAAATCTCCAGCGCCTGTCTGGCTTTGGCCTCTGCTTCGTCGCTGCGGCCCTGAGCACCTAAGCGGTTAGCGTAATTGCAGAGGGACATCGCCCAATCCGGCTCAAACCGCTCGGGCTTGGCACGCGCGAGCTTTTCGCGAATCTCCAGCGCCTGTCTGGCTTTGGCCTCTGCTTCGTCGCTGCGGCCCAGGTCGCTCAAGCGGTTAGCGTAATTGTTGAGGGAGGCCGCCCAATCCGGCTCAAACCGCTCGGGCTTGGCGCGCGCGAGTTTTTCGCGAATCTCCAGCGCCTGTCTGGCTTTGGCCTCTGCTTCGTCGCTGCGGCCCAGGTCGCTCAAGTGGTTAGCGTAATTGCTGAGGGTCCTCGCCCAATCCGGCTCAAACCGCTCGGGCTTGGCGCGCGCGAGCTTTTCGTAAATTTCTAGTGCCTGTCTGGCTTTGGCCTCTGCTTCGTCGCTGCGGCCCAGGTCGCTCAAGTGGTTAGCGTAATTGCTGAGGGAGGCCGCCCAATCCGGCTCAAACCGCTCGGGCTTGGCACGCGCGAGCTTTTCGTAAATTTCTAGTGCCAGTCTGGCCTGATGTAAGGCTTCTTCAACGTGTCCTTGCCAAACCAGACTGATTGACAAGTTATTCAATGTCTTGGCTTTGCTGGCTTGGTCTTCATCTGTGGTTTTCCCGGGCTTGTGTTCAATTTTTGCAAGTTTTGCCCGATTAACCAAAACCGCCAAATCGACCAACGGAATAATTTCATGCCGGATGTGTTTGTCCAGAATGCCGCAGGCCTGGTTCTTGCGTACAGGGGGGAGATTGGCAAAAGCTTTTTCTGCCATGCGGGCAAGTGGGCTGGGCGTTTCCGCAATCACGGCAACTAGATCATCCGCACAGTTAACAAAGTGCTCGGTCAATACAGGTTCGATGATTGAGGAAAGCTCCTCTCGGTTACGGAGTAGACGTGCCAGCACGGTCAGGCTGGCACGGCGCAAAACCACCTGTTTGCTGTCTAAGACGGCCTCCAACAACGCCTTGCCGCTTGCACCGAGCAGGCATTGGGCCACCAGTGCCTCCCCCAGCAAATCAGGACGCAAACCTTGCACCCCCTGGCGGCCCGGATAAAGCTGGGCAAGCGTACCAAATAGCGGCTTGAGTACACTCTTGCCTCCCCCCGCGGCAACCCAAAGCGCCTCGCAATCGCGGGCTGTAGGCAGGCCGTTTGCCAGCGTTGCCAGTGCCATGAACAACGCCGCGCTTTCATCCTGTTGCATTGCCATGCCAGGCAGGGCCGACAGGGCTTTTGTCCAATAACGGCGTTCATGATTGATCAGCGAACGGGCTACCGATTCGGCCGAGCCCGGTTGTTCTCCGTGCAGAGCAAGCAACGCGGCCATTTGTATATAGAGGGGATGGGCGAAATGCTCGTCATTCAGTTTGGGCATGCCGGGCTGTTGAGGCAACGACAGCTTTTCTGCAAATGCCGCCATAGCGTGCCGGTAGGCTGTCTGGCGGTTTTCCTGACTGTCGTGCAGTTGCGGCAGCGGGTATGGCCCGGTCGTCGCCCTGCCGTCCAGAATCGCTTCACAGGCAGAATCTTTGGCGGGTAACAAATTCCACCATTCGCCACCATCACGGGCTAACAGTAAAATACGTATTTGCTGGGATAAGGTGACAGCAAGCAAGGCTTTGATCAGGTCAAGTAATTGCGGCTGGCGCGTTTCTGCATAGTCGATGACTAGGCACACATGCTGGGCAGATTCGGCCAAGTTCTGGACTATGTTTCCTACCCGTGCATCGTTGGGTAGAAAGCCGGTTAGCCACCCCCGCTTTTGCAGTCGGACGCATAATTCCAACGCCAGACGCGTCTTACCTGTTCCGCCAATGCCGGTGAGCAACCGAATGGCAATCGGAAAATCCTCTGAATTCGCCCACTGAAGTTGTTCTTCCAGAAACGGTTCGCGATTAGTGTCGAAAGGGATTGCCGCTTCTTCTGCCCGCAACAGCCAGCTATTGCTGAAACCTGCATTGGCCTGCCAAGTCGGGCAAGGCATTTCCAGAATGCCACTGGATGATTGCCCAGCAGTGACTTCTTGCTCCGGCCGGATTGATTTGGGCTCTAGCGACGAATCGGCAGTGCCCGATGCTGGCATCCAGCCCAATACTTGGGCAAGAGAACGTGCGCAGTCTGACCAGCTATATCTTCGAAGCAGTTCTTCACGCAATCGCACCGCTTTCCCACGTGCTTGATCGGGCGACTTTGCGATTTCAACAATCTCGCATGCCAATGCTTCTTGATCTTTTCCCTGGAAAAACGGCTCTATGATGTTACCGGCGATATCAATGGGATAGACGAGGCTGGTATAAAGGCCATTATCCAATTCCTGGAGCAGGCGATAGAGTCCGCTTTTTTGGCTAACAATAAGCGGGACGCCTGCCGCGATAGCTTCCCAACCTACCAGCCCGAAACCTTCATGCCATGATGGCATCAAGGCAACACTGGCGCTACGCAACTCGTTGAACAGGTCATTGCGGTCTGTAGTGAAAGGCAGCGCGTGCATTCGGATTGCACGTCCCGCATATTCTTGTGCAAAACGTTTTAGCTCAATCTCGGCATCGGCATAATCAGCAGAATCGCACTGTTCAAGATCCACACCTCTCAGTGTTAATTCCGGTTCACTGATACCGCGCAGAACATCGGGCAGACCAGAGTCTGCATCCGCTTTCTTGATGGCACCGGCAAAAGCCGCAACTCCCAGGTGCCCTTGCTTGATTTTTTTTGCATCTTCACTGAGACGGCCACTGATAAACCCGCGGAAAGTTTTGAATACATTCTTGACCTGGATATCAGGTAACCCAGGTACCAGCATGGGAATATCCGTGCGGTCCAGCATTTCTGCCAGCGCATCGCGCAAGAGGGGGCCGACGGCCATTACGATGTCGGCTTGTTCAAAAAGTTTGTGTTGTTCTTTGGTTTTTTGGTTGGCAAGAGCACTGTTTTCAGAGAACGACTCGTAATGGTCATAACTCATGTGATGAATGAGTGAGGATCGTCCGCCGTACTCTTTAGCGGCCTGTAATGCAACATCCCCTGTAATACGGTCATGACCAAGCCAGACCGTTTGCCCCGAATCGTTTTCAATCCCGCGTTTCTGCAAGGCTTGCCAAGCGTTGGCTGCGAAACTGGCAAAGAACTCCTTTTGATTGTTCAACCCGAGCGAAACCAAGCAAACCTCACAGTTTTGCGCCTCCCGAATTTCTTCTTCGTCCGCGTAAAGTACGACACAGACGGTTTGGATATGCTGAGAAAAGGCGGCGGCAAGGGCTTTGAGTAAATCCTGGTTAAAGCTGTTGATCCCGCCAAATTGCGGCCCCCAGCGGGTTGCAAAGGAGACAAGCGTTTTCATAGGTTGCGCCATTCTTGGTTTGTCAATTTTTCTTAGTCGGCCCCGCAGGATTCATCTGCAAGCTGATTTGGACTGACGGACAGTTGATGACGTAATGATATCAATTAGAAGCACGGCTGAACGGCTTACGAATGGCTGCTTACGCAGTCTTTAGGGGGTGCATCCACCGTTTGAATCCGCATTGTCTTTGCAGACCGGATGGGCCACAGGCCTAAATAACAGTCAAGGCAGAACAGGTGGCGTTGCGCCTTCGACAGGGATCAGAGTGGAGCCGCCGTTCGAACGGTGAATCTGCCGAATGGCCGAGCGGCAGGTATTGGCCGGGAGCACGTACCCAGCAGCAGCCCGGAAGCTGCCATTCGCGGCAAAAAGTAGCTCACATCGGGCATGAAATGAAAAGCCACAGGCGGCCGGTCGTTACTCCGGCTGCTATGTCCGCACCACTGTGTCGGGCGATTCTTCCGACCATACGCTGGCGAGTGATGCGCACCTTCACACCTGCGATGCAGGCACCCGTGGTCTGTTCATTGTGCTCCGTTCGTACCAGCACGGTACAACGGGGAGCGCCGCGCTATACAGACGGAGGTTCCCGGCCTCAGCAACGAACGTCCGGTTGGGGATTCCGGATTGCCGTCGAACAACTGCAAGCCGCTACCGCGAAGCGACACTACCGCCCGATGCCGCTTACTTCCGCTTTCGCTGCTGCCAGTATTGGAATTCGTCCTCATGGATCTCGATGTCGAGTTCCATGACTCGGGCCTGTAGCCGGGCCTGTGCATCCGCTACGGCCTGGTTGTAAACGACGGGGGCAATTTCCTTCAAGAAAAAGCCAAGGAGCGCCCTGGCTTCCAGGCTGCCGATTTCCTCTTCCATGTTTTCGCTGAAATAGCGCTGGATCGAGGTAATTGCGGCGTTGTTTGCCTCTTTGGAGAGTTCGATGGTCATGGGAATGGGTTGCTGTGGCTGGGGGTGATGGGTGGTTCTGGGGCATGGTGGGAGGGGGGCAAGAAATGGTCCATTGCTTCCCCATCCCCACCCCGGCCCACCCCATGAAGGGGAGGGAGAGATGCCGAAACCGTTGTGGTGCCATGCTTCGCAGCCCCGGAGACGCATCACTCCGCCAGGATGCGCGCTTTCACTGTCCTGCCTTTGACCTTGCCCGCCGCCAGCTTGCGAACCGCTTCATGGGCAATGTCGCGGGCGACGGCGACGTAGGTGTATTGGTCCGTCACGGTGATCTTTCCGACCTGTTCGCGGGTGAATCCCGCTTCGCCGGTGAGGGCGCCGAGCACGTCGCCGGGGCGAATCTTCTCCTTGCGCCCCCCGAGAATCTGCAGCGTCACCATCGGCGGCACCAGGGGCGAGTCATCGCCACCCTGCAGGGACCCGAGGCCATGCCACTCCGGTTCGCTGCCCGTCATTCCGGCGATGGCGGCAACCCGCCGCCGGTCGCCCGGGCTGCACAGGCTCAGCGCCCAGCCATCCTGGTCGGCACGGCCGGTGCGGCCGATCCGGTGGATATGCACCTCCGGGTCCGGCGTGACATCGACGTTGATGACCGCTTCCAGTTGCGCGATATCCAGGCCGCGGGCTGCCACATCGGTGGCGACCAGCACAGAGCAGCTCCGGTTGGCGAACTGGATCAGCACCTGGTCCCGCTCCCGCTGTTCCAGGTCGCCATTCAAGGTCAGGGCATGGAAGCCCTGGGCCTGGAGCATTTCCAGCAGGGCGCGGCATTGTTGCTTGGTGTTGCAGAAGGCCAGGGTGCTGACCGGGCGATAGTGCTTGAGCAGGGTGCAGACCGCCTGCAGGCGCTCCTCGTGCTTCACCTCGTACCAGCGCTGACGGATCTTGCTGTCCTCGTGCTGTTCCAGCAGTTTCACTTCCTGCGGCTTCGACAGGAACTGCTCCGCCAGCCGGGCGATGCCTTCCGGGAAGGTGGCGGAGAACAGCAAGGTCTGGCGTTGCCTGGGGCATTGCCTGGCGACGGCGGCGATGGCGTCGTAAAAACCCATGTCCAGCATGCGGTCGGCTTCGTCCAGCACCAGGGTGTTGAGCTCATCGAGCTTCAGGCTGCCCCGTTCCAGGTGATCCATGATGCGGCCGGGGGTGCCCACCACGACGTGGGCGCCGTGTTCCAGGCTGGCCATCTGCGGGCGCATGGTGGTGCCGCCGCAGAGGGCGAGAATCTTGATGTTGTCCTCGAACCGCGCCAGGCGGCGGATCTCCTGGGTCACCTGGTCGGCCAGCTCCCGGGTCGGGCACAGCACCAGGGCCTGCACCGCGAAGCGGCGGGGATTCAGCTTGCCGAGCAGGGCCAGGCCGAAGGCCGCCGTCTTGCCGCTGCCCGTCTTGGCTTGGGCGATCAGGTCGTGCCCGGCGAGGGCGATCGGCAGGCTGGCGGCCTGGATGGGGGTCATGGTCAGATATTCGAGCTGTTCCAGGGTCGCCTGCATGCGGGGCGGCAGCGGCAACTCGCTGAACGGACGCCCGGCTGCAGGCGCGGCGGGGACTTGGGGGGCGGAAGCAATGGCAGTCATAGGGACGGGAGTGTACTGGTTTGCGCGGCGAACCGGTCCTTATCGTGCAAACGGCCAGGCCCTTCCGGAAGGCCGATTTTCGGAGAGGGGCGTTGGCAGGTAGACTTGGGCCCCTTGCATCGATGCTTTTCAAGGTTTGCCCTCCTATGACTTTTCCCGGCCTGGGCCTGATTCCGCCTCTCCTTAGCGCCCTCGACACCCTGGGCTATCAAACGCCGACCCCGGTCCAGACCCAGGCGATTCCCGCCGTCCTGGCCGGGCGCGACCTGATGGCCGCCGCCCAGACCGGCACCGGCAAGACGGCAGGCTTTGCCTTGCCCCTGCTGCAGCGGCTGGCCGCGGCAGAGGCGCCGGTCGCCAGCAATTGCGCTCGCGTCGTGGTGCTGGTGCCGACCCGGGAATTGGCCGAACAGGTGCACGAAAGCTTTCGGGCCTACGGCCAGCACCTGTCCCTGAGAACCTGCGCCGTTTATGGCGGGGTCAGCATCAATCCGCAGATGATGAAACTGCGCAAGGGCATGGACGTGGTGGTGGCTACGCCGGGGCGCCTGCTGGACCTCCATCGGCAGAATGCGATCAAGTTCAACGAAGTTCAGACCCTGGTGCTGGACGAGGCCGACCGCATGCTCGATCTCGGCTTCTCCCGGGAGTTGAATGCCGTGTTCGCCGCCCTGCCGAAGCGCCGGCAGACCCTCCTGTTCTCCGCCACCTTCTCCGACGCCATCCGCGCCATGGCCGGCGCCATTCTCCATGATCCGGTCGCCATCGAGGTCAGCCCGCGCAACACCACGGCCAAGGGCGTCCGGCAGCGGGTCATTCCTGTCGATAAGAAGCGCAAGCCTGAACTATTCAGCCATCTCCTCAAGCGGCGGCGCTGGGGCCAGGTGCTGGTTTTCGTGAAGACCCGCAAAGGGGTCGAACAATTGGTCGCCACCCTCCAGGCCCAAGGGATCAGCGCCGACTCGATCCACGGCGACAAGCCCCAGCCGGCCCGCCTGCGCGCCCTGGAGCGCTTCAAGGCCGCAGAAGTCCAAATCCTGGTGGCCACCGACGTGGCGGCCCGGGGCCTGGACATCGACGATCTGCCCCTGGTGGTCAATTTCGACCTGCCCATCGTGGCTGAAGACTACATCCACCGCATCGGCCGCACCGGCCGCGCCGGCGCCACCGGCGAGGCGATCTCCCTGGTGTGCGCGGACGAGGTCGGCCTGCTGTCGGCCATTGAGACCCTGACCAAGCAGGTCTTCCAGCGCTTTGAAGAGGCGGGTTTCGAGCCCGACCACCGGGTGCCCCTGACCAACGCCGCCGGCCAGCTGGTGAAAAAGCCGAAGAAACCCAAGAAGCCCAAGGTCGCGGTGGCTCCGGCCAAAGCCCCCGCGCCAGGCAAGCGGGGCGGGTCCGCCGCCCCGGGGGGAAGGCGGAAGGGGCCGGCAAGCGCGGCCGGGAAGCCAGCCAGCCGGCGTCGGCCCCGGTAGGCGGCCGATCCATTAACGAAACCCGCGACGATTCAAGGGCCTGCCTCCCAATCCGTGGGATACTCGCCCCCCTCTTCCTACCTGACGCCTCGCCATGACCACCCCCGCTGCCCCCCCGGCCACTCCGAAACCCGGTCTGCATCCCCGCAACCGGCACCGCACCGGCTATGACTTCGCCGCCCTCACCGCGGCCGTGCCGGGGCTGGCCCGTTTTGTGGTGACCACGCCCGCCGGCACCCCCAGCATCGATTTTGGCGACCCGGCGGCGGTCAAGGCCCTGAACCGCGCCCTGCTGGAGGTGGATTACGGTGTCCGGGGCTGGGACATCCCGCCCCAGTACCTGTGTCCGCCTATCCCCGGCCGGGCCGATGTCCTGCACCACCTGGCGGATTTGCTGGCGGAGGGCAACGATGGGGTGATCCCCCGGGGCGACCGGCTGTTCGTGCTGGATATCGGCGTCGGCGCCAATGGCGTCTATCCCCTGGTCGGCCATGCCGAATACGGCTGGCGCTTTGTCGGGGTCGATACCGACCCCGTGGCCCTGGACAATGTCCGGCGCATCGTGGCAGCCAACCCCGGCCTTTCCCGGGCCATCGAGCTGCGCCACCAGCCGGTGTCGGACAACGTCTTCGTCGGTGTGCTGCGCACCGGCGAAAGATTCGACCTCACCCTGTGCAACCCGCCCTTCCATGCCTCCCCGGCCGAAGCCATGGCCGCCGCCGGACGCAAATTGAAGAACCTGGGCAAGGCTCCCCGGGGCGGTTCCGCCCCCCGTCTCAACTTTGGCGGCCAGAGCAACGAACTGTGGTACCCCGGCGGCGAGCGGGCCTTCCTGGAGCGCCTGATCACCCAGAGCGCCGGCATCCCGAAGCGCTGCCTGTGGTTCTCCACCCTGGTTTCCAAGGCCGAAAACCTGCGCTACGTCGAGGTCGCCCTCGAAAAGCTGCATCCCTGCGCCACCCGGGTCATCCCCATGGCCCAGGGGCAGAAGCAAAGCCGGCTGGTGGCCTGGACCTTCACCCCCAAGGCGGAACGGCTGAAATGGCGGCGGGCCCGGTGGGGACGGGATGCGGGCATGGCCGTCGCGAAAGGTGAACCGCCGGCAGAGCAGCCCGAATGAGGACCGATTTGCGGGTGCCGTTCGCGGAGAAGGACGAGGCCAAGCGGCTGGGGGCGCGCTGGGATCCCGCCCGGAAAGTCTGGTACGTCCAGAACCAGGCGGACCTGGCCCCGTTCTCCCGCTGGCTGCCGACCGGTTCCGCCCCGTCGGATGCCGGCGCGCCGGGCAAGGCGCCCGCGGCCAAAAAGCCCCAGAAGAGCGGCGGAGGCACCGTGGTCGTGGGCAGCAAATACGTCGAGCAGCCCCGCGTCTGCGATTGCCTCCCATGGGAGGTGTGTGACAAGTGCCGCTCCATGGCACTGTCCGGCTAGGGGCGGCCAAAGCCCCATCCATCCAGCCATTGCCGGCGACCTGACGCACCCCGGAATCCATCAGAGGATCCTGGGGGCTTCGTCACGTTCGGAAAACCACCGCGCCGAATCCTTGTCGCAGCCGTTACAGCGCCCCCTGTCCAGGTCGGCGCCTGCTACTCCAAGGAAGGAAAGATCATGATCAAGAAAAATCTCTTTCTGGGCATCCTCCTGTGCATGCTCGTGATACCGGCTTCCGTCCTCGCCCAGTCCTCTCCGCAGGCTGGCGCCTATTCCGAGAGGGATGCGCAAAGCCTGCTCTCCGCCTTCATGTCCTACACGGACCTGCGCATCGCCTCCATTCAGAAGAGCCTCGAAATCCTGGCAGCCACCTCTGAAGCGAAGTCTGGCAAGTGGGACAACATGAAGGGCCTGTTGGGCGCTTACCAGAAGTCGGAGGATGGTCTCAACGTCTGGTATGCCCGTCCCGATGGCACCTATTACATTGCCGACAAGGGGTTGATGGACCAGAAGCTGAGCGACCGGGCCTATTTTCCCGATCTCATGGCGGGCAAGACCATCATCGGCGCCCTGGTGGTCGGCAAGAGCACCGGCCAGCGTTCTGCCGTGATCGCGGTGCCCGTCAGGAATGGCGGCAAGGTGGTCGGCGCCATCGGCGCCACGCTCTTCCTCGACCGGCTTTCCGAGCAGATCGCTTCCGTCCTCGACCTTCGGAAGGACGCGAGCTTTTTCGCCCTGGCCCCGAACGGCCTGACCACCCTCAATAGCAGGACGGAGCGCGAGTTCCTCGATCCGCGGCAGGTGGGAAGCGAGAGCCTCAAGAAGGCCGCCGATGAGATGCTGTCCGGGACTGCGGGGAGAGTCACCTACGTCTTCGACAACGCCAACAAGATCGCGCTCTACCGGACTTCGCCGCTGACCCAGTGGCGGTTCGCCATCGCCCTGGGCAGCCCTCTGCCGAAATAACTAGCGCATCTCGAACGCTTCCTGGTGGAAGCGGAACCGGCCTTGCCCCAGGTCGTGCAGGCCTTTCTTCAGGCTCTCCGCCAAGCCCAGGGGGCCGCAGAACCAGACCTCGGCCCGGCGGGCGCCGTCCCGGGCGGCCAGCATGGCAGGGTTTAGCGTTTCCCCCTGGCGGGCGCCATGGATATGCAGGCGCAGGCCGGGCAAGGGGGCGCAGAGGGCTTCCAGGCGGGGGACGAAGGGGTCGGCGGCCCGGTCCCGGGTGCAGTAGTGGAGATCGGCGGCGGGCATCTGGCCCGGGTTGGCCTGGAGGGACTCCAGCCAGGCCAGGAAGGGCGTGATGCCGATGCCGCCGGCAACCCATATCTGCCGGGCCTTCGGGTCCTGGCGGGCGATGTCGAAGCGGCCGTAGGGGCCTTCCACCTGCACGGCCAGGCCGGGCTGCAGGCGGTCGGCAAGCCGCTGGGTATAGTCGCCCAGGGCCTTGATCTGGAAATCGATGGTCCGGCTCCCGTTATCGGCGCTGGCGATGGTGAAGGGGTGCGGCCCTTCCTTGGGGTCGAAGGTGATGAAGGCGAACTGGCCGGGGCGATGGCCCCGCCAGCCGGCCGCCAGCTGGCAGCGCACGGTGACGATGTCGGGGGCGGGACGCTCGACTGCGGCGATGGTGCCGGAAACCCGGCGGGAGCGGCCGATGCGGCCGGCGAGGGAAACTACGGCGCCATAGACGCCGCCCACGGCCAGCGCCGCGAGCAGCAGGCCCACGGGCTGGTTCCAGTAATCGGTCGGCGCCAGCAGGGCGGCGTGGAAGACCAGCATCAGGTAGAGCACCGGCATTCCCTGGTGGAGAAAGCGCCAGGGCCGGTAGGGGAAGCGCTTCCACAGGGTGATCACCAGCATGGCCAGGAGGGCGTAGATGGCCCACTCGCCCATGTCCTTGGCGGGGTGGCGCAGGGCCTCCAGAAGGCCGGTGAATTCTTCCTTGGGGGGCCGCCCGGCGCGGCCGAACAAGGCCTTCAGGACGTCGTCGGACATCTCGATCAGCCAATGGAGGCCGCCGAAGGCCACGGCCAGGATGCCGGCCCACTTGTGGGTGCGGTACATGCGGTCGAGGCCGCCCAGGGGCCCTTCGAGCCAAGCCGGGCGCGCCGCCAGGAACATGGCCAGGGACATCAGGGCGATGGACAGCAGGCCGGTCAGGTAGAGACCCTCCTGGCGGACGACCCAGGGCAGGCTGCCGGCACCGGGGCCGCCGGCGACGAAAAGGTCCCAGCCCCAGGCCAGGGTGATGAGGGCGAAAAGACTGGAAAGCAAGGTTTTCATGGCGAATTTCCTGATGTTAAGGGCGGGGACGTCAGTCCTCGTAGTAGCCCTTTTCGGCACCGGCATGGCAGGCGACGCAGTTGGCCTTGGTGCGCACGTCCTTCTGCCGCCATTCCCGATCGGAGACCTTGCGGTGCTCCCGGACCCACTTGGGCATTTCGGTGATGCGCAGGGGGGCATTGCCGGCATCCACGCCCCGCAGCCATTTGCCGCCCTGGCGCTGGTTGCCGGCATCTGCGGCATTGGCCGTGAGATAGCGGCTTATCTTGGCGGCGGTGGCGGCATCGACGCTGGCGTCGTCGCCGAAGTGGTTCTGAAGGTCGCCCATCATGCGCTGCCAGGAACTGGCCGGCAGCATGGCGGGAGCGAAGGCCAGGTGGCAGCTGCCGCACTCCTCCTTGACCACCGGATCGGCGACCGGGGCGTAGTAATGGCCGCCGGCCTGGGCCCGTTGCAGCACGGCGGCGGAAAGTCCTAGCAGAAGGAAACCCAGGGCAAGGGGACGGTAGGGAATGTTCATGGAAATCTCCTCGACAGGGCCGTTACTGGCCGATCATGTAGGTGAGCCAGTCACCCTTTTCCTGGGGCGTGCATTCCCGCCCCAGCACCTCGTTGCAATTGCGCTTGAACCACTTCTCGACCTTGGCCGGGTCGGTGTAGCGGGTCGGGGTGGCCGATACCGCCATGGGGGCGATGTCCTTGCCGGCCAGGGTGCGGCCGCCGGCCCGCGGGTCCTTGCCGTGGCAGGAAGTGCAGGCGGGGGTGTCGGGCTTGCCGCCGGCGAAATTCCGGGTGTGCAGGGCCTGGCCCTGGGCGGCGGAAAAGCCGGCCGACTTGGCGGCGGCGCCGTACTGGGCCAGGAGATCCTCCCGGGGGCCGGCAAAGCTGGCGGTGGCCAGCAGCAGGGTGCCGGCGGCGATGGCGAGGGTGCGCTTCATGTTGGGTCCTTGCGATAATGGGCGTATGGATCGCACTGTGCGCCAGGCGAACTGAACGGAACCTGAACCGGCCGTTCATCCTGCGTTCAGGATCGGGGCGCTAAAAGACCAGACTGGAACACCGTGGGAAGCATCGCCATGTCGGACGGAACCTCATACAGATTGCCCAGGGCCCTGATCGCCGCCCTGGTGCTGGCGCTGGCCGGCGCCGGGCCGGGGCTGGCCGATGACCGGCACGACCACGACCGCGCCCGCCAGGCCCTGGAGGCCGGCGAGATCCTGCCCCTGCAGACCATCCTCGAGCGGGTGGAGCGGAGCTATCCCGGCCAAGCCATGGAGGTGGAGCTGGAGCGCCGGGGCGGAGCCGGATGGTTCTACGAGATCAAGCAGCTTTGTTCCGATGGGCGGCTGCGCAAGATCGTGGTGGACGCCCGCAGCGGCGAGGTGCTGGCCGTCCGGGGCCGGGGCGGCCGCCACGGGGGAGGCCGCTGATGCGCATTCTTGTGGTGGAAGACGAGCCGACCCTGGCCGCCCAGTTGGTCGAGGCCGTGCAGGCCGTCGGGTATGTGGTGGATGTCGCCGGCAATGGCGTGGATGCCCATTTCCTGGGGGATACCGAATCCTACGACGCGGTGGTGCTGGACATCGGCCTGCCCCAGATGGACGGCATCACGGTCCTGAAGAAATGGCGAGCCGCCGGCCGCACCATGCCGGTGCTGATCCTGACGGCCCGGGACAGCTGGCACGAGAAGGTGGCGGGCATAGATGCCGGTGCCGACGACTACGTCACCAAGCCCTTCCACATGGAGGAGCTGCTGGCCCGCCTGCGGGCCCTGATCCGCCGCGCCGGCGGCCATGCCAGCGCCGAGCTGACCTGCGGGCCCCTCACCCTGGACACCCGCAACAGCCGCGCCCTGGTGGAGGGGCAGGCGCTGAACCTGACCAGCCACGAGTACCGGGTGCTGGCCTACCTGATGCACCACCGGGACCAGGTGGTCTCCCGGGGCGATCTCATCGACCACATCTATGCCCAGGACTTCGACCGGGATTCGAACACGGTGGAGGTGTTCATCGCCCGACTGCGCAAGAAGCTGCCCGCCGGCCTCATCGAAACCGTGCGCGGCCTCGGCTACCGCCTGACCGCTCCCCAATGACCAGCATTGCCCGGGCCTCCCTGCGAATCCGCCTGCTGGCGGGCACCCTGGTCTGGATCGCCGCTTCCATCGTCGCCGCCGGCTGGGGGCTGGGCAACCTCTTCCACCAGCATGTGGAATCCCAGTTCCATGCCGAACTCAAGCTCCACCTCGACCAGCTGACCGCCCAGTTGGGGGTCGATGGCGAGGGGCGGCCGGTCCTCTCCCAGCCCTTGAGCGATCCCCGTCTGGTCCGCCCGTACTCCGGCTTCTACTGGCAGGTGGATGCCATGGCCGGAAGCGCCCCCGCCGGGATACCGGCTGTCGGCCTGCTGCGCTCCCGCTCCCTCTGGGACTATGTGCTGACCGTCCCGGCGGATGCGCCCGCCGACGGCGAAATCCACCGCCGCCAGGTGGCCGGCCCCGAAGGCGCCAGGCTCGGGATGGTGGAGCGCATCGTCCGCATCGACGACACCCCGGACGGCAATCCCCGCACCTTCCGCCTGATGGCCGCCGCCGATGCCCGGCTGATGTCCGAGCCGGTGGCCCGCTTCAGCGGCGAGCTGTGGACGGCCCTGGGGGTGCTCGGCGCCGGCCTGGTGATCGCCGCCCTCGTACAGGTGTTCGTCGGACTGGCGCCGCTCCTCAAGCTGCGCGCCGCCCTCGGTGAGGTGCGCAGCGGCAGGTCGCAGCGGCTCGAAGGCCGCTTTCCCGGGGAGGTCATGCCCCTGGTGGACGAGTTCAATTCCGTGCTGGCCCAGAACGCCGAGGTGGTCGAGCGGGCCCGCACCCACGCCGGCAACCTCGCCCATGCCCTGAAAACCCCCCTCACCGTGCTGGCCAATGCGGCGGCCGCCCCCGGCCGGAAAGGGGACGAACTGGCCCGCCTGGTGCTGGAAAACGTCGGCGTCGCCCGGCGGCAGGTGGATTACCACCTCGCCCGCTCCCAGGCCGCCGCCGCCATCCGCATGCCCGGGGCGCGGACGTCGGTCACGCCCATCATCGACGGCCTGGTGCGGACCATGGGGCGCATCCACGCCGAGCGCGAGCTTGAGTTGGGGGTCCAGCCCCTGCCGGAGAGCCTGGCTTTCCGGGGGGAAGGCCAGGACCTGCAGGAAATGCTCGGCAACCTCATCGATAACGCCTGCAAGTGGGCTTCCCGCCGGGTCGAGATCGGCGCGGCCAGGGAGGGGAGTCAGCTGCGCATCGCCATCGACGACGACGGCGCGGGGCTGGCCGCCGACAAGCGGCGGGCGGTCATCGACCGGGGGGTGCGGGCCGACGAGCAGGTGCCGGGGTCCGGGCTGGGCCTGGCCATCGTCGACGATCTGGCGCGCCTCTACGGCGGCCGGGTAGAACTCCTGGACTCGCCCCTGGGGGGCCTGCGCTCGGTACTGACCCTGCCGGCGGCGGATTAGGCTTGCCCGCCGGCAGTTGAACCATGGGCCAGGGGCCGTGGTCTCCAAGGGAGAGGAGCAAAAGGAGGGCGCCATGACCCGAACTGAAATGCCCATGACTGTGGCCGACGCCATCCGGAGCCGCCGCTCGGTGCGCAACTACCGGGCCGAGCGCCTTGACGCCGCCACCATCGAAGCCCTTCTCGCCGCGGCGGTGCGGGCGCCGACGGCCATCCACATGGAGCCCTGGGGCTTCCTCGTCATCCAGGAGATGCTCCTGCTGCACCGTATCTCGGATCGGGCGAAGGGGCTGTTCATGGCCGAGGCGCGGCGGGAGCACCTGGACCGGGGCGGCCATGACCTCGATGTGTTCGAAAGTCCCGATTTCAGCGTCTTCTACAACGCGGGCACCCTGATCGCCATCTGCGCTACCCGGGGCGGCCCCTTTGCCCCCGCTGACTGCTGGCTGGCGGCGGAGAACCTGATCCTGACCGCCACCGCCATGGGCCTGGGCACCTGTGTCATCGGCTCGGCAGTGGAGGGGCTCAACGCCCCGGACATCCGCGCTGAGATCGGCCTGCCGGAAGATGCCCAAGTCGTCGCCCCCATCATCGTCGGGGTGCCGGCCGACGCGGCGCCGCCCACCTCCCGCCGGCAGCCGCGCATCCTCAACTGGCTGGGGCGCTAAGCGGCTTCAGGGCGCTGTCGTCAGACGGCGTACTGGTGCACGGCCTGGCGCATGCGCTGGACAACCCCTTCCAGGCAGCCCACCATGGCCGTGGCCTGGGCGGCTGCGCTGGCGTTCTGCTCGGTCATGGCCGCCACCTGCTCCAGGTCCTTGCCCAGTTCGGTCATGGCGGCCTCCTGGCCACTCACGGCCTGGGAAATTTCGGCCACCATCTGCATCGTGGCTGCCATTTCCCCGTTGATCCGCTCCAGGGAATTCCGGGTCGCGCCCACCAGTTCTACCCCCTCGGACACCTGGCGGGCGCCGTGGCGCATGCCGTCCACCGCCGTGCCGGTTTCCGCCTGGATGGTCTGGATCATGGCGCTGATCTCCTGGGTGGCCTTGGCGGTGCGTTCGGCCAGTTTCCTCACTTCGTCCGCCACCACGGCGAAGCCCCGTCCCTGTTCGCCGGCCCGGGCGGCCTCGATGGCGGCGTTAAGCGCCAGCAGGTTGGTCTGGTCGGCGATTTCCTTGATGACGGAAGTGATGCGGCTGATCTCCTCGGAGCGCACCCCGAGGGATTCCACGTGGGCGGCCGACTGTTGCACGGTGCCGGCAAGGGTCTGGACGGTGGCGGTGGCGTCCTCGGTGACCCGGCTGCCCTCCCGGGAAAGGGCGCTGACCGTTTCCGCCGTCTGGTGGGTGGCCTGGGCATGGGTCGCCACTTCGCCGATGGAAACCGTCACCTGCTCGATGGCGGCAGCGGCGGCGGAGGTGGCCTGGCTCTGCGCCCGGGCGGCCTGGTGGATGTCCTTGATGCCGCTATTGACCTCCCGGGTGGCGTAGTCCACCTGGCCGGCCACGTCGCTGACGCCCTGGAGCATGGCCTGGACGCTGGAAACGAATACGTCGGCCCGGCGCGCGATGGTGCCGATTACGTCCCGCCGCGCCAGGTCGAAGCGGGTGCGCAGGTCGCCTGAGGACAGCAGCCTTTCCAGCCAGTCGGCGGTGGCGCCCAGGTCACGGCGCACGCCGGGGACGTAGATGAAGAGGAAATAGAGGGCGTAGATGCCGGCGACGATGGCGGCGCCGTTCTTGAATTCCGGCGCCAGCCGCACGTCCGCCAGGCTTTCCGCGAGCAGGATCAGGGCGGGGAAGAGGGCGGCGAGCCCCCCCAGGGTCATCTGGGCCGACAGGGAGAGGAGCCCGTTGAGCCAGGCGGGCCGCCGCTTCACCACACGGCCATGCTCGATGTAGATGGAGGTATCGCCGTCCCGGACGCGCCGGTAGGCGGCCTCGGCGGCGGCGACCTCTTCCCGGGTGGGGCGGCCGCGCACGGACTGGTAGGCCACCACCCGCCCGTTTTCCCGCACCGGCGAGACGTTCGCCACCACCCAGTAGAAGCCGCCGTCCTTGCGCCGGTTCTTGACGATGCCGCGCCACGGCAGGCCGGCCTTGAGGTCGCGCCAGAGGTCCTCGAAGGCCGCCGGCGGAACATCCGGATGGCGCACGATGTTGTGGGACTGGCCGATCAGCTCCTCGCGGGTGAAGCCGCTGACCTTGGCGAAGGCGTCGTTGGCATCCTCGGTGATCCCCTTGAGGTCGGTCCGGGAATAGATGAACTCGCCCTCCGGCAGGAGGGTTTCGACATCGGTGACGGGCAGGTTGATCTTCATGGGGCAGCCTTTTGGAGAGCCAATCCTTATGGGACGGGGGATTGGCAGTGTCGCACATGTCATATTGAAAGAATATAAGCATTTACCATGCCGTTTATACGGCATTGCATATATGCCCCCGGAAGTGGCCGGATCCCGGGTAAAGTAGCCGGTTGCCGTTTCGGCCTGATGACACAACCCGCTTGCTTCGGAAGTCCCCATGTCCCTGACCGCCCCAGACTCTCCCCCGGGAAACTACCGGGGGCGCTTCGCCCCTTCCCCCACCGGTCCCTTGCATTTCGGCTCCCTGGTGGCGGCCGTGGGCAGCTATCTCGACGCCCGGGCCCACGGCGGGGAATGGCTGGTGCGCATGGAGGACGTGGACGCCCCGCGCAACGTTCCCGGGGCGGCGGAAGGCATTCTCGCCACCCTGGAAGCCTTCGGCTTCGAGTGGCAAGGCGAGGTGCTCTGGCAGAGCCAACGCCTGGAGGCCTACCAGGCGGCCCTGGCGGAGCTGAAATCCCGGGGCCTTGCCTATGGCTGCGCCTGCTCCCGCAAGGAGATCGCCGAGGCCGCCAGCCACCCCGCCGTCGATGGGGGGCTGGCCTATCCCGGCACCTGCCGCGCCGGCCTCCCCCCCGGCCGCCCGGCCCGGGCCTGGCGGCTGCGGGTGCCGGACGAGGACTGGGGGTGCGAGGATCGCCTGCAGGGCGCCGTCATCCAGCGCCTGGAGCGGGACGTGGGGGATTTCGTCCTGCGGCGGGCCGACGGCCAGTTTGCCTACCAGCTGGCGGTGGTGGTGGACGACGCCTTCCAGGAAATCACCGACGTGGTGCGGGGCGCCGATCTCATCGACTCCACGCCGCGCCAGATCTGGCTGCAGCATTGCCTGGGGGTCGCGACGCCCCGCTATGCCCACCTGCCAGTGGCCACCAACGCCGCCGGCGAGAAGCTTTCCAAGCAGACCCGGGCGCCGGCCCTCGACCCGGCCCGGGGCGGCACCGAACTGGTGCGGGCCCTGGCCTTCCTCGGCCAGCAGCCGCCGGCCGAACTCGCCCGGGCTGGGTTCCCCGAAATCTGGCAATGGGCCCGGGCGCACTGGCGCTTCGAGGCCCTGCCGCGGCAGCGGGCCGTGGCGCTCAGCGGCGGCTGACCTCGGGCTTCTCCTCGTTGGCCTGCCAGTGCTTCGGTCCGTAGCCGGCCAGGCCGACCAGCAGGCGCACCAGGCCGTAGCTCAGCCAGCGCAGCAGGCGGGAATACATCGGCATGCGATGCAGCTCGGCGGCGCCGATTTCCCGGGCACCCTCAGCCATGGCCTCCAGGAGGCTGGCCCGGAGCCCGGCGGCGAAGGGGCGGTCCCAGGCGAAGATATTCCCTTCCTTGGCGAGCAGCAGGCTGAAGGGATCGATATTGGAAGATCCCACCGTCGCCCAGAGGCCATCCACCACGGCCACCTTGGCGTGGAGGAAGCTCTTGCGGTATTCGAATACCCGGATGCCGTCCTCGACCAGGGCGCCATGGAGGGCGCCGGTGGCGTAGCGCAGCAGCGGATGGTCGCTCACGCCCTGCAGCAGGATGGTGATGCGCACGCCGCGCTGGGCGGCGTCCCGCAAGGCATGACGGAAGCGGAAGCCGGGCAGGAAATAGGCATTGGCGATGAGGATTTCCTCCCGGGCGCCGTGGATGGCCTCCAGGTAGGCATTGGCGATGTCGTTGCGGTGGCGGAAATTGTCCCGCAGCAGGAAGGCGGCCGGTTGTTCCCCCGACGGCGGCGGGGATGCCTGGAGGCAGGGCTGGAGGCGGAAGCGGCGCCTCAGGTTGGCCCAGGCGACGATTTCCCACATGCGGCGGACCGCGGCGTGGATTTGAGCCACCACCGGTCCTTCCGCCCGTACCGCATAGTCGTAGCGGGGGCCCAGGTCGCCCGGCGTGTTGTTGTCGTCGACAATGTTGATGCCGCCGACGAAGGCGATGCGGCCGTCCACCACCACTAGCTTGCGGTGCAGCCGGCGCAGGCGGTGGCGGCGCATGCGGAAGCGGGCCAGTTCCCGGCGGTAGAGCATCACCTGGGCGCCGGCGGCGGTCAGGCGGGCCTCGAAATCGACCAGGAAATTGCGGCCGCCGAAGCCGTCCACCAGGACCCGCACCTGGACGCCCCGCAGGGCGGCCTGGGCCAGCGCCCCGGCCACGGCGTTGCCCACCGCGTCGTCGGCGAAGATGTAGCTTTCCAGGTGGATTTCCTGCTGTGCCTCCTGGAGAGCGGCGAGGAGGGCCGGAAAATACTCGCGGCCCGAATTGAGCAGGATCAGCCGGTTGCCGTAGAGCAACTCAAGCGGCATGTCTCGTCAGATGGGCCGAGAGGGCGGCGTGGTCGGAAATCATCGACCAGGGCCGGCCATGGTGTACTTCCGAATGTTTCACCTCGAAGCCCCGCACATAGATGCGGTCGAGGCGGAAAAGGGGCAGGGCGGCCGGGAAGCTCCGCACCGGCCGGCCGGCGCCGTCGGTGAAGACCTCGGTGAGCCCGAGGCGGGGCACCAGGCAGGCGTCGGCATGGTTGCGCCAGTCGTTGAAGTCGCCGGCGATGATGAGGGGATCGGCCGGGTCGGCGATCTCCTCCAGGTAATCGGCCAGGGCGCCCATCTGCCATTTCCGGGAACGGCCCAGGAGGGAGAGGTGGACGCTGACGCAGTGGGCGACGGCGCCGCCCGGCAGGGCGATGCGGCAATGGAGGAGGCCGCGGCGCTCGAACTGGAGGTGGGTGACATCCTGGTTGTGGCTGTCCAGGATGGGGAAGCGGGACAGGATGGCGTTGCCGTGGTGGCCATGGTCATAGACCACGTTGCAGCCGTAGGCGCAGTCCTGCCAGTGGGTTTCGGCCAGGAATTCGTGCTGCGGCACGTCCGGCCAGGTGTCATGGCGGGCCGCATGGCCCAGGTGCAGGCCCTGGACCTCCTGCAGGAAGACGATGTCCGGGTCGAGGTGCCGCAGCCGCTCGCGCAGCTCGTGCACCATCATGTGCCGGTTGAATTGGGAAAATCCCTTATGGATATTGTAGGTGGCGACGTGGAGGGTGGGGCGGCGGGGCATCGTTCAGGACACCGCCAGCATCCGGTCCAGGGCGAGCTTCGCGAGCTCGGCCTCGTGGGGCGGCACGGTGATTTTGTTGACGACGTTGCCCTCGGCCAGGTTCTCCAGGGTCCAGGCCAGGTGCTGGGGATCGATGCGCTGCATGGTGGAGCACATGCAGATGGTGGTGGCCATGAACTGGACGATCTTGCCTTGGGGCAGCACTTCCTTGGCTAGCCGGTCCACCAGGTTGAGTTCGGTGCCCACCAGCCAGCGGGTGCCGGCAGGCGCTTCCTTGATGGTCTTGACGATGAGTTCGGTGGAGCCGACGTAATCGGAATGGGCGCAGACCTCGAAGCTGCACTCCGGGTGGGCGATGACGAAGCCTTCCGGATACTTGGCGCGGAAGGCGTCGATGTGGCTCTTGCGGAACATCTGGTGCACCGAGCAGTGGCCCTTCCAGAGGAGGACCTTGGCCCGGCGGATCTGGTCCGGGGTCAGGCCGCCCATTTCCTGGTCCGGGTCCCAGACCACCAGGTCTTCCAGGGGCAGGCCCATCTGGTGGCCGGTCCAGCGGCCCAGGTGCTCATCGGGGAAGAAGAGGATCTTGGGGCGCTGCTGGAAGGCCCAGTCGGCGATGGTGCGGGCGTTGGAGGAGGTGCAGACGATGCCGCCGTGCCGGCCGCAGAAGGCCTTCAGGTCGGCAGCCGAGTTGATGTAGGTGACCGGCGTGAATTCCGCTTCCACGTCCACCACCTCGCCCAGTTCCCGCCAGCAGCGCTCGACCTTGGCGAGGTTGGCCATGTCGGCCATGGAGCAGCCGGCGGCGAGGTCGGGCAGGATGGCGATCTGGTTGGGGTTTGACATGATGTCCGCTACCTCGGCCATGAAGTGGACGCCGCAGAAGACGATGTAGTCCGAGTCGGTCTGGGAGGCCAGGCGGGAAAGCTTCAGGGAATCGCCGGTGAGGTCGGCGTGCTGGTAGACGTCGGCCCGCTGGTAATGGTGGCAGAGGATGACGGCCTTCTTCCCGAGCCGGGCCCGGGCGGCGCGGATGCGCTCCTGGCAGGACTCGTCGGACAGGGCATTGAACTGGTCGAAGGGAATGATCGGCATGTTATGGTTTGGAGATGACCGCCGGGAAAAGGCTCCGGCAGTGGATCGGGGAACGGCTTGGCTCTCTCAGCTCTGGGACCACGGCAGTCCGGCGTGGCGCCAGCCGCCGATGCGGTTGCGCTGTCCGTTGGCGTCCTTGTCGCCCTCGAAGCCTTCGAGGACATTGTAGCAGTCCCGATAGCCGGCCTCGGAGGCGGCCCGGGCCGCCAGGTCGGAGCGCCCGCCGCTGCGGCAGATGAAGAGGGTCAGGGCCTCGGGGTCCACCTGCTGCTGCAACTGGGCGAGGAAATCCTCGTTGCGGACATTGCCCGGATAGCGGTTCCACTCCACTTCGACAGCCCCGGGAATGCGGCCCACCCAGTCCTGTTCGGCGCGGGTGCGCACATCCACCAGCTTGGCGCCGGGGGCCGATTGCAGCACTTCGTAGGCCTCGCCGGGCGTCAGGGCGCCCTCGTACGGCAGGTTCAGAGCCTTGGCGCGTTCTTGGGCCAGGCTCAGGATGTCGGACAGTTTTCCCATGACTACTGCTGATAAAATTCAAAGTTCGAGTATAGAACAGCCTTGCCGGCTGCGCATAAGCATGGGGCACAATCCCTCTTCCCTCCCGTCCTCCCCAGCGCCCGCCGGCGGCGAGCGCCTGGCCGAGGCCCAGCGCGCCACCTGGGCCAGCGTTGTCGTCAATCTGGTCATGACTGTGGCCCAGGTCGCGGTCGGCTGGCTGGCCCATTCCCAGTCCCTGGTGGCCCACGGGTTGCATTCCTTTTCCGACCTCCTGTCGGATTTTCTCGTGCTCTACGCCAGCCGCCAGGGCGCCCATCCCGCCGATGAACAACATCCCTACGGCCATGCCCGGGTAGAGACGGCCGCCACCCTGATCCTGGGCGTCTCCCTCAGCGTCATCGGCGCCGGTATCCTGTGGGAATCGGGGCTGCGCCTGCAGCATGTGGAAAGCCTGCAGGCCGTGCAGTGGTCGGCCTTCTGGGTGGCGGTGGCGACGGTCGTGCTCAAGGAGGGGCTGTACCGCTATCTCATCCGGGTGGCCGAGAGATTGCGGTCCCAACTGCTCGCCGCCAACGCCCTGCACACCAGGGCCGATGCCGCTTCGGCCCTGGTGGTGGTGGTCGGCATCGGCGGCGCCCTTCTGGGCTGGCGCTTCCTGGACCTGCTGGCGGCGGCCCTGATGGGTTTCATGATCCTGCGCATGGGCGTGGTCCTGGCCTGGGGCGCCCTGCAGGAATTGATCGACACCGGCCTTGACCAGGCCCAGGTGCATGCCATCCAGGAGACCCTGGCGGGCACCCCCGGCGTGCTCGGCCTCCATGGCCTGCGCACCCGGCGCATGGCCCATCAGGCCCTGGTCGATGCCCACGTCCTGGTGGATCCCCGGATCAGCGTCTCGGAGGGGCACCGGATTGCCGAAGCCGCCCGGGACCGGGTGCTGAAGACCCATCCGGAGGTCCTAGACGTGCTGGTGCACATCGATCCCGAGGAAGACCAGGTGGAGTCCCGGCTGGCCGCGGTACACATGCCTCCCCGGGAGGCGCTGCTGGCCCACCTGGAGCCTTTCCTCCAGGATTTGCCCCGGCCCGAGCGGGTGGTGTTCCATTACCTGGGGGGGCAGGTCGAGGCGGAGGTGTTCGTGGGGCGGGAATTTTTCCGGGACCACGGTACCGTGCAATCCGCCGTCGGGAATCTGGCCGAGCGCCTGCAAGGGGATCCGTACATCAGCGCCATTTCCCTGAATTGCCAGATTGCACCAAAGTAGTGCGCCATCGAATTTTATGCACGCTTATGGTGCCTAAGATCTCCGTGAACTCTTGCCCATGCCCTTGTGGCAAAATGGAAAGCTTTAGCGTGGGTGCTGGCACGTTTTCTGCTAAAACTGCGCGATTTGGTATCTATTTCGATTGTGGCCGGCGATTTCGGCATCTTTAGTCATTAGGAGGCATGCGCTTATGACAACCCCGCAAGACGTGATGAACATGGTCAAGGAAAACGACATCAAGTTCGTCGATTTCCGTTTCACCGATACCCGTGGCAAGGAACAGCACGTCACCGTGCCGATCTCCCACTTCGATGAAGACAAGTTCGAAAGCGGCCATGCCTTCGACGGTTCCTCCATTGCCGGCTGGAAGGGCATCCAGGCTTCCGACATGCTGCTCATTCCCGATGCGGCTACTGCCTTCCTCGACCCCTTCTTCGACGAGCCGACCCTGGTCCTCTCCTGCGACGTGGTGGATCCCGCCGACGGCCGCGGCTACGACCGCGACCCCCGCTCCATCGCCAAGCGCGCCGAAGCCTACCTGAAGTCCTCCGGCCTGGGCGACACCGCCTACTTCGGTCCGGAACCCGAATTCTTCATCTTCGACTCCGTCGAGTGGAAGACCGACATGTCCGGCTGCTTCGTCCGCATCAATTCCGAGGAAGCCGCCTGGTCCTCCGGCGAGAAGTTCGAAGGCGGCAACATCGGCCACCGTCCCACCGTCAAGGGCGGCTACTTCCCGGTTCCCCCGGTCGATAGCCTGCACGACATCCGCTCCGCCATGGTCCTGACCCTGGAATCCATCGGCGTTCCCGTGGAAGTCCATCACCACGAAGTGGCCACCGCCGGCCAGTGCGAAATCGGCACCGTGTTCAGCACCCTAGTGAAGCGCGCCGACTGGACCCAGATGATGAAGTACGTCATCCATAACGTCGCCCACCAGTACGGCAAGACCGTCACCTTCATGCCCAAGCCCATCGTCGGCGACAACGGCTCCGGCATGCATGTGCACCAGTCCATCTGGAAGGACGGCAAGAACCTGTTCGCCGGCGAAGGCTATGCCGGCCTGTCCGAGATGGCCCTGTTCTACATCGGCGGCATCATCAAGCACGCCAAGGCCCTGAACGCCATCACCAACCCGGGCACCAACTCCTACAAGCGCTTGGTCCCGCACTACGAAGCGCCGGTCAAGCTGGCCTACTCCGCCAAGAACCGTTCCGCTTCCATCCGCGTGCCCTACGTGGCTTCCACCAAGGCCCGCCGGATCGAGACCCGCTTCCCGGATCCCATCGCCAACCCGTACCTGTGCTTCGCCGCCCTGATGATGGCCGGCTTGGACGGCGTCCAGAACAAGATCCACCCGGGCGATCCCGCCGACAAGAACCTGTACGACCTGCCGCCGGAAGAAGACGCCAAGATCCCGACCGTGTGCGCCAGCCTCGACGAGGCCCTGGCCGCCCTCGACAAGGATCGCGAGTTCCTGACCCGCGGCGGTGTCTTCTCCAACGACTGGATCGATGCCTACATCGAACTGAAGATGGAAGAAGTTAACAAGGTCCGCATGACCACCCACCCGGTGGAATTCGAGCTGTACTACAGCTGCTAATGGCTGTCTGCGCCGCAACGCGGCGCATCGACTCACAAAAAAAGCCCTGGGAAACCAGGGCTTTTTTATTTTCAGGAGGGCAGGCTGTCCTGCAGGAGGTGGCGGTCGAGCAGGTCTTCCAGCTCTTCCGGCGGCAGCGCCCGGCCCACCAGGTGGCCCTGGATCTCGTCGCAGCCGGCGGCCCGCAGCAGCTCCACCTGGTGCGGATAGATGACATTTTCGGCGACCGCCAGCATGCCGAAGGCGTGGGCCAGGCGGACGACGGCACCGACGATTTCTTTGTCTTCGAAAGCCTGGCCGAGACCTTCGATGAAGGTATGGTCGATCTTCAGCGCATCGATGGGCATCTGGCGCAAGGTGTTCAGGCTGGATTGGCGGGTGCCGAAATCGTCGATGGCGATGCGTACCCCGATGGCGTGCAGCTCCCCCAACACCTGTCCCACTTCGGCCGGGTGGTCCATGATGATGGCCTCGGTCAGGTCCAGCTCCAGCAGATGGGCCGGCATGCCGCTCTCCGCCAGCACGGCGACCACGGTTCCGGCCAGGTCACCCTCCAGGAATTGTCGGGCGGACAGATTGACCATCATGCGGATGGGCGGCAGGCCGCGTTCGGCCCAGGACTGGTTCTGCCGGCAGGCGGCGCGCAATATCCACTCCCCCAGACGCGGCATCAGGCCCAGGCGCTCGGCCAGGGGCAGGAATTCCGCCGGGGCGATGATTCCCAGGTCGGGATGATGCCAGCGCAGCTGGGCCTCGGCGCCGGTGATGGCACCGCTCGTCCTATCCACCTTCACCTGGTAGGCGAGGCTCATCTCGCCCCTGGCCACGGCATCGCGGAGATCCTTTTCCATGGACAGCCGCTTCACCGACTGGGTATTCATGGCCAGGGAATGGAGTTGGTAGTTGTTGCGGCCCGTCTGCTTGGCCTGGTACATGGCCGTATCGGCGCACTTCATCAGCACCTCGGGATTGTCGCTGTCCTCCGGGTAGATGGCGATGCCGATGCTGGTGGTGACGCAGACCTCGTGCCCGGCCAGGGATAGCGGAGCCTTGACCGAGGCGATCAGGCGGGAGGCCAGGCGGGCTGCGTCGGCCACTTCATTGAGTTCCGGCAGGAGCACGACGAACTCGTCGCCGCCGATGCGGGCCACCGTGTCGCCTTCGCGGACGCCGGCCTGCAGGCGCTTTCCCACCTCGATCAGGACGGCATCGCCGCTATCGTGGCCGAGGCTGTCGTTGATGCGCTTGAAGAGGTCCAGGTCGAGGAACATCAGGGCCAGCTTGAAGCCGTGGCGGTGGGCGTTGGCGATGGACTGGCTGAGGCGGTCGATGAGCAGGCGCCGGTTGGGGAGGCCGGTGAGCGGATCGAAATAGGCGAGGCTGAGGACCCGTTCCTCGTCCCGCTTTTTCTCCGTGATATCGCTGAAGATGCCCGCGTATTTGATGATGTGGCCGTCATCTCCCCGGATCGAATTGATGGTCAGCCATTCGGCCATCACCTCGCCGTCCTTGCGGCGGTTCCAGATTTCCCCCTGCCAGTGGCCGACGTCCAGCAGTTCGGCCCACATCTTGGCGTAGAAGTCGGAATCCTGGCGGCCGGATTGCAGGAAGCGCGGATTGCGGCCCACCACCTCGGCGGCGGTGTAGCCGGTCAGCCGGGTGAAGGAAGGATTGATGTACTCGACCTGGCCCTCGCTATCCACGATCATCACGCCGTCCAGGGTGGCCTCGATGACCTGGCGGGCTAGGTGGAGGTCCTTGCGGGACCGGATCAGGGCTTCGTCCCGCTCCCGCAGCGCCGAGTTGAGCTGGGTAATGAATTCGTACTGGAGGATGGAAAGGATATCGGAGAAGCACAGCAGCCCGATGAATTCGCCGGCCTCGTCCCGTACCCCCAGGTGGCGGAAGCCGTGCTTGGCGAACAGGTTGCGGGCCGAGAGCAGGGTGGCGTTGGGATGGACGGTGACCACCGGCCGGCTGGCGGCGGTGCCCACGGTGCCGCCCCGCCGCTCGGCGATCATGCGGACGATGTCCCGTTCGGTGACGATGCCGGCCTCGGGCCATTCCGGCGAGATGACGATGGCCGCTTCCCGGTTGTTCTCGCGGAGTATCCGCGCCCCCTCGCGCAAGGGCGTGTCGGCGGGCAGGATATCGACGGAGCGGGACATCACCGAGCGGACGTCGCGGAAAGTGAGATAGTTTTCGACGCCGTGATTCAGGACCACGTCGGTCTGGGACAGCATGCCGAGGGGGCGCCCGCCCTCGTCGATGACCAGCAGATGGCGGATCTTTTCGTTCTTGAAGCGGAGCCCGGCTTCGCCCACCGTCAGGTCGGCGGGAACCGACTTGACCGCCCGGGTCATGACCGCGGCGATGGGCTGTTCGAAGATGCCCGGCCGGTCGAAATCCAGGGTGAGGGCATCGCGCTCGGTCCAGATGCCGAGAACGCTGTGCCGGTCGGCGATGACAATGGAGCTGACGTGGTTGCTGCGCATCAGCCTGGCCGCCTCGCTGACCGTTGCGGTCGGTGGGCAGGTCACCAGCCTGCCGCCGACGATCTGCCCGACGGTTTGCACTGGCAGGCCGACGACTGTTTCGGGGTCGGGCGGGGGGGGCGGGGCGGTGTGGCGAATCATTGGGGCTCCAGGTCCAAAGCCTCTGGCGTCGGGGGGGCGAAGGAGAAGGCGAAGTCGGCTGGCCGGCCCACGCCCGGATGTACCATTAGAGCCTGATGATAGGGGCTTCCCGGTCGTTATGCAAAGAGGTTCTTGGGTGGTGCCTCCGCTTCAGGGGCGTCCCTGGACCGGGTGGCGCCGGTTCTGTGCGGCGAACGCTGCCGCCGCCCTGATCTCGCTGTACACTGGCAACTCGTCAACGGAAGATGAAGACAATGATCCGCATCCTGTTTCCCCTTCTTCTGGCCACCGCCGCCCTGCCGGCGGCCGCCAGCACGATCTACAAGTGCACCGACGAAAACGGCGCCATCCTCATCTCCAACGCCAAGGTGGACAAGAACTGCAAGCCGGTGGTGAGTGCCCCCGACACCAGCGTGCCGGCGCCCCGGGCCAAGGCGCCGGCGGCGGCCAATCCGTCCCCGGCCGGCTTCCCGAAAGTGGCCGAGGATACCCAGAAAGCCCGGGACGGCGACCGCCGGCGCATCCTGGAGCAGGAGCTGGCCAGCGAGCAGAAAAGCCTGGAGGCGGCCCGCAAGGACCTGTCCGACCAGGAAGCCGCCAAGGCCAGCCCCGACCGCCTGCAGCCCTACCGGGACCGGCTCGGGCAGCACGAGCGCAACATTCAGGCCATCAACCGGGAACTGTCCAACCTCAAGTAATCGGTGTCGCCGGGCTTTACCTTGTACCAGGCGGCGTAGAGAGCCGGCAGGAAGAGCAGGGTCAGCACCGTCGCCACCAGCAGCCCGCCCATGATGGCGATGGCCATGGGGCCCCAGAAAACGCTGCGGGACAGGGGAATCATGGCCAGGATCGCCGCCAGGGCGGTGAGCATGATGGGGCGGAAGCGCCGCACCGTGGAATCGATGACGGCCTCCCAGGGCGCCTTGCCCTCGGCGATGTCCTGTTCGATCTGGTCCACCAGGATCACCGAATTGCGCATGATCATCCCAGCCAGGGCGATGACCCCCAGCTGGGCCACGAACCCGAAGGGGGTGTGGAAGATCAGCAGGGACAGGGTGACGCCGATCAGGCCCAGGGGGGCGGTGAGCACCACCATCAGGGTGCGCTGGAAGCTCTGCAGCTGCAGCATGAGGAGGGTGAACACCGTCACGATCATGAGCGGCATCACCGCCTGGATGGAAGCTTCGGCCTTGGCGGATTCCTCGATGGCCCCGCCCGTCTCGATGCGGTAGCCGGGGCCGTAGGCGGCCGCCAGGTTCTCCTGCAGTTGGGCCAGGGCCGGCTCGATCTGCTTCGACACCACGGGCGCCTGGGTCTTGTCCCGGAGATCGGCCCGGACGGTGATGGTGGGCTGCCGGTTGCGGCGCCAGACGATGCCTTCCTCCATCTCGCTGCTGATGGTCGCCACCTGGGCCAGGGGCACGTAGCGGCCGTCCCGGGTGTGGATATTGAGGTCCTGGAGGGCCGACAGCTTCAGGCGCTCCTTCTCCTCCGCCCGGCCCACCACGTCGATGAGGCGGTCGCCTTCCCGGAACTGGGTGACGGCGAGGCCGGCGAGCAGGGTGTTGAGGTAGGCCGACAGTTCCTGGGAAGAGAGGCCCAGGGCCCGGGCCTTGTCCTGGTCCACCTCGAGTTTCACCTGCTTGGCCATTTCGTTCCAGTCCAGGTGGACGTCCCGGGTATGGGGATTGGCGCGCATCACTTCCGCCACCTGGGCGGCGATGGACCGCAGTTTGGCGGGCTCCGGGCCGAGGACCCGGAACTGCACCGGGAAGCCCACCGGCGGGCCGTTCTCCAGGCGCAGGACCCGGGCCCGCAGGAGCGGGAAGCCAGTCTCGAAGCGATCCTTCAGGCGGGCCAGCAGGGCCTCCCGGGATTCGTCGCCATGGGTGGTGACGACGAACTGGGCGAAGTTGTCGTTGGGCATCTGCTGGTCCAGGGGCAGGTAGAAGCGGGGGCTGCCGCTGCCGATGTAATCCACGTAGTGGGCGACGGCCTCGTCCTTGTCCAGGAGGGCCTCCACCCGCCTGGCCTCCCTTTCGGTGGCCTTGATGGAGGAGCCTTGCGGCAGCCATAGATCCACCAGCAGTTCGGGCCGGTTGGAGGAGGGGAAGAACTGCTTTTCCACCCCCAGGTTGAAGGCGGCGATGGAGGCCACGAAGATGGCGAGGGTGATGCCGATCACAGTCCAGCGCCGGGCCACGCACCAGGTGACGAGGGCGCGGAAGCGGCGGTAGAAGGGCGTGCCGTAGATGTCGTCGGTGCCGTGGCGGGCCAGCTTTTCCTTCAGTTTGGCCGGGTCCAGGAGGCGATAGCCGATGTAGGGGGTGAAGACCACGGCCACGACCCAGGACACCAGGAGGGCGATGGTGACCACGGCGAAGATGGAAAAGGTGTACTCGCCGGCGGCGGAGCGGGCAAAGCCCACCGGCATGAAGCCGGCGGCGGTGACCAGGGTGCCGGTGAGCATGGGGAAGGCGGTGGAGGTGTAGGCGAAGGTGGCGGCCTTGAAGCGGTCCCAGCCCTGTTCCATCTTCACCACCATCATTTCCACGGCGATGATTGCGTCGTCCACCAGGAGGCCGAGGGCGATGATGAGAGCCCCCAGGGAAATGCGCTGGAGGTCGATGCCCGAACTCTTCATCGCCAGGAAGGTCGCCGCCAGCACCAGGGGGATGGAAAGGGCCACCACCATGCCGGTGCGCAGCCCCAGGGATAGGAAGGAGACGGCGAGGACGATGACCAGCGCTTCCGCCAGGGTCGCCATGAACTCACTCACCGCCCGGTCGACCACCGCCGGCTGGTTGGAGACCTGCTGCAGTTCGATGCCCGCCGGCAATTCTGCCCGGATGCGGGCGATCTCCTTCTCCAGCCCCTGGCCCAGGGCCTGGACATTGCCGCCCTTGGCCATGGCCAGGGCGACCCCGATGGCTTCCTGGCCGCGCCAGCGGAAGCGCGGGCTGGGCGGGTCCGCATAGCCCCGGTACACCCGGGCGATGTCCCCCAGGCGGAAATTGCGGCCGTTAGCCCGGATGCCGATGTCCCGGATGTGCTCGACGTTCTCGAAATCGCCGGAGACCCGCAGATAGACCCGATCGTCCGCCGTGTCGAACTGGCCGCCCGGGGTCATGGCGTTCTGGCTTTGCAGGGTCTGGATGATGAGATTGGGGTCGAGGCCCAGGGTGGCGAGCTTGGCGTGGGAAATCTCGACGTAGATCTTTTCTTCCTGGACCCCCAGGAGATCCACCTTCTTCACGTCCGGCAGCCGCAGCAGCTCCCGGGAAATGGTGTCGGCCCGGGAGCGCAGCTCGGCCAGGGAAAAGCCGTCGCCGGTGAGGGCGTAGATGATGCCGAAGGTGTCGCCGAACTCGTCGTTGAAGAAGGGGCCCTGGACTTCCGCCGGCAGGGTGTGGCGGATGTCGGCGATCTTCTTCCGCACCTGGTACCAGGCGTCAGGGACCTCCTTGGGAGGCGTGTAGTCCTTGAGGAGCACGAAGACCATGGACTCGCCGGGCTTGGAATAGCTGCGCAGCACGTCCACCCAGGGGGTCTCCTGGAGCTTCTTCTCGAGGCGCTCGGTGACCTGCTGTTCTACCTCCCGGGTCGTGGCCCCTGGCCAGAAGGTGCGGACGAACATGACCTTGAAGGTGAAGTCCGGATCCTCGGCGCGGCCCAGCTTGAAATAGGAAAGGACCCCGCCGATGAGCAGCACCACCATCAGATAGAGCACCATGGACTGGTGCCGCAGGGCCCAGGCCGAGAGGTTGGGTCCGAACTGGCGTCCGTTCTCCTTGGGGCCCTTCATGGCTCGAACCTGATTTTCTCGCCGGCGAATACCTTGTGCACGCCGGCGGCGACGATGCGTTCCCCGGCCTTGAGGCCTCCGGCCACCAGGGCGCCGTCCTCCCGGAACTGGGCGATGTCCACGGGGCGCAGGACCAGGGCGTTGCCTGCCCCCACCACCCAGACCGCCGGCTTGCCATCCTGCTGGAAGACGGCGGTCGCCGGCACCAGGACCCCCGCTGTCGTCCCCTGGCGGCCCAGGAAGACATTGGCGGTCATGCCCAGGCGCACATCGGCATCGGGCGCCAGGAGGCTGACGCGGACAGCATAGGTCCGGGTCGCCGGGTCGGCCATGGGGGCGATTTCCCGGATGCGCCCGGCGTAGGTGCGGCCGTTCTCGGCCCACAGGGCAATGCGGATTTCGGTGGCGGCCTTCAGCTCCGCCACGCGGTTTTCCGGCACCGCGATGGCGACCTCCATTTCGCCGGGACGGGCCAGGCGCAGCACCGGCTGGCCCGCCGCCACCACCTGCCCGGGCTCGGCCAGGACCGCTGAGATGACCCCGGCTGCATCCGCCGCCAGGGTGGCGTAGGCGCTCTGGTTCCTGGCCAGCCCGGCCTGGGCGGTGGCCGCTTCCATGCGGCCCTTGGCGGTGCGCCAGGCGGCTTCCTTGCCCTCCAGGGCGGCCTGGCTGACGAAATGCCTGCCCCGCAGGTCCCGGTAGCGCTCGTACTCGGCCTTGGCGAAGATCAGGTCCGATTCGGCCGCGGCCAGCTGGGCCCGGGCGGCGCCGGCATTGAGTTCCAGGTCGGCCGGGTCGAGGCGGGCCAGGGGCTGGCCGGGCCGGACCGCCTGGCCCACTTCCACCAGGCGGCTCGCCATCTTGCCCCCGGCCCGGAAGGCGAGGGGCGTCTCGTAACGGGGCTTCACCTCGCCGGAGTAGTTGGCTTCGGTCCGGGCATTCCCAGCGCCCACCACATGGGTCGCCACCAGGCGAGGCGCCTCGGGCGGCGGCTCCTTGCTGCCGCAGGCGCCAAGGGTTGCGATGGCGCAGGCCAGGGCCGCGGCACGGAGGAGAGGAGCGGGGATTGCCATGACGTAGCGGCTAATGACCGGTGGGCCGCTAATTGTATCGGGAATCGTCCAGCCCCCGACGGGCTTTTGCCGAACGTGCCGCAGGATGGGATGTCTGCTCCGATACATTCTAGAATGACGGTCATGTCCGAATCCCCCAATCCTTTCGCCGGCCTGGATCTGCTGGCCTCGGCCGTTGTCCTCCTGGACGCGGGGCTGCGGGTGCGCTACATCAACCCGGCCGGGGAAAACGTCCTGGCGGTCAGTGCCCGATCCCTCCTGGACAAGCCGCTCAACTGGGCATGCACTTGTTCCGCCACCCTGCAGTCGGCCCTCGACAACGCTATCTCCAATGACTGGAGCTACACCGGCCAGAATCTTCAGATCACCCGCAGCGACGGCGAGCAGCTCCATCTCAACTGCACGGTCACCCCGATCCACGCCGAGGTGGGCCTCGGCGTCCATCTCCTCATGGAATTGCAGCCCATCGACCAGCAGCTGGCGGCCAGCCAGGAGGAGCGCCTGATCGAACAGCAGCGGGCCAACCGGGAACTGATCCGCAACCTCGCCCACGAGATCAAGAATCCCCTGGGGGGCATCCGCGGGGCGGCCCAGCTCCTGGAGCATGAGCTCAACAACCCTTCCCTCAAGGAATACACCCAGGTCATCATCAAGGAGGCCGACCGCCTCCAGGACCTGATGCAGCGGCTTCTCACGCCCCACCGGGCGATGCAGCCCTCCACCATCAATATCCACGAGATCCTGGAGCGGGTGAGGAGCCTCCTGACCGCCGAGTTTCCCGGTTCCCTCCAGGTGCGCCGGGATTACGACACCAGCCTGCCGGAGCTGGTGGGGGATCGGGAACAGCTTATCCAGGCGGTGCTCAACATCGCCCGCAATGCCGCCCAGGCCATGGCGGGCAACGGTGAAATCACCCTGCGGACCCGCGCCGTCCGCCAGGTGACCCTGGCCAAGAAGCGCTACCGCCTCGCCCTGGAGATCAAGGTCATCGACAACGGGCCGGGTATCCCGGAAGCGATCCGGGAGCGCATGTTCTATCCCCTGGTGTCCGGCCGGGAGGGGGGCAGCGGGCTGGGGCTCACCATTGCCCAGAATTTCATCCAGCACCACCAGGGCACGGTGGCGTGCACCAGTCGGCCGGGCCAGACCTGCTTCGCCATCCGGCTGCCCCTGGAGCAGGCATAGGTCCTGCTTCCTGTGTGGGGCCTACCTTGAGAGAGGGCCGAAAAGAAATGAAACCTGTCTGGGTCGTCGATGACGATCGTTCCATCCGCTGGGTGCTGGAAAAGACCCTGAGCCGCGAAGGCATTCCCTTCAAGAGCTTCGCTTCGGCCACCGAGGCCCTGTCCCTCCTCGACCACGGGGCCGAGCCGCCCCAGGTGCTCCTCTCCGATATCCGCATGCCGGGCCAGTCGGGGCTTGAGTTGCTGCAGGAAGTGAAGACCCGCTTCGACGGCGTGCCGGTCATCATCATGACCGCCTATTCGGACCTGGAGAGCGCCGTCGCCGCCTTCCAGGGCGGCGCCTTTGAATACCTGCCCAAGCCCTTCGATGTGGATCAGGCGGTGGAGCTGATCCGCCGGGCGATGGACGAGTCGATGCACCAAAGCGGTGCATCGGAGGAGGTGGGCGTGGCCCCGGAGATCCTCGGCCAGGCGCCGGCCATGCAGGAAGTCTTCCGGGCCATCGGCCGGCTGGCCCTTTCCCACGCCACCGTCCTCATCACCGGCGAATCGGGCAGCGGCAAGGAACTGGTGGCCCGGGCCCTGCACCGCCACAGCCCCCGGGCCGACAAGCCCTTCGTCGCCATCAATACGGCGGCGATCCCGAAGGACCTGCTGGAGTCGGAGCTTTTCGGCCACGAACGGGGCGCCTTCACCGGGGCGCAGACCCAGCGCCGGGGCCGCTTCGAGCAGGCGGACGGGGGCACCCTGTTCCTCGACGAGATCGGCGACATGCCGGCCGAACTCCAGACCCGGCTCCTGCGGGTCCTCTCCGACGGCCATTTCTACCGGGTCGGCGGCCATTCCCCCATCAAGGCCAATGTCCGGGTCATCGCCGCCACCCACCAGAACCTGGAGTCCCGGGTCAAGGACGGCCTGTTCCGGGAAGACCTCTTCCATCGCCTCAACGTCATCCGCATCCGCCTGCCGGCCCTGCGGGAGCGCCGGGAGGACATTCCCCTGCTGACCCGCCACTTCCTGGCCAAGAGCGCCAAGGAACTGGGGGTGGAGACCAAGCGCCTGTCGGAGGCGGCCATCAAGTACCTGGCCGCCCTGGATTTCCAGGGCAACGTCCGGCAACTGGAAAACCTCTGCCACTGGCTGACCGTCATGGCCCCGGGCCAGCAGGTGGAAATCAACGACCTGCCGGCCGAACTCCGGGAAGCGCCCGCAGCGGCCTCGGCCGGCGATTGGGAAGAGGATCTGGAGGCCGAGGTGGACCGGCTGCTGGGGCGCGGCATCGAGGATGTGCACGGCATCCTTTCCCGGGCCTTCGAGCGCGTCCTGATTTCCCGGGCCCTGATACACACCGGCGGGCGCCGGATCGAGGCGGCCCAGGCCCTGGGCATCGGCCGTAACACCATCACCCGCAAGATCCAGGAACTGGGGCTGGATGGCGACCGGGAGCCGGCGGGGGGCTAACCTTGCCCTGCCGGAGGGCCCGGCTTTGGGCCATAATTCCGCCATGCCTACGATCGATCCCGTTCTCGTCAAACCCTTCCTCGGCCCCCTGTCCGGTCGCTTCGACGTGGATAGCCTGGAGGAATGCGATTCCACCAGCAGCGAACTGTCCCGCCGGGCCGACCGGGGGGCGCCGTCGGGGACCGTGGTGGTGGCCGACCGCCAGAGCGCCGGCCGCGGCCGCCGCGGGCGCAACTGGCTGTCATCCCCGGAGGGCAGTCTGACCTTCTCCCTGCTCTGGCGCTTCTCCGGCCCGGCGACCCGGCTCACCGGGCTTTCCCTGGCGGTGGGAGTGGCGGTGGCCCAGGCCCTGGAAGAGCTGGGCGCCGCCCATGTCCGCCTGAAGTGGCCCAACGATGTCCTGCTGGAAAGGGCCGAAGGTTTTGCCAAGCTGGCGGGCATCCTGGTGGAGCTGTCCTCGGACCGGCGCGGCACTCAGGCGGTCATCGGCATCGGCCTGAATCTCCTGGCGCCGGCGGGCGACCTTCTCATGCCGGCGGCGGGGCTGGCGGACGATCTTCCCTCCCTGCCTGACCGCCATCGGCTTCTGGCCGGCCTGCTGGGCGCCCTGGCCGACGTGCTGGACCGCTTCGATGCCGGCGGCTTTGCAGCCGTCCAGAGCGAATGGCAGCGCCGCCACGCCTGGCAGGGCCGGCCGGTGACGATCCTCCAGGACGAGGCAGTGGAATGCGAGGGCATCTGCCTGGGCGTCGACAGCGATGGCGCCCTGCTGGTGGAGACGGCGGTCTGCATCAAGCGCATCCTGTCCGGGGACGTGTCCCTGCGCGTCCGATGATCCTCTGCATCGACAGCGGCAACACCCGCATCAAATGGGGCCTGCGGGACGGTGAGCGCTGGCTCTCGGAGGGGGCTCTGCTCCAGGCCGAAATCGGCGAACTGGGGGAGCGCCTGAAGGAATTGCCGGCTCCGGATCGGATCATGGTGGCCAATGTGGCCGGAGCCAAGGCAGCGGCGGCCATCAACAAGGCTTTCTCCGGTTGGCTGCGGCGCCTGCGCTTCGTGCAGTCCGCTGCCGAGGGCGGCGGTGTGGTGAACGGCTATGGCGAGCCGGCCAGCCTCGGGGTGGACCGCTGGTGCGCCCTGGTGGGCGCCCGCCAACGGGTGGATACCGATTGCCTGGTGGTCGGCGCCGGCACCGCCACCACCATCGATGCCCTGTCCGCCGACGGCCATTTCCTCGGCGGGCTCATCCTGCCCGGCTTCGACCTCATGCGCCAGTCCCTGGCCCGCCACACCGCCGGCCTGCCCCTGGCCCGGGGGCGGCACGAGGCTTTTCCCCGCTGCACCGACGACGCCATTTTCAGCGGCTGCCTGGAGGCCCAGGTGGGCGCCATCGGCCGGGCCTTCGCCCGCATCGCCGCCCATCCCGGGGCCCTGTGCCTGCTCTTCGGCGGCGCGGCCCCGCTCCTTGCCCAGCATCTCGATCTGCCCTTCCGCCAGGCCGACACCCTGGTGCTGGACGGCCTATTCCATCTCGCCGGCGACGATCCCGGTTGAATATCCGCCGGGCAGAGGCTACGATGCCGCGGAGCCAAGCGCCGGAGGCGCCAAAGGAGCAGCGATGTTCGATATCGTCATCAACAATCTGTTGGGCTTCATCTCATTCTTTGCGGTGGCCATTGCCATCCTGACGGTTTTCCTCACCGTCTACGCCTTCATCACGCCCTACAACGAACTGGCCCTCATCCGCCAGGGCAACGTGGCTGCGGCCACCAGCCTCGCCGGCGCCCTGCTGGGCATCGCCCTGCCGGTGGCGGTGGCCGTGGCGGTGAGCCATAACCTGCTCTCCATGCTGGGCTGGGGCATCCTGGCCTGCATCATCCAGCTCTGCGCCTTCGTCGCTGCCCGGGTCATCCTGCCCCACCTCGCCGAAGACATTCCCCAGGGCCGCCTGGCGGCGGGAATCTTTCTCGCTGCCCTTTCCGTCGGCGTCGGCATCATCAACGCCGGCTGCATCGTCTGATTTCCAAGGAGGAAAGCCATGTCACTGATGGATTTCATCAAGAAGCAGTTTATCGACATCCTGCAATGGACCGAGGGCCAGGATGGCGTCCTGGCCTGGCGCTTTCCCATGCAGGAAATGGAAATCCAGAACGGCGCCAGCCTGACCGTGCGGGAGTCCCAGACAGCCATCTTCGTCAATGAGGGCACGGTGGCCGACGTCTTCGCGCCGGGCATGTACAGGCTCAGCACCCAGACCCTGCCGGTGCTCACCTACCTGAAGAACTGGGACAAGCTCTTCGAGTCGCCCTTCAAGTCGGACGTCTATTTCTACTCCACCCGCACCCAGATCGACCGCAAGTGGGGTACCCCCAACCCGATCACCATCCGCGACAAGGAGTTCGGGGCGGTGCGGCTGCGGGCCTTCGGCATCTACTCCTACCACCTGGTGGATCCCAAGGTCTTCTACGGCAAGATTTCCGGCACCCGCGACATCTACACCCGGGACGAGCTGGAGGGCCAGCTCCGCAACACCCTGATCGGCAGCATGACTGACCTCTTCGCCGAATCCGGCGTCGCCTTCCTGGACATGGCTGCCAACCAGGAGGAATTCGGCGCCCGGCTGCGGGAGAAGATGGCGCCGGTGTTCACCGATTTCGGCCTGGCCCTGGATTCCCTGGTGGTGCAGAACGTCTCCCTGCCGGAGGAGCTGCAGAAGATCCTCGACCAGCGCATCGGCATGAACATCATCGGCGACATGGGGCGCTACACCCAGTACCAGGTGGCCAACAGCATTCCCCTGGCGGCCCAGAACGAGGGCGGCATGGCCGGCCTCGGGGCCGGGGTCGGGGCCGGCATCGGCTTCGGCCAGGTGATGGGCCAGGCCATGTCCCAGGCCATGCAGCCCCAGGCCGCGCCCGCCGCTGCAGCCCCCGCCGCCGCAGCGGCGACGGTATCCGCCGAGGACGTGGTGGCCACCATCGAGAAGCTGCACGGACTCATGGAGAAGGGCATCCTCTCCCGGGAGGAATTCGAGGCCAAAAAGGCGGAGCTTCTGAAAAAGCTCACCTGAGCCCCGGATGGCCCAAGCCGCTTCCTGTCCTTCCTGTGGCGCCGCCGTCGTCTTCAAGTCGGCGGCGTCCATTTTTGCCGTCTGCGAATACTGCCAGAGCACCCTGGTGCGCCACGATCAGGCCCTGGAGGACATCGGCAAGATGGCGGCCCTGGCGGAGGACCGCTCTCCCCTCCAGTTGGGGGCGGAAGGGCAGTGGGAGGGCGTCCATTTCGCCCTCATCGGCCGCATCCAGCTGAAATACAGCCAGGGCCTCTGGAACGAGTGGCACCTCCTGTTCGACGACATGCGCACCGGCTGGCTGTCCGAGGCTGGGGGCGAATACGTGGTTTCCTTCCTGCATCCGGTCCAGGAGCCCCTGCCGGCCTTCGCCGGACTGGAAGCCGGGCAGCGCCTCACCATCGCAGGTAGGCCGTGGACGGTGACCGACATCGAGGACGCCGAATGCGTCGCCGGCCAGGGGGAGCTGCCCTTCAAGGTCGGCCCCGGCTACAAGGCGCCGGTGGTGGACCTGCGGGGCGGCGAGCATTTCGCCACCCTGGACTATTCGGAGGAGCCGCCGCTCCTTTTCGTCGGCGCCCCGGTGGATTTCAAGTCCCTGAAAATGACCGGGCTGCGGGAAGGCATGCCAATTCCCGAGGTCACCATCGAGGCCCAGGCCTTCCGCTGCCCCAGCTGCGGCTCGCCCCTGTCGGCCCGCTCCAAGGACATCCTGGCGGTGGGCTGCGCCGCTTGCGGAGCGGTGGTGGACACCGGCGACCGGAATTACCAGCTGCTCTCCAAGGCCCTGGGGCCGAAGGACGAAAAATACATTCCCCACCTGCCCCTCGGCAGCCAGGGCGTCCTGGATGGCAAGCCGGCCGAGGTCATCGGCTTCCTGGTGAAGCAGACCAAGATCGACGGCATCGAATACGACTGGCGGGAGTACCTGCTGGCGGCGGAAAACGGCACCTACCGCTGGCTGACGGAATACAACGGCCACTGGAACGTCGTGGACGTCCTTTCCCGCCACCCCAGTCACCGGGGCGACGCGACGCCTGTCACCTACGAGAGGCAGACCTACCTGCACTTTTCCACCACCCCGTCCGCCGAAGTCATCCAGGTGGCCGGCGAATTCACCTGGCGGGTGAAGCGCGGCGAGACGACCCGGGGAGTGGACTACGTGGCGCCGCCTCTCATGCTGTCCCTGGAGAGCACTAGCAACGAGCTTTCCTGGTCCCGAGGGACCTATGTCGAGCCCGAGGTCGTCCGCTCGGCCTTCAAGCTGCCCGCGCCTCTGCCGGACCCTGTCGGCGTCTATGCCAACCAGCCCAACCCCTGGGAGGCCACCCACCGCAAGACCTGCCGGACCTTCTGGGGCCTGGCAGTGGCGGCGCTCCTGGCCCAGCTGTGGTTCGCTTCCGCTGCCGGGGAACAGCAGCTTCTGCGGCAGGAGCTGGATTTTTCGCCCCAGAACGCGGAGCAGACCCAGACCACGGCCCCCTTCGAGATCAAGGGCAAGCCACGGAAGATCGTGGTGAAAAACCACGCCAACCTGGACAATAACTGGGTCGGCCTCAACCTCACCCTGGTGGACAAGAACACCGGCGCCGCCTGGCCGGCAGTCCGGGAACTGTCCTACTACGCTGGTCGGGACGAGGACGGCAGCTGGTCCGAGGGTTCCCAGGACGACGAGGTGGTGTTCGCCGGCATTCCTCCCGGCACCTACTACTTGGCCGTGGACCCGGACCTCGCCCCCGAAAAGCCGGTGCCGGTGCATGACACCCTGGCGGTGGAGACCGGCGGCCCCGGCTGGTCGAACTTCGTGCTGGTGCTGATCTTCCTGGTGCTTTTCCCCCTCTTCAGCCGCCTGCGCCGGGGCGCCTTCGAGGCCAGCCGCTGGGCCGAAAGCGACCACGCGCCGGCGGGCAGCGGCGATTCGGACGACTGATGTTCAACAAATTCAACCTCGTCGCCGGCATCCTGGCGCTCACGCTCTTCGGCTACGGCCAATCCCAGGGCTGGAACCTCTTCGAAAACGTGGCCAATTCGGGCGGCAGCTCAGGCGGCAGCGGCGGCAGCCGCATCTATCACAAGTAAGCCGGGGCACCATGCGTCACGCCCTGCTGGTTTCCGTTTTCGTCATCGCGTCCTGCGGGCTTGCCTACGAGCTCGTCGCCGGCGCCCTGTCGTCCTATCTGCTGGGGGATTCGGTCACCCAGTTCTCCACGGTCATCGGCACCTACCTGTTCGCCATGGGGGTCGGCTCCTGGCTGTCCAAGTTCATTACCCGGAACCTGGTGGGGCGCTTTGTCCAGATCGAGCTGATGGTCGGGCTGCTGGGGGGCTTTTCCGCCGCCGGGCTGTTCGTGGTGTTCACCTGGCTGGCCGCGCCCTTCAAGCTGGCCCTCTACCTGGTGGTCTTCCTGGTGGGCCTCCTGGTGGGGCTGGAGATTCCCCTGGTGATGCGCATTCTGGAGCGGGAGCTGGCCTTCAAGGACCTGGTGTCCCAGGTGCTCACCTTCGATTATCTCGGGGCCCTGGCGGTCTCCATCCTCTTTCCCCTGCTGCTGGCGCCCCATCTCGGCATGGTCCGCACCGGACTGCTGTTCGGACTCATGAACGTGGTGGTGGCCTTCTGGGCCCTGCGCCTGTTCCGGGCCCAGTTGCCCGGGCGGTCCTGGCTCCTGGGGCAATGCTGGGCCGTCTTAGCTCTGCTGGCGGCCGGGTTTGCCGGGGCGGGGCAGCTCACCAGCCTGGCCGAAGCCCACCTCTACGCCGACGATATCGTCCACGCCGAGTCGACTCCCTACCAGCGCATCGTCCTCACCCGCTGGCGAGACGACCTGCGGCTCTTCCTCAACAACAACCTGCAGTTCTCGTCCCACGACGAATACCGCTACCACGAGGCCCTGGTCCATCCCGGGCTGGCCAGCCTGCCCTGGGCGCGACGGGTGCTAGTGCTGGGGGGAGGGGACGGCCTGGCGGTGCGGGAGATACTGAAATACCCCGGAGTGGAGTCGGTGACCCTGGTGGACTTGGACCCGGCCATGACCCGGCTGTTTTCCACCGCCCCCATGCTCACCGAACTGAACGGCAGCGCCCTCAATTCGCCCAGGGTGAAGGTGATCAATGCCGACGCCCTGCTGTGGTTGGAGGGGAGCCGGGAGAGCTTCGATTTCGTGGTGGTGGATTTCCCCGATCCGGCCAACTTCGCCCTCGGCAAGCTCTACACCTCGGCGTTCTACCGGCTGCTGGAGAAGCGCCTGGCGCCCCGGGGGCTGATGGTGGTGCAGTCCACCTCGCCCCTCTACGCCCGGCAGTCCTTCTGGTGCGTGGTGGCGACCCTGGAGAGCGTCGGGCTGAAGACCGCCCCCTACCACGCCCTGGTGCCCTCCTTCGGGGAATGGGGCTACATCCTGGCCGGCCGGGAAGCCTACGTGCCGCCGGCGGGCTACCCGGTGCCGACCCGTTTCCTGACGCCCCAGACCACCGCCTCCCTCTTCCATTTCCCCGCCGACATGGGACCGGTGGCGGCGGAGGTGAACCGGCTCAACAACCAGGTCCTGGTGCGCTATTTCGAGGCGGAGTGGGGGCGGGTGATCCGGTGAGGGGCTGGGTCAGACGTTGAACAGGAAATTCAGGACGTCGCCGTCCTTGACTACGTAGTCCTTGCCCTCCGCGCGCATCTTGCCGGCTTCCTTGGCGCCCGCTTCGCCCTTATAGGTGATGAAATCCTCGTAGGCGATGGTCTGGGCCCGGATGAAGCCGCGCTCGAAGTCCGTGTGGATGACCCCGGCCGCTTGGGGCGCGGTGTCGCCCTGGTGGATGGTCCAGGCGCGCACTTCCTTGACCCCGGCAGTGAAGTAGGTGGCCAGGCCGAGGAGCTTATAGCCGGCGCGGATGAGGCGGTCGAGTCCGGGTTCCTCGAGGCCCAGGTCGGCCAGGAACATCTGTTTTTCCTCCTCGTCGAGATCGGCAATCTCGGATTCGATGGCGGCGCAGACGGCAACCACTTCGGCCTTCTCCGCCTTGGCATGCTCTCGCACTGCGTCCAGGTAGGGATTGTTGTCGAACCCGCCTTCAGCGACATTGGCCACGTAGAGCACGGGCTTGGCGGTGATCAGGCAGAAAGGCTGGAGGCTGGCCCGTTCTTCCTTGGAAAGATCGAGGGCGCGCACGGGCTTTCCCTGGTCGAGCTGGGCGAAGCACTTTTCGAGCACGGCGACGAGGATCTTGGCTTCCTTGTCGCCGGCACTGGCCGGCCGCTTGTAGCGGTTCAGGGCCTTTTCCACGGTCGCCATGTCGGCCAGGGCGAGTTCGGTATCGATGATCTCGATGTCCCGCAGGGGATCGACGCTGCCGGAAACGTGCACCACGTTGTCATCGGCGAAGCAGCGCACCACATGGACCACCGCGTCGGTTTCGCGGATGTTGGCCAGGAACTGGTTGCCCAGGCCCTCGCCCTTGGAGGCACCGGCGACCAGGCCAGCGATGTCGACGAACTCGACAATGGCCGGCTGCATGCGCTGGGGCTTCACGATCTCGGCCAGCTTGGCCATGCGGGGGTCCGGCACCTCGACGATGCCGACGTTGGGCTCGATGGTGCAGAACGGGTAATTGGCCGCTTCGATCCCGGCCTTGGTGAGGGCGTTGAAGAGGGTGGACTTGCCGACGTTGGGCAGGCCGACGATGCCGCACTTGAGGCTCATGGTGGTTTCCTTAAACGACTTTTCCGTGCAATTGTTGCTGGGCGCCGGCGTAGTCGCCGGCAGCGAGTTTTGGCCAGGCGAGGAGGCAGCGGGCCAGGGCCTGTTCGATGGGGGGCATTTCCTCCAGCCGGGGCGGGTGGAGGACGAAATCCGCTACCTGCTGGTTGAGGTTCAGGGTCCGCGGGTGGCCGATCCCCAGGCGCAGGCGCCAGAAATCCGGCGTTGACAGCCTTGCCTGAATGTCCTTGAGGCCGTTGTGCCCACCGTTGCCGCCGCCCTGCTTGAGGCGGATGCCGCCGGGGGGCAGGTCGAGGTCGTCGTGGATGACGAGGATCTCTTCTGGGGAAATCTTGTAGAAATTGGCGAGGGCCCCCACCGACTGGCCGGAGCGGTTCATGTAGGTGGTGGGTTCCAGCAGCCAGAGGTCGCCGCTGCGGCCGGCTCGGCCGAAGAACTTGGATTGGGGCGCCAGGCTGATCTTGAGCTTGTCGGCCAGCTGGTCCACGAACCAGAAGCCGACATTGTGCCGGGTGGCTTCGTATTCCGGGCCCGGGTTGCCGAGGCCGACGATGAGGCGGGGAGCGGTCATGGAGTGGCAAATGAAAAGACCGCCGGCGGCAGTTGCCGGCGGCGGCCCTGTTCGGCGATGGCGCCGATGTTACTCGGCAGCGGCTTCGCCTTCGCCTTCTTCGGCTTCCGTGGCGCCGCCCTTGCCGACGATGGTGACGACGATGGGGTCTTCACCATGGACGACAGCCTTGACGCCCTTCGGCAGCTTCAGTCCGGAAACATGGATGTTCTCGCCGACCTTGAGGGCGGCCAGGTCCACTTCGATGAACTCGGGCAGGTCCTTGGCCAGGCAGGTGACGTCCAGTTCGGTCAGGACGTGGTTCACCAGGCCGCCACCCAGCTTGACGCCAGGAGCGACGTCGGCGTTCACGAAGTGCAGGGGCACCTTGATGTGCAGCTCATGGGTGGGGTCAACACGCTGGAAATCCACGTGCAGGACCAGGGGCTTGTAGGCATGGACCTGGGTGTCGCGCAGCAGCACTTGCTGCTTCTTGCCATCGACCATCAGGTTGAGGATGGAGGAGTGGAAGGCTTCCTTCTTGAGCTTCAGGAGCAGGTCGTTGTGTTCAACTTCGATGGCCTGGGGAGCTTCGCTGCCGCCATAAACGATGGCGGGGACTTTGCCGGCGCGGCGCAGGCGGCGGCTCGCACCCGTTCCCTGCAGCGTGCGCGCTTGGGCGATGATTTCAAATTGCATGATGACTCCAGAGTGAGTACCCGTCCCGCGACCAGGCCGGGGGTTGAGAAAAATCAGTCGATGAAGAGGGACGACACCGAGTCGTCGTTGCTGATGCGGCGGATGGTCTCGGCCATGATCTCGGCCACCGACAGCTGGCGGATGCGCGGCGACTTGGCGGCATCATCCCGCAGGGGAATGGTATCGGTCACGACCAGGTAATCCAGGTCGGAATTGCTGACCCGTTCCACCGCCGGGCCGGACAGCACCGGGTGGGTGCAGTAGGCGACAACCTTCTTGGCGCCATGCTCCTTGAGGGCGGTGGCGGCCTTGCACAGGGTGCCGGCGGTATCCACCATGTCGTCCATGATGACGCAGGTGCGGCCGTCCACCTCGCCGATGATGTTCATGACTTCGGCCACATTGGCCTTGGGGCGGCGCTTGTCGATGATGGCCAGGTCGCATTCCAGGCGCTTGGCCAGGGACCGGGCGCGGACGACGCCGCCGTGATCGGGGGAGACCACCAGGGGGTTCTCGTAATTCTGCTTCTTGATGTCGTCGAGGAGGATGGGCAAGGCGTAGATGTTGTCCACCGGGATGTCGAAGAAGCCCTGGATCTGCTCGGCGTGGAGATCCATGGTGAGGACCCGGTCAACGCCGGCGGCGGCCAGCATGTTGGCGACCAGCTTGGCGGCGATGGGAACGCGGGAGGAACGGGCGCGGCGGTCCTGGCGGGCATAGCCGAAATAGGGGATGGCGGCGGTGATGCGGCCGGCGGAGGCGCGTTTGAGGGCGTCCACCATGACCAGCATTTCCATCAGGTTGTCGTTGGTGGGAGCGCAGGTGGACTGCATGACAAAAATGTCGCGGCCCCGCACGTGTTCCTGGAGTTCGACGCTGACTTCGCCGTCGGAGAAGCGGCCTACATTGGCCCGTCCCAGATCGACATTCAGATGTTTGGCGACGGAGGCAGCCAATGTGGGATTGGCATTGCCGGTAAAGACCATCAAGCTGTTGTAGGCCATTTCAACATCCTTAGGGGGCACTATCTCGAAATGCATCGACCCCACCAAAAGCAAACCGGGCAGGCCGCAAGGCCTGCCCGGGAAATCCGATGGCTGGGGAGGAAGGACTCGAACCCTCGAATGCCGGAATCAAAATCCGGTGCCTTAACCAACTTGGCGACTCCCCAACTGTTTTCTCGCACTGGTTCGTGTGCAAGCGAGGCGCGAATAATACAGAAAAGTCCGCGGGAAAGCTATACCCCTGTGTCGAAAATTTAGATGTAGGCGAGGGGGTGGGCCGCCAGCCCCGTTGCCACCCAGCCCCGCATGGAACCCGGCAACTGGGCGGCCACCGCCTCGGCGGCCTCCCGGTTGGTGAATTCGGCGAAGACGCAGGCGCCCGAGCCGGTCATCATGGCCGGGCCGAATTGGCAGAGCCAGGCGAGATGTTCGGCCACCGCCGGGAAGCGGGCACAGGCCACCGGTTCAAGGTCATTGTGGCCGAACCCCGGACGCCAGGCGGAGGCGGAAATGGCCGGCGTATCGCGTTTCAGGTCCGGGGCGCCGAAGATGGCGGCGGTGGGCACCCCGACGGGGGGCTCCAGTACCACATACCAGGCGGGGGGCAGGTCCACTAGCTGCAGGGCTTCCCCCACGCCTTCGGCAAAGGCGTTGCGGCCGAAGACGAAGACCGGCACGTCGGCCCCGAGGCCCAGTCCGAGTTCCTGCAGACGGTGGCGGGGCAATCCCAGTCCCCAGAGATGGTTGAGGGCCAGGAGCACCGTGGCGGCGTCGGAGCTGCCGCCCCCCAAGCCGCCTCCCATGGGCAGGCATTTTTCCAGGGCGATGGTGGCGCCCTGCCGGCAGCCGGTTTCCTCCTGCAGGAGGCGGGCGGCGCGGACGGTGAGGTCGGTTTCCGGCGGCACCCCGGGGATCGGCCGGGCGAGGACGATGTCGCCGTCTTCCCTGGGCAGGAAGCGCAGGCGGTCGCCCCGGTCCACGAAACGGAAGACGGTTTGCAGCAGGTGGTAGCCGTCGGGCCGGCGGCCGACCACGTGCAGGAAAAGATTGAGCTTGGCCGGCGCCGGCCAGGTGCTGTCCCAGGTCCAGGAATTCATGGAGTGCTTCGCCATTCTTCTATGCGCAGGCGCACTTCCAGGCTGCTGTCCCGGCGCAGGGTGAGGCGGGATGGCAGGGCGTCGGCCGCCTCGCTGTCGTAGTGGTAGTCGATATGCCAGCCGGCGTCGATGAGGCTTTGGGGACGGCCCAGGGCGTCGGTACGGAGTTGCCCGGAGGCGGTGGGCCGGCCCAGGAGCCAGGCCGGCAGTTCCCCCAGGGGCAGGGGGTAGCCGGTGGCTTCCTGCAGGAGCTCCCCCGCATCGGCGGCGTGGCGCACGCGGCCGTCGCTGGTGCGCAGGCGGGCGCCGGCGGCACTCCGGTCGATTTCGGCAATGCCCTGGCCCAGGGGGTTGGCGACCAGGATATGGTCCCCGTCGTGGCCATGGTCCCAGGACAGGCGGCCGCTGGCGCTTTGCGGGGCCTCGTAGGGGCGCTCCAGACGCAGGGCGAAGCGGGCCTCCAGGCCGAAATCACGCAACTCTCCCCGGGCCGGCAGGCCGGTGGAGGGCGGCGTCACCGTGGCGCAGCCGGCCAGGGCCAGGACGCCAGCCAGAAACAGGGCGCGCATCAAGGCTGGAATTTCTTGATGGCGGCGCTCAATACGTCGTTGTCGGGGTGGCTCTTCGCGGCTTCACGCAGCAGCTTGCGGGCGTCGTCCTTGCGGTCCAGGGACCACAGGACCTCGGACAGGTGGGCGGCGATTTCCGGGTCGGGCTTGCGCTTGTAGGCCTGGTCCAGGGTCTTCCAGGCTTCCTCGAGCTTGCCCTGGCGATAGAGCACCCAGCCCAGGCTGTCCAGGATGAAGGGATCGTCCGGGGCCAGGGTGAGGGCCCGGGCAATGAGGTCGTGGGCTTCCGGCAGGCGGATGTTGCGGTCCGCCCAGGAGTAGCCGAGGGCGTTGAGGCCGTGGGCGTGGTCGGGCTTGAGCTGGATCAGGTGCTGAAGGTGGGTCTCAAGCACATCGAGGCGGCCGAGGCGTTCCGCCATGAGGGCGGCATCGTAAAGGAGATCGGGGTTGTCCGGCTGTTTGACGAGGGCTTTTTCGAGGACGATGTAGGCATCCTCATAGTGCTTGGCTTCCCGCAGCAGCTGGGCTTCGGCGAGCATGAGCTGGCCTTGTTCCTGGGCAGTGCGCCCGGGCGTGGACTGGATGAGCCGGCGGGCGTCGTCGAACTTGCCCTGCTGGGCCAGCATCTGGGCCGCCCGGGCCCGGGCTGGGATGAATTGCTCGCCGGCGCTCACTTGCCGGTAATGGGCGAGGGCGGCGTCGGGGTGCTTCTGTTCTTCCTCGATCTGGCCGAGGAAAAAGTGGACCGTGCCCTTATCCGGAAAATCGGTCTCCAGGAGTTTCTCCAGCCGGGCCTTGCCGTTGTTGATATCGTTCTGCTGCAGGGCCAGCATCGCCACCGGATAGATGATCTCCGGGTTGTCGGGATTGTCGGCCAGCAGGCGTTCGAATTGCTGGCGGGACTCGTTGTAGCGCTTTTCGGAAATGTACAGGCGGGCCAAGGCCAGGCGGGCGTCCTTGGCGTTGGGGTTGTGGTCGACGAAGCGGGCCAGCTGGTCGATGGCCTGGCCCGGGGACTGGCGCGCCTGCAGCTGAGCTTGCAGGAGAGCGGCCAATTCCCAGTCCGGGCGCATGGCCAGAGCCTTGTCGGCTTCGGCCTTGGCGCGCTCCGGATCGCTGGCGCTGGCGGCAGCGGTGGCCAGGGCGAAGTGGGCCTCGGGCAGCTTGCCATAGGGCGCCGTCACCTTTTCCACCAGGTGCAGGACCGCCTGCCGGTCGGGGTGGCGCGCCAGCATGCGGTTCAGGCGCAGCAGGTTGTCGCCCAGGTTCTTCTTGTCCTGTTCGAGGAGGGTGCTCAATTGGGGCGCCAGCTCATCGGTGCGGTTGAGGAGCACTAGCAGGGTGGTCAGGCTCTGGCGGGCCTTGGCGGAATCCGGTTCAACCGCCACCCATGTCTTGGCCAGGTCGTAGGCCAGGTCGAACTGCCGGGCAAAGCCCGCCACTTCGGTGGCCCGTTCGAGGGCGCGGGGGTCGCGGGTGCGCCGGGCCAGATCGGCATAGGCGCTGACACCCAACTCGATCTGGCCGCGCTGGAGCGCCAGTTCGCTCACCAGGACCTGGAAGACGGCGCGGGCCGTGGCGTCCTCGCGATGGGCGCCGGCCGGCGGTGCCTTGGAGGCGGGGCTGCCGGCAGCCTGGGCGAAACCGGCAAAAAGCAGGGCAACGGAGGCGGCGATGAGCTTGCGGACCATGGGCGTGTATTGAGTGGGGTTGCGCATTAGAGCGCATAAAATGGACTAAGTTTGGATGTTATGTGGCTTTTGCCGGAGGAACAAGCGATGCCTGAACTGCCTGAAGTGGAGGTGTGCCGGCGCGGCCTCCTGCCGGAAGTGGCGGGGCGCACCATCCAGGGGGCCGTGGTGCGCATCCCGCGCCTGCGCCGGGAGGTGCCGGCCGGGTTGGCGGACATCCTGCGGGGCCGGCGCATTGCCGCCATCCTCCGGCGAGGCAAATATCTGTTGTTCGATTGCCGCGGCGAGGAGGGAGAAGAGGGGGGCGGCTGGCTCATCCTGCACCTGGGCATGTCGGGTAATCTGCGCTTCGTTTTCCCGGCCGTCCCGGCCGGCCGCCACGACCACTTCGACCTGATCCTGCCGCACACCGTGCTGCGCCTTTCCGACCCCCGCCGCTTCGGGGTGGTCACCTGGCAGCCCGGGGAGGATCCGATGGCCCATCCGCTCCTGGCCGGATTGGGGGTCGAGCCCCTGTCGCCGGAATTCACCGCCGATTGGCTGTATGCCGCTACCCGGCGGCGTCAGGCCCCGATCAAGAATGTCCTGATGGATGCCCGTACCGTGGTCGGCATCGGCAATATCTATGCGTCCGAGAGCCTTTTTCGCGCCGGCATTTCGCCCCTGCGCCCGGCCAGCCGGGTGGGTCGCGAGCGGTGCGGGCGACTGGTGCAGGCGGTGCGGGAGACTTTGGCCGATGCCATCGCCGCCGGGGGTAGCAGTATCCGGGACTACGTCCACAGCGACGGCAGCGCCGGCTGGTTCCAGATCGGCTGTGCCGTCTATGATCGGGCGGGGCAGTCCTGCCAGCGCTGCGGAACCCTGGTGCGCCAGGTCCGGCAGGCGGGCCGCTCCACCTATTATTGCCCGGGATGCCAGCGCTAGGGCCCTGTCGGCCCCGCCGGGGGAAACCTCCGCCCGATGCCGCCGGGCTGTGGAAAAGGCGCGATTGTGCTAAATTTTGGCTTCCACCAAGGAGTATGGGAGTGTGTCATGTCGCTTGGTCAAGAATTCGCCGTCTATAGCGACTGGCGTTCGCGTTTGTCGGGCTGCATCGCGAATTTCCAGAATTGGCTGTCCGAGAACGAGCTGTCCGATGCCCAGACCGACCTGCGCCTTGCCCAGCTCCAGGAGCGCCTGCGGGAAGATCGTCTGAACGTGGCCTTCGTGGCCGAGTTCTCCCGGGGCAAGTCGGAGCTCATCAACGCCATTTTCTTTGCCGAATTCGGCAACCGCATGCTGCCCTCCTCGGCCGGCCGCACCACCATGTGCCCCACCGAGCTCCTCTATGATCCGGCCCGGCCGCCCCGGGTGGAACTGCTGCCCATCCAGACCCGGGCCGACAACACCAGCGTCAGCGAATACAAGGGCTTTCGCCAGGAGTGGCAGATCGTCGATCTCCATGTGGAATCGGCCGAGGCCATGCAGGATGCCCTGCGCCATGTCAGCGAAACCACCCGGGTGACGCCGGAGGAGGCCGCCAAGCTCGGCTTCGAGGTGGGCGAGGGCGGGGCGGACGTCTACCGCGTCGGCGACGACGGGCTGGTGGAGATACCTCGCTGGCGCCATGCCGTCATCAATTTTCCCCATCCGCTGCTGCAGCAGGGGCTGGTCATCCTCGACACCCCGGGCCTCAACGCCATCGGCGCCGAACCCGAACTCACCCTGTCTCTGCTCCCCAACGCCCACGCCGTCCTGTTCATCCTGGCCGCCGATACGGGGGTGACCCAGTCCGACCTGGCCATCTGGAAAGAACATATCGGCGAGGGCGGCACCAACAAGCGGGGCCGGATGGTGGTCCTCAACAAGATCGACGGCCTCTGGGACGAACTGAAGACCGCCGCCGAAGTGGAAGCCGAAATCAGGAAGCAGGTGGATTCCTGCGCCACCATCCTGGAACTGCCGGCCCGCCAGGTCTTTCCCGTGTCGGCCCAGAAGGGGCTGGTGGGCAAGATCAACGGCGATGCAGATCTGCTCGCCAGGAGCCGCCTACCCCAGCTGGAGGCGGCCCTCTCCGGGGAATTGATCCCGGCCAAGCGGGATATCGTGAGGGACAATACGGAAACCGAGTTCGGGGAAGTGAACCGGCGGGTGAAGGGGCTTCTCGATTCCCGGCTCGCCGGGCTGCGGGAACAATTGACCGAACTGACCGAGCTGCGGGGCAAGAACAAGGGCGTGGTCGAGTACATGATGGGCAAGGTGCGGGCCGAGAAGGACGAATTCGAGGCCGGCCTGCAGCGCTATTACGCCGTGCGCAGCGTTTTCTCGACCCTGACCAACAATCTCTTCGCCCACCTGGGCCTGGACAGCCTGCGCCAGCTGACCCAGGCAACCCGCCAGTCCATGCTGGAGGCCACCTTCTCGAAGAGCCTTTCGGAGGCCATGGCCCAGTTCTTCCAGGGCGCCCGCGGGGCGCTGGCCGATTCCAATAGCGAAATCAGCGAAATTCTCGCCATGATGGAGGCGGTGTACAAGAAGTTTGCCGTCGAGCACGGCCTCAAGCTCGGTTCCCCCACCAGCTTCTCTTTGCGGCGCTACGAGAAGGAAATCGGCCGGCTGGAGCAGTGGTGCGACACCCACCTCAACACCATGATCAATCTCCTCACCCACGAGAAGAAGAACATCACCCAGAAGTTCTTCGAGGAGGTAGCGGTGCAGGTGCGGCGCGCCTTCGAGCATGCCAACAAGGATGCCGAGGTCTGGCTCAAGGCCATCATGGCGCCCATGGAGACCCAGGTGCGGGAGCACCAGATCCAGTTGAAGCGCCGCCTGGAAAGCATCAAGCGCATCCACCAGGCCACCGACACCCTGGAAGACCGCATCGCCGAACTGGAAGGGGTGGAGCAGGACCTGCTGGGGCAGATGCAGTCCCTGAAAAAGGTCGCCGGGGAAGTGCAGCAATTGCTGGAACCGACGCCGCCCCTGCGTCAGGCTGCCTGAGCCGACGCCGTGCAACAAAAAACCCGCGCCTGGCGCGGGTTTTTTTCTGGCGCAGGCGAAAGTCGCCTGGGTACTCCGAAGGCCTTACGGACGCTTGTTGCCCGTCAGCTTCTCGTACTTGGCCCAGAGTTGCTCGTTGGTTTCCACGTGGTTCGGGTTCTTCGGGATGCAATCCACCGGGCAGACCTGGACGCACTGGGGCTCGTCGTAGTGGCCGACGCACTCGGTGCACTTGTTCGGGTCGATCTGGTAGATTTCCTCACCCTGGGAGATGGCCTCGTTGGGGCATTCGGGTTCGCAGACGTCGCAGTTGATGCATTCGTCGGTAATCATCAGGGCCATGGCCGCTTTTCCTCTCTATCGATTAGCTAAAGTTCGGGCTCGCAGGAGCTTTTCCACGCAGGGATGGACAAATTTGCTCACATCACCGCCGAGGCGCGCGATCTCGCGCACCATGGTCGCCGAGATGAACATATACTGTTCTCCTGGGGTTAAAAATACAGTTTCGACCTCAGGATAGAGGCTACGGTTCATTCCCGCCATCTGGAATTCATATTCGAAATCCGAAACGGCCCGCAACCCCCGGATGATGATCTTGGCGCCGCGGGTATGGACGAAGTCCATAAGCAGGGTGTTGAAGCCGGCAATCTCGATGTTTTTGACGTCCGCCAGGGCTTCCCGGGCAATCTCGACCCGGGTTGCCAGGTCGAAGTAAGGACGTTTGGCGGGACTCTCGGCAATGGCGACCACCAGGTGCTCGAACAGGCCGGCAGCGCGGCGCACGATATCCTCGTGGCCCCGGGTCATCGGGTCAAAAGTACCCGGGTAGATGGCAATCCGGTGGTCCAGCCTCATTCTGTTTCCCGCCGCAGTAAATGAAAATTCACTTCGCCCGCCCGTCCCCGGCGCACCGTGCGCCAGTCGCCGAGGCTTTCGATTTCGTATTCGGCCTCGACATAAATCGCTCCGTCTTCCTTCAGGACCGCGGGCAGGTATTTCGCCAGGCGGTCGATCCAGCCCTGCTTGTAGGGGGGATCCAGGAACACGAGATCGAATTTCGATCCGGCCGAGGCCAAATATTGTAGCGCATCCGAGCGCACGATCTCCACCTGCGTGCCTGTCTGCAGCAGATCGGCGTTTTCGCGCAAAGCGGCGAGCACCCGTGGAGCCCGCTCCACCAGCACCACCCGGTCGGCACCCCGGGAAGCGGCCTCGAAGCCCAGGGCGCCGCTGCCGGCGAAGAGGTCGAGGCACGATTGGCCGGTGAGATCCTGTCCGAGCCAGTTGAACAGGGTCTCCCGCACCCGGTCCGGGGTCGGGCGCAGGGCCTCACTGTCGGGAAAGCGCAGGACGCGGCGCCGCCAGGCGCCGCCGACGATACGGACCGAATTCAAGGCTTGTCGGTGGCCACCATCACCGTCACCAGGTTCTCCGGCCGGATATGGCGGGCGAAGGCCTGGCGCACTTCGTCGGCGGTCACCGCCCGGATGCGGTCCTGGTAGCGGTCCAGGTAATCCAGGGGGAGGCCGTAGAAGCCGATGTTGGCGACGTTCTCGAGAATTTTTCGGTTGCTGTCCAGGCGCAGGGGGAAGCTGCCGACGAGGTTGGCCTTGGCGGCAGCCAGTTCCTCGGGGCTGGGACCGTCCTTCAGGAAGTCCTGGAGGATGGCGCGGGTCACCTGCAGGGCCTCGTCCGCCTGGGAGCGCTTGGTCTGCAGTCCGATCTGGAAGGGGCCAGGCTGCTTCAGGGGAGCGAAATAGCTATAGACGTTGTAGGCGTAGCCCCGCTTGTCCCGGACTTCCTTCATGAGGCGGGAGACGAAGCCGCCGCCCCCGAGGGTGTAATTGCCCACCACCAGGGGGAAGAAATCCGGATCGCCCTTGGCGATGGCCGGCAGGCCGATATGGATATGGGACTGGGCAGCCGGATGGGCGATGCGCTGGATGCCTTCCTTGGGGAGTTGGGGCGGCGGCGGCAGGGCCGGCGCTTCCCCGGGCGGCAGCTTGGCCAGCAGGGATTCGGCAATCTTCTCGGCTTCGGCGCGGGAAACGTCGCCGACCAGGGTGACCGTGGCGTTCCTGGCGTTGTAGTAAGTGCGGTAGAAACGGGTGAGGTCGTCGCGGCCGATCTTGGCCACCGTCTCCGGCATGGCCTCCCGGCCGTAGGGGTGCACCGGATACATGGCCTCCCAGAACGCCTTGCTGGCAATGACGTCGGGCCGGGTGAGGGATTCCTTGAGGTTGGCGATGGTGCGGGTCTTCTCGCGCAGGAAGATGGCCCCGTCGAAGCGGGGCGAACTCAGCACCAGGCGCAGGAGGTCGAGGGCCTGCTCCCGTTTCTCCGGCGTGGAGAGGGTGCGCAGGGCGACGCTGGCGCGATCGTTGTCCGCGCCGCCGCCGAGCTGGGCGCCGATGTCGGCCAGACGGTCGGCAATGGCGTTCTCGTCCAGATTGCCGGCCCCCAGGTCGAGGATGCCCCGGGTCAGGGAGGCGACGCCGGGCTTGCCGGCCGGGTCGAACATGGAACCGGCGGCAAAATCCACCTGCACGTCCAGGATAGGCAGGGCGCGGCTTTCGACGAAATAGACCCGGGCGCCCGAGGGCGAGACCCAGTGCTCGATCTTGACGCCGGCCAGGGCGAATTGGCAGGCAACGAGGGCCGCCAGGGCGAAGAGCATGCGTTTCATCATGTCGTGCATCTCAATGGCGGGCGGGCGTGGCCGGCTGGCGCGGCTTGCCGTCGAGGGGTTGAGGATCGAGGACGCCGACGGTCAGGGTATCGTCGCCGAAATATTTCTTCGCCACCGCCTGCACCTGGGGGCCGGTAATCTGCTGCAGCCGTTCGATCATGAGGTCGATGTCCTTGTAGGAAAGCCCGGTCGCCTCCATCTGGCCGATTTCCATGGCCTGGGCGAACATGGAGTCGCGTTTGTAGACCTGGGCCGCCACTACCTGAGCCTTGGCCCGCTTCAATTCGGATTCGCTGACGCCGTCCTTCTGGATGCGGGCGATCTCCCGCCGCAGGGCGGTCTCCAGCTCCGCCACCGTCTTGCCTTCGGAGGGGCTGCCGTGGAGCACGAACATGCCGGGGCCGAGGGCGGTGGAGTCGTAGTCGACGCCGGCCGAAACGGCGATCTTCTGTTCCCGGACGAGGCGCTTTCCGAAGCGGGCGGCCTCGTGGCCATCGAGGACGGCAGCCAGCATTTCCAGGGCGAAGGGATCGATATCCTTGGCCACGTCCCGAACCACCGGGGCCTTGTAGCCCATCACCAGAAGCGGCAGTTCGGCCGGGGCCTTGACCACCAGGCGCCGTATTCCTTCCTGGGACGGTTCGCTCAGGGGTTTCCTGGCCGGCAGGGCGCGTCCTTCGAGGGGGCCGTAATATTTCTCGGCCAGGGCGAAGACGGCCTGGTGGTCCACGTCACCGGTGACCACCAGGTAGGCGTTGTTGGGTACGTACCAGCGGTCGTACCACTCGTGGGCGTCCCGGGCGGTCATATGCTCCAGGTCGCTCATCCACCCGATGACGGGGCGACGATAGGGATGGGTTTCGAACGCCATGGCGTTGGCCTGCTCATAGAGCTTGGCCTGGGGATTGTCATCGGTGCGCATGCGGCGCTCCTCCATGACCACCTTGATTTCCTGGGCGAACTCCTTGGGATCCACGTTCAGGTGGCGCATGCGGTCGGCTTCCAGCTCCATCATCTCGGGCAGCTTTTCCTTCGGCACCTGCTGGAAATAGGCCGTGTAGTCCCGGCTGGTGAAGGCGTTGTCCCGCCCGCCGGCGGCCGCCACACGGCGGTTGAACTCGCCGGGGCCGATGGTGGGGGTGCCCTTGAACATCATGTGCTCCAGCACGTGGGCGACGCCGGAATTGCCGTCCATCTCGTCGATGCTGCCGATGCGGTACCAGACCATCTGCACCGCCGTGGGCGCCCGGTGGTCCTCCTTGACGATGACCCGCAGGCCGTTCTTGAGGGTGGTCTCGAAGGGGTTCGCCTGGGCGGCGGCGATCAGCCCGGGCGCTATCAGGGCAACCAGAAGGTGCTTCAGTTGTAGCGTTCGTAGCATGGGGAATGGGGGCTTTCTGCTAGAATTGACCGGATATCTGCGGCATCTTAACCAGTTGCCGCCCGACTGTCAGCACGGCCTGAGACCTACTTCTTCATGTTCAGTTTCTTCAAAAAGACCGGTCAGGAACCGCAGCCGCCCGAGTCGGCACCGGCTTCCGCTCCCTCCTGGCGCGAACGCCTCTTCCAGGGGCTGGCCAAGACCCGCGCCCAATGGGGCGGCAAGCTTAAGACCATTTTTTCCCGCGGCAAGGTGGACGACGAGCTCCTGGAGGAGCTGGAATCCATGCTCCTCACCAGCGACGTGGGCATCGAAGCCACCCAGTTCCTTCTCGACGACCTGAAGGGCCGCGCCAAGCGCGACAAGCTGGATACTCCGGAAGCCATCCAGCAGGCCCTGGCGGGGGCCTTCGTGGACCTTGTCGGCCCCCTGGAAAAGCCCCTGGATATCGAGAACCACCGGCCCTTCGTCATCATGATCGCCGGGGTGAACGGGGCCGGCAAGACCACGTCCATCGGCAAGCTGGCCAAGTATTTCCAGGACCAGGGCAAGAGCGTCCTGCTGGCCGCCGGCGACACCTTCCGGGCGGCGGCCCGGGAGCAGCTGCAGGCCTGGGGTGAGCGCAACAACGTCACGGTCATCTCCCAGGAGAGCGGCGACCCGGCGGCGGTCATCTTTGACGCCATCGCCGCAGCCAAGGCCCGGGGCATCGACGTGGTGCTGGCGGATACCGCCGGGCGCCTGCCGACCCAGCTCCACCTCATGGAGGAAATCGCCAAGGTCCGCCGGGTCATCCAGAAGGTCGATCCCACCGGTCCCCACGAAACACTCCTCGTCCTGGACGCCAACATCGGCCAGAACGCCCTGCAGCAGGTCAAGGCCTTCGACAAGGCAGTGCAGGTCACCGGCCTCGTGGTCACCAAGCTCGACGGCACCGCCAAGGGCGGGGTGGTGGCGGCCATCGCCCGCCAGTGCCCCAAGCCCATCCGCTTCATCGGCGTCGGCGAAGGCATCGACGACCTCCGCCCCTTCTCTGCGAAAGATTTCGTCGACGCCCTGTTCGAATGATCGTCGCCGACCATCTCACCAAGCGCTATCCGGGCGGCTTCGATGCCGTCAAGGCAGTCAGCTTCGAGATCGGGGCCGGCGACATGGTCTTCATCACGGGGCACTCCGGGGCCGGCAAGACCACCCTGGTGAAGCTCATCGGCGCCGTCGAGCGGCCCACGGCCGGCAGCCTGCTGGTCAATGGCCAGAATCTTTCGGCCCTGCGCAGCAGCGCGCTTCCCTATCTGCGGCGCCATTTCGGCCTCGTCTTCCAGGACCAGAAAATCCTTTTCGACCGGAACGTCATGGACAACGTGCTGCTACCCCTGCAGATCGTCGGCCTGCCCCGTCGGGAAGCCGTGCGGCGGGCCCAGGCGGCCCTTGACAAGGTGGGGCTGCTGGATCGGGAAAAGGCCAATCCCATCGCCCTTTCCGGCGGCGAGCAGCAGCGCCTGGCCATCGCCCGAGCGGTGGTGAACCGGCCCTCGGTCCTCCTGGCCGACGAACCCACCGGCAACCTCGACGCCGAATCGGCCGCAGACATCATGGCCATTTTCGAATCCTTCCACCAGGTGGGGGTCACCGTCGTGGTGGCGACCCACGATCACCACTGGATCGAGCGCTATCGTCCCCAGGTCCTGCGCCTGGACCACGGGAGGCTGGCGTGAGAGCCTGGATGACGCAGCACGGCGCCGCGGTCGAGGGCGCCGTCCGCCGCCTGCTCGCAGCGCCCCTCAATACCCTGCTGTCCCTGCTGGTCATCGGCATCGCCCTGACCCTGCCTGCCGCCGGCTACGTGCTCCTCGACAACCTGCGGGAGGTGGGGAAGAGCGCTTCCGGCGTCCAGCAGATCAGCCTCTTCATGGCGGTGGACGCCGACCGCAAGGCCGTGGCGGAGATCGAGTCCCGCCTTGGACAAGCCGGTGCCGGGAAATGGCGTTTCGTGCCCAAGGAGGATGCCCTGAAGCATCTCAAGGGCAATGAGGGTATGGCTGAAATCGTTGCCAGCCTGCCGAGGAATCCGCTGCCCGATGCCTTCATCGTCGAGCCGGCCGATGCCGCCCCGGAAAAACTCGAAGCCCTGCGCCAAACCATGGCGGGCTGGCCCAGGGTCGCCCATGTGCAGCTGGATTCGGCCTGGGTCAAGCGTTTCGACGCCTTCCTCCGCCTCGGCAAGCTGGCCGTGACGCTGCTGGCCGCTCTTTTTGCCGCCGGGCTGGTGGCGGTGACCTTCAACACCATCCGCCTGCAAGTGATGGCCCAGGCGGCGGAAATCGAGCTGGCCCGACTTATCGGCGCCACGGATGCCTTCATCCGGCGGCCCTTCTACTATTTCGGCGCCCTGCAGGGGGCGCTGGGCGGCCTGCTCGCCGCTGCCCTGGTCGCCGTTGCGGTGAGGGTGCTGGCCGGCCCGGTGGCGGAGCTGGCGGCTCTCTACGGCGGCGCTTTCATTCTCCGGGGCCCGGGGCTCGTCGACGCCGGTCTGCTGGCCGGGGTCGGTGCCGTCCTCGGCTGGCTGGGGGCGCAGCTCTCGGTCAGCCTGTCCCTGCGCAGGTTTGGCTAGCCGCCGCGATTTTCTTCGCACCCTCGGCGCAGCGGCCGTGGCCGGTTGCGCCCCCAAGGGACCGCCCCCGTTGCCCCCCGGCGAGCTGCTTGGTATGTCCCCGGAGTTCGGCCACCGCTTGCGGGAAGGAATATTTCCCGCGCCCGGCGAAATCCGCCGCACGGCCGTCGCCATCATCGGCGGTGGCGTTTCCGGCCTGTCGGCGGCCTGGAAGCTGGACAAGGCCGGGGTCGGCGACTTTCTTGTCCTGGAACTGGAGCGGGAGGTGGGAGGCAATTCCCGCTCGGGGCAGAGCCCCCTGGTAGCGTACCCCTGGGGCGCCCATTACCTGCCCCTGCCGACCCGGGAGTCCCGGGCGGTGCGGGAACTGCTCTCCGACCTCGGCGTCCTCCAGGGCGATCCTCTGGCCTCGCGGCCGGCCTACGACGAACGCTATCTATGCGCCACCCCCCAGGAACGGATCTTCCGCGACGGCCTGTGGGAAGAGGGATTGTTGCCCCGCCTCGGGCTTTCCCCGGCGGAGCGCGATCAGCAGAAGCGCTTCCAGGCCCGCATGGAGGAAATGAAGCACGCCCGGGGCCGGGACGGCCGCCGGGTCTTCGCCCTGCCCATGGAACTGTCCAGCCGGGACCCGGCCTGGCTGGCCCTGGACCGGATTTCCTTCCAGGACTGGCTGGTGGAAAACCGCTTCACCGCCCCCAGCCTGCACTGGCTCGCCCATTACGCCTGCCGGGACGACTACGGCACCGCCTACGATCAGACTTCGGCCTGGGCCGGGCTGCATTATTTCGCCTGCCGCAGCGGCGAGGCCGATAATGCCGCTCCCGATGCAGTGCTCACCGCCCCCGAGGGCAATGGCTGGCTGGCCAAGGCCCTGGCCCGGCGTGCGGGGGGGCGTGCCCTGACCGGGGCGGTGGTCTGGCGGCTGCAGGAAGCGACGAACGGCATCCTGGTGGACTGCTGGCTGCCCGGGGAAAACCGTTCCCTGCGTATCCAGGCCGAGCAGGCCGTATGGGCTGCGCCGGCCTTCGTCCTGTCTAGGGTATGGGGGGCGATGCCGGCCGCCCTGCGGCAAGGGGTCCTGGCCGGGGGCCATGCGCCGTGGCTGGTCGCAAACCTGCACCTGGACGACTTTCCGGAGGAGCGCCGGGGCGCCCAGCCGGCCTGGGACAACGTCCTCTACGACAGCCCCGGACTGGGCTATGTGACGGCCACCCACCAGCTCATCCGGCGCCGACTGAAGGGAACGGTCTTCACCTACTACCGTGCTCTCCACGACCTGCCTCCCGCCGCCGGCCGCCGGCTGTTGCTGGAAACGCCCCGGGAGGTGTGGGCCGGGAACATCCTCGCCGAACTGGAGCGGGTCCATCCCGACATCCGGTCCCTGGCCACCCGGCTGGACGTCTTCCGGAATGGCCACGCCATGCGCCGACCCGTTCCCGGCAGCCTGTGGGGCGGGGAGCGGGAGCGCCTGGCGGCCTTCCGCAGCCGGCGGCTGACTCTGGCCCACGCCGACCTCTCGGGTTTTTCGGTTTTCGAGGAGGCCCAGTACCGCGGCGTCGTGGCGGCAGAACGGGTTCTGGAGCGGCTGGGTGCGCCCTTCGTATCGTCAGTTGACGGATAATAGGCGGTCCGATCAAGGGAGAGACCAGGAAATGACTCCGCTGCGCATCCAACTGGAACAAGACGACATTCCGACCCATTGGTACAACGTCGCCGCCGATCTCGCCAACCCGCCTGCACCGCCCCTGGGGCCTGACGGCAAGCCGGTGCCGTCGGAGAAAATGGCGGCCATCTTTCCCATGCCCCTTCTGGAACAGGAAATGTCCGCCCAGCGCTGGATTTCCATTCCGGAAGAAGTGCGCCAGATCTACGCCCTCTGGCGGCCGGCCCCCCTGTGTCGTGCCGTCCGCCTGGAGCAGGCGCTGGGCACCCCGGCCAAGATCTTCTACAAGTACGAGGGCGTTTCCCCGGCCGGCTCCCACAAGCCCAATTCCGCCGTGCCCCAGGCCTATTTCAACAAGCTCGCCGGCACCAAGCGGCTCACCACCGAAACCGGCGCCGGCCAGTGGGGCTCCTCCATCGCCTTTGCTGGCCAGATGTTCGGCCTGCCGGTGCGGGTCTTCATGGTCAAGGTGAGCTACCAGCAAAAGCCTTTCCGCCGCTCCATGATGCAGACCTGGGGCGCCGAGGTCTTCGCCAGCCCCACCGACCTCACCCAGGCGGGCCGTGCCGTCCTGGCCAAGGACCCCAACAGCGAGGGGTCCCTGGGCATCGCCATCTCCGAGGCGGTGGAGCAGGCGGCCGCCAGCCCGGATACCTGTTATACCCTGGGCTCGGTACTTAACCACGTGCTCCTGCACCAGACGGTCATCGGCCTGGAAGCCAAGAAGCAGTTCGACAAGATCGGCCTCTACCCGGACGTGATCCTCGGCCCCTGCGGCGGCGGCTCCTCCTTCGGCGGCATCGCCTTCCCCTTCCTGGCCGACCAGGCGGCGGGGGACAAGCGGGCCGAGAAGCTGCGCTGCGTGGCGGTGGAGCCGACCTCCTGCCCGACGCTGACCAAGGGCGCCTATGCCTATGATTTCGGTGACGCCTCCGGCTACACGCCGCTGATGAAGATGTACACCCTGGGCCACGATTTCATGCCTCCCGGCATCCACGCCGGCGGCCTGCGCTACCACGGTGACAGCCCCCTGGTCTCCCAACTCCTGCACGAGGGCCGGATCGAGGCGCTGGCGGTGCCCCAGGTGGCCACCTTCCAGGCGGGCATCCAGTTCGCCCAGGCCGAGGGCATCATCCCGGCGCCGGAATCCTGCCATGCCATCCGGGCCGCCATCGACGAAGCGCTGCAATGCAAGGCGACGGGGGAGTCCAAGGTGATTCTCTTCAACCTCACCGGCCACGGCCATTTCGACATGGCCTCCTATGACCGCTATTTCGCCGGCCAGTTGGAGGACTACGAATATCCGGCCGAAGCCATCGCGGACTCTCTCCAGCACCTGCCCAAAATCGGATGAAAGCCCTCGTCTTCGTTCTCGTTCTCGCCAACGCGCTGTTCTTCGCCTATACCCAGGGTCATTTCGGCCGGCCGGAGAATCCGGATGCCGGCCGGGTAGAGCAGCAACTCAATCCCGAACGTATCCGGGTCGTCGCCCGGGGCGAACCGCCCGCCGGCAGTGAGACAAAGAAGGAAGTTCCAGCGCCTGAAAAGGAGGCGGACGCCGAGAAACCAGTAGCCGAGAAAACCGCCGCGATCGAAACCCCGGGTGTCGCTGAAAAGCCGACAGCCACTGAAAAACCGGCTGCCATTGAAAAGCCGGGACAGAACGCCTGCATGCTGTGGAGTGAATTGTCGGGGAGCGAGGCCAACCGGCTGGCCGGCCTCCTGGGGGAAAAATTCACCGACTTCGAGGTGGTTCGGCGGGCTACTCCGGTGGAAGGGGCCGGCTGGTGGGTCTTCATCCCGCCGCTGCCCAGCAAGGCTGAAGCCGACAAGAAGGCGGGCGAGTTGAAGCGCATGGGGGTGACTGATTATTTCGTGGTCCAGGAAGCCGGGCCGAATCGCTTCGCCATTTCCCTCGGGGTCTTCTCCAGCGAGTCCGGTGCCAATGAACATCTGACCAATCTCAAAGCCCAGGGGGTAAGGAGTGCCCGGATGGGGGCGCGCCTTGGCAAGGACGCCCTGCAGGCGGTGGAAGCCCGGGGGCCGGCCAATCGCCTGGCGGCCCTGGCTGCCGCCGCGGCGGCAACCTTGCCGGAGATCGTATCCCGGCAGTGCAAGTAGCGCCGTGAGCCATTACATCGTCGGCCTCACCGGCGGCATCGGCAGCGGGAAGTCCACCGTAGCCGACTGCTTTGCCGCCCACGGCATCCGGGTGGTGGATACCGACGCCATCGCCCATGAGCTGACCGGGCCGGGAGGGGCGGCGATGCCGGCCCTGATGGTGGCTTTCGGCTCCGGCATCCTGCGCCCGGATGGCGGCCTCGACCGCCCGGCCATGCGGCGCCTGGCCTTTGCCGACCCGGCCGCGCGCGGCCGGCTGGAGGGCATCCTCCATCCCCTCATCCGCGAGGTGTCGGCCGCCCGCTGCCTGGCCGCTGATTCGGCCTATGTCATCCTGGCGGTGCCTCTCCTGGTGGAGTCGGGCACCTATCGGGAGCGGTGCGACCGGGTGCTGGTGGTGGACTGCGACGAAGCCGTCCAGGTGGCTCGGGTCATGGCCCGGAGCGGCCTGCCGGAAGCCGAAGTGCGGGCCATCATGGCGGCCCAGGCCAGCCGGGCGGAACGGCTGGCGGCGGCGGATGACGTTCTCCGCAACGATGGCGGGATGGGTGACCTGGAAAATCGGGTGGCCGAACTGCATCGGCTATATGCCGGCTACGCGGCCGAAAAAAGTTAAGGTTAACTGTTGAGCTTTTGCTGCAAATAGCTCAGAATCAAAGCATTTTTCGGGTCCGGGCTACATAAGAGCGTGATTACCTACGAATATCCGTTCAACGAGCGCATCCGCACGCTGCTGCGCCTGGAAGACCTTTTCGAAAAGACCCTGCATTTTGCCAAGCAGGAGGGCACCCTCGAACATCACGTGGCCCTCGTGACCCTGTTCGAAATCCTCGAAGTGGCCGGCCGCGCCGATCTCAAGATGGATCTCATCCATGAGCTGGAGCGCCAGCGCCAGACCCTGCTGCCCTACCGCAACAATCCCGAGATTTCCGAAGAGGCCCTCTCCGGCGCCCTCTATGAGATCGAGCAGGCCTCCGCCGCGCTCCTGGCCATGGCCGGCAAGATCGGCCAGTATCTGCGGGAAAACGAATGGCTCATGGGCATCAAGAGCCGAGCTGCCATTCCTGGTGGGGTCTGCGAATTCGACTTGCCCTCCTACCACTGGTGGCTGCACCGCAGCACCGAGAACCGGCGTAACGACCTGAGCGGCTGGACCCGGCCGCTGCTGCCCCTGCGCGATGCCTTGGCCATCGTCTTGCGGCTGCTCCGTTCCAGCGGCACCTCCCGCGGCTATACCTCCAGCAACGGACAGTTCCAGCTCAATCTGGGCGGCAGTACGGCCCAGATGGTCCGGGTGACCATGCATTCCGGGGATGTCGCCGTACCCGAGGTCAGTGCCAACAAGTACGCCCTCAACATCCGTTTCACCAATCCGCCGAGCAGCGAGCCGAAGTCGAAAATCCACGAGCAGCCGGTAGGCTTCGAACTGACCTTCTGCAACCTCTGATGGCGCGCAAGATCCGCTGTCCCCAGTGTGGGACGGAGACCGTCTGGTCTCCCGACAATCCCTGGCGCCCCTTCTGCTCCGAACGCTGCAAGCTCGTTGACCTCGGGGCCTGGGCCTCCGAAAGCTATCGGGTCCCGGCCGAGGAAAATGATCTCGGCCAGGATCCGGAACAACAGGGCAAGCCCCGCCGCTCCTAAGGCCAGTTCCGCATCAGGGCGATGCCGTGGGCGCCGTGGGCCTGGGCGGTGTTCAGCATCTTCATCGACATTCCCCCGAGGGCGAAGACCGGGATGGCAGAGCCGGCCACCAGTTGGGCGAAGGTTTCCCAGCCCAGGTGGGGCATGCCGGGGTGGGTAGCGGTCGGGAGCACCGGCCCCAGCAGCGCATAGTCGAGGCCCAGGGCAATGGCGTGGGCGAGTTCGGCCGCGTTGTGGCACGAGGCTCCCACCCATTCCCCGACTTCAGCGCTTTCCGGACGGCTTTCCCTATAGCGGCTGGCCGCCGCCGACAGATGGACGCCGTGGGCGTGGATGCGGCGGGCGAGGGCGGCGTCGTCATTGACCAGGACCAGGCCGTCGCTGTCCCGCACCATTTCGATGGCCGCCTGGGCGAACCAGGCCCTTTCGGCCCCGGGCAGCCCCTTGTCGCGGATCTGGAAGAGGCGCAGTCCCTGGCCGATGGCGCCCTCCAGGCGGGAAAGCTCGTTGTCCTCGCCGTTTTCCTCCAGGTTGGTGATGGCCATCACCGTGGGTAAGGAGAGGGCCTTCAGGATGGGGCTGTTGGCGGGCAGGATGGGGGCAACCGTCGGTGCTTCGTTCCAGGCCTGCCAGGCGACGGCGCTGTGTTCCAGGGGGGCGGTGATGCCGATTTCCCCTTCCCAGGCGGTCACCCGCCAGAAATTGAGGCGCACCGTGGCATGGGGATAGGTGAATTGGCGGGTCAGCCAGGGGGTGGCGGCGGTGGCCGTGATGCCGAGTTCCTCCTGCAGTTCCCTGACCAGGGCCTCCCGCACCGTTTCGCCGGGCTCCACCTTGCCGCCCGGGAATTCCCAGTAGCCGGCGTACACCTTGCCCTCGGGCCGCTGGGCGAGGAGGAATTCCCGGCCCTGGTTCCGCTGGATGACGGCGGCGGCGACTTCGACGACGGCGCTCATGGCTTGCCCGCCTTGCCGAGGCTGCCCGCCCAGTCCTTGGCGAACTGCCAGGCTACCCGGCCGCTCCGGGAACCCCGGCTGAGGGCCCAGTTAAGGGCGTCCCGCTCGGTGGTGGCAATGACCGCATCGTCCACCCCGAAAGTGCGCAGCCAATGGGCGACGATGGCCAGGTAATGGTCCTGGTCGAAGGGGTAGAAGGAGACCCAGAGGCCGAAGCGTTCGGACAGGGAAATCTTCTCCTCGATGGCTTCGCCGGGATGGATTTCGTCGGCGACCCGGCTGGTTTCGAGGTTCTCCGAAAAGTATTCCGGCATCAGGTGGCGCCGGTTCGAGGTGGCGTAGACGAGGACATTGTCGGGGGCTGCCGCCACCGAGCCGTCCAGCACCGACTTGAGGGCCTTGTAAGCGGTCTCGTTGGCTTCGAAGGACAAGTCGTCGCAGAAGATGATGAAGCGCTCCGGACGGCCTTCCACCAGGTCGACGATGTCGGGCAGGTCGATGAGGTCGCCCTTGTCCACTTCGATGAGGCGCAGCCCCTGGCCGCTGAACTCGGTGAGGACGGCTTTGACCAGGGACGACTTGCCGGATCCCCGGGTACCGGTGAGCAGCGCGTTGTTGGCCGGTTGGCCGGCGACGAACTGGCAGGTGTTGGCGACGATGCGGCCTTTCTGCTCATCGATGCCGTTCAGGTCGGAAAGACGGATGGGATGGGGATTCGTCACCGGCTGCAGCCAGCCCCGCTGGTTGGTCTTGCGCCAGCGGAAAGCCACGGCGGCCTGCCAATCGGGCAGCGGCGGGGCCGGCGGCAGGAAGGCTTCGAGGCGGCCGAGGACAGCGTCGAAGCGGGCGAGGAGATGGTCCATCTGAAGGGGGGCGGGCATGGGGGAAGGTATACTTTGAAAACTTCGAGACTCTAGCCAAAAGCATGCAAAAACTCCACGCCGCAGCCGTTCTGGGCATCCTTCTGCTGACCGGCTGTGCCGGCGTTCCGCCCGCCTCGGTGCCTGCCCAGACTCCTGCTCCGGCGCTGGCTGCGCCTTGCCCCGCCTGCCCGGCCTGTCCGCCGGCCACCGTCGTGACGCCGTCCCTACCCCCTGCCAAACCCCTGCAACCGGCGGCCTGGCAGGACATGGAGGGCTGGGCCGATGATGATCTCGCCGCCGCCTGGCCGGCCTTCCTGCAGTCCTGCCGGGGTCTCGCCGGCCGGCCTCAGGGGGCTGCCTGGAAAAGGGTGTGCGCTCAGGCGAAGAAATTGGACAGCAGCCAGGCGGGCGTGCTCCGCTCCTTCTTCGAGGCCAATTTCCGTCCCTACGCGGTAGTGGCCGCCGACGGCAATTCCGCTGGCCTCATCACCGGCTACTACGAGCCCCTCCTGAAAGGCAGCCGTCAGGGCGGCCGATCCTATCCGACGCCGGTCCTCGGGGTGCCGGACGACCTTGTCACGGTGGACCTGGGCGAACTTTACCCGGACCTCAAACACCTGCGCCTGCGCGGGCGCCTGGTGGGGAAAAAGGTGGTGCCCTACTATTCCCGGGGTGAAATTACGGCCCAGGATGGCAAGGTGCCGGCCCGAACCCTCCTCTGGGTAGAGGATCCGGTGGAATTCTTCTTTCTCCAGGTCCAGGGCTCGGGCCGGGTCAGGTTGCCCGACGGCAGCCTGGTGCGTCTCGCCTATGCCGACCAGAACGGCCACCCCTACCACTCCATTGGGCGGCTCTTGATAGAGAGGGGGGAGCTCAAGCTGGAGGACGCCTCCATGCAGGGCATCCAGGCCTGGGGCCGAGCCAACCCAGCCCGGCTGGCGGATCTCCTCAATGCCAATCCGAGCTATGTTTTCTTCCGCGAGGCCCCCAGCAGCAACGACGGCCCGACCGGCTCCCTGGGGGTGCCCCTGGTCGCCGGGCGCAGCTTGGCCGTGGATCCCCGGGCTATTCCTCTTGGGGCGCCGGTCTTTCTGTCCACCACCCGGCCCAATTCGGCTCAGCCTCTCAATCGTCTGATGCTGGCCCAGGACACCGGGGGCGCCATCAAGGGGGCGGTGCGGGCGGATTTCTTCTGGGGATTCGGCAAGGAGGCCGGCGAGCAGGCCGGGCGCATGCGCCAGACGGGGCGCCTGTGGGTGCTTCTGCCGGCCGAGGCCGCCCCGAAATAGGGCGGTGCGCACCACAGGAGTGCGGCTCCGCGCCCTGTGGTACTGACAGTGCATTGATTCGATGGTGTAATCGACGTTGGAATAGGGATTGCTTTCAGTTTCCGGGTTTTCTCGGGAGGTATCATGGAAGCATTCAAGTCAGGCGGCGACGTCCTGTTCATTCTGCTCGGCGCCATCATGGTCCTGGCGATGCACGCAGGATTCGCCTTTCTCGAAGTCGGGACGGTAAGAAAGAAGAACCAGGTCAATGCCCTGGTCAAAGTCCTTTCTGACTTCGCCATGTCGACCCTGGCCTATTTCTTTGTTGGCTACAGCATCGCCTACGGCGTCAATTTCTTCTCCGGTGCCGAGACTCTGATGGCGAGGAACGGCTTTGAGCTAACCCGGTTCTTCTTTCTCCTCACCTTCGCCGCCGCTATTCCCGCCATTATCTCGGGGGGGATCGCCGAACGCGCGAAATTCCATCCGCAGCTCGCCGCCACCTTTCTGCTGGTCGGATTCGTCTATCCCTTCTTCGAGGGCATCGCCTGGAACCAGGCCTTTGGCATCCAGGCTTGGCTTAAGGCCACTTTCGGCGAGGAATTCCACGATTTCGCCGGCTCCGTGGTGGTGCATGCCATGGGCGGGTGGGTCGCGCTGCCGGCGGTGTTGCTGCTGGGCCCCCGCCATGGCCGCTATCACAAGAACGGCGCCATCGCCGCCCACCCGCCTTCATCCATCCCCTTCCTGGCCCTGGGGGCCTGGATCCTGATCGTGGGCTGGTTTGGCTTCAATGTCATGAGCGCCCAGACCCTGGACAAGATTTCCGGGCTGGTGGCCTTGAACTCCCTCATGGCCATGGTGGGGGGCACCTTGGCGGCCCTGGTCATGGGCAGGAACGACCCGGGCTTCGCCCACAACGGCCCCTTGGCCGGGCTCGTGGCGGTGTGCGCCGGTTCCGATGTCATGCACCCCATGGGTGCCCTGGTGGTCGGTAGCGTTGCCGGCGCCCTCTTTGTGGTGATGTTCACGCTGACCCAGAACCGCTGGAAGATTGACGATGTTCTCGGCGTCTGGCCCCTGCACGGCCTGTGCGGCGCCTGGGGTGGTATCGCCGCCGGCATTTTCGGTTCTCGGGCCCTGGGCGGCTTGGGCGGTGTCGCCTTCATGCCTCAGCTGATCATGACAGCCATGGCCATTGGCGTTGCCCTGCTGGGCGGCACGGTTGTTTATGGTGCCCTCAAGGCTGCCCTCGGCCTGCGCCTGGATCAGGAGCAGGAATACAATGGCGCCGATCTTTCCATCCATAAGATTACGGCGACCCCGGAGCGGGAAGCGAACTGGTAAGGGGCCGTTGGTGTTTCGTGACAATAGTCTCTTGAAAGCAAATCGAGAGTCTTGAAAGCGTTATGAACCAGTTACTTGGTTCGTAACGGTCAGATGCTTGATGGCGGAAAATAAAGTCCGTCGATAATGCAATCAACTAAGCCCGGCTACTGCCGGGCTTAGTGCTTCTGGCATTTCCGGTACTCGCTCTGACCTTGGGACTCTGGCGAGAATTGGGCGGCTATACGCAGGTAACCTGCCGCTTAGCCGCTGATGACGGTCAATGGCCGCTGTTGTCATCGGCGTGGGACAGCACCCGACCCAATCCGGCCAGATGCCCTTCTCCAAACCAGTCAGTCAGGCAAATCCAGATTTTGCGAATTGGAGTGCCACGAAGCGGCCGTTGGCGACCTCACCCAACCGGCCAGGAGCGGAAATCCGGCATAGGGTCGTAAAGCTCGTTTCAACGTCCGTTCATCAATTGAAAACAGACATCCTGCTTCGACTGGCCGACGGGTTCATTTTCACCCAGTGAGCTTGCTATTCGACCTCGGGCAGTGAGTCCATGGGACTGCGGACGCCCCTGCCGGCGATCTTGAGCACGTGGGTGTAAATCATCGTGGTCTCCACGTTGCTGTGGCCCAGCAACTCTTGCACGCTGCGGATGTCGTAACCGGCCTTCAAAACCTGGGTGGCGAAAGAGTGGCGCAGGGTGTGCGGGGTGGCCGGCTTGCTGATACCGGCCAGCGACACGGCACGCTTGAAGGCTCGCTGGAAGGTCTGGTCGTACAGATGGTGACGCCGGACGACGCCGGTCCGAGGATCAGTGGCGTGGGTGGCCTGGGGGAACACCCAGAACCAAGCCCATGAATAGCCGGCCCGGGGATATTTGCGCTCCAGTGCGTCCGGCATGAAGACCCCGCCGTGGCCAGCATCCTGGTCGGCCTGCCAGAGGAGGTGGGCACGAACCAGTTGGCGGCGTAGGTCGGGCACCAGCCGCTGTGGAAGCATCACGACCCGATCCTTCCCGCCCTTGCCCTCGCGGACGATGATGGCGCCGTGGTCAAAATCGAGGTCCTTGACGCGCAGTTGTAGTCCTTCGTTGATCCGCATCCCTGTCCCGTAGAGCAATTGGGCGAGGAGCCGATGTTCGCCGTCGAGAAAGCAGAGAATCCGCGCCACCTCTTCCGGCGACAGCACGACCGGCAGGCGCCGCGGGGTTCTCGGCCGGCCGATTTCCGCCATCCAGGGCAGATTGACGCCGAGCACCTTGCCGTAGAAGAACAGCAGGGCGGACAAAGCCTGCTTGTGGGTCGATGCCGCCACGTGCTTGGTGGTAGCCAGCCAGGATAGGAATGCCTCCACTTCGGGGCCGCCCATGGCCAAGGGGTGGCGCAGCCGATGAAAGCGGATGAAAGACTTTACCCAATAGACATAAATCTCCTCAGTCCGTATGCTGTAGTGGAAATAGCGAATGCGCTCCCGGAGCTGGTCGAGCACTTTCGTGGACTGCAACGGAGGCAAAGAGGGCGTGCCGCTTTTCATGGCCGTTTAGTACTGGATGAAAAAACAGCATAGAGGCCGGATCGGCGCTTTTCAAGCGGTTCTTCACCGTACTTGGTCAAACAAGTTAGGGAGACAGGTGCCGAAGTTAACCGTCAAATCTGTCTCCACAAAACAGAGTTAGGTGTCAGATGAGCTTGCGCGCTCAACGCTCTCCCTGCTTATTAGCGCTGAGTTGTTGGGGCAGCCATTTCCCGAAGAGCTAGCGGAGCCAATGAAAAATTTATTGCTAACTATCGGCAAAGC